>Ga0172379_10006318_pt1 | contig 15943 bp, 12 predicted proteins | sample GrowelOW334metaG_FD_119756 | JGI IMG/M metagenome (GOLD analysis project Ga0172379, IMG submission 119756) | Groundwater microbial communities from an aquifer near a municipal landfill in Southern Ontario, Canada - Groundwater well OW334 metaG | ecosystem: Environmental > Aquatic > Deep... | reverse complement strand
CGGGTTGATCGGTCTTAGGGCCAATCGTCGCGATTATTTTAGTGGTCATAATATTCTATAAAAATAAAGACATATAGATCATGTCTTTTACGGAAAACGGCCTTAAAAGCCTATTTTATTATAAAGGAAAAAGCGGGTTTTGCCAATTGACAAATTCAATGATTAATTATATAGTAACAACATAATAGCAGTAAGTCCACCAATTAATTAACTGATTTTTGTTCATTTCCAATTAATTTTTTATCTTGGAGGTAAAAAATGGAAAAAACTATTTATATTCTTCTCTGCGGCGAAACGTGTAAAGGATACAATCCTTTATTAACGGCCAGGGCCTTAGAACAAGCCCATCTTATTACTTTACCGATTGTGCCAGAAGCTATAATTATTGGTACAGGATATCGTCATCTGCAGATGCTTAACGCTGTTATGGGCCAAGAAATAGAACCAACTAGTTATAGCCCGCTTTGCGGTACCGGCGATATCGTCATTAAAGAAAGTGATGTAGCCCTTCTGGATAATGGAAAAACGGTTCAAGCAGAAAAATTTATTCCCGCTAATCCTCTGCCCTTCTTAAATTCTTTGGAAAACGGGGCTTTACTCGTCGCGGACAGAGAATTTTTAGTCCAATTGGGCTACGAAGAAGCTGAGGAAGGGATGATCGTAAAGATTGAAAATGATTATGATGGTACTTTCGCGCTTGATTTAAATGACATTAAGTTTGAAACCATCTTCAACCCGAATTCGGCGGTAGAAGCCTAAACCAGCTAAATCAGCCTCGATCTTTCTCTAAATCGCACTGTCCCCAGGTGCGATTTTTTTATGGTTTTTATTGACAGATCGAAAATATTAAACTAAGATATTAAAAAATTAAATCCAAATAATTAAATAAACCGTTCTTTTTTTTAACAAGGCACAAGGAGGCCAAGATGTCTAAAAAAATTATAGACAAAACAGTCTATGTCGTTATTCCGGGAGACAAGATGTTCAATATCCCTAATCCCGCTTTAACTAGCCGCGGCAAAGATCAAGCCGGGCTAATGAAAAAGGCTGGAGTCTTACCGAGTAAAGCTGACCTAGTATTATGCGGCACCGGGAAACGTCATGAACAGACCGCCGAAATTCTCGGTCTTAAAGTGGATTTCTACAATCCTCTATGCGGAACCCCCGACGCGCTAGAAGGTCTAAGCAATGATCTAAGGGTTTTAGCCGGTTGCGGCCGATATCCAGTGGCTAAATGGCAAATGCCTGATACCAGGTCATTCCTAAATAATCTAGGGGATAATACGATTATCATCGCTGATCAGATCTTTCTGATGGGAGCTGGTTATCCACTTTGCACCTCCGGCTCGATCCTGAAGATCACTTGTCGTGACGGCCGATATATTAAACCCGATATTATTTTTCCGGCGGAATAAAAAATCACCTAAAAACGAGCGTAATTGCGAAAACTCTATCTTAAAAAATAGAGTTTTTTTATTTTATTCTTTTCAACCACTCTTGATAAAATTCCAGATTATTTAAGCTAGCTAATTTCTGGCCGAGGGGCTCACGCAAACGGAAGAGGTGATGAAGGTAGGCGCGTGAATTCCGACGTAATTCTATCAGGCTGCTATTTTTATTGATTGCCGAAAAATCGCGGGTAAATTTAGCATTATTGATATTGCTAGTTCCATAGCCAGGGCCAGTTTTTTCTGATTCTCTAGATATAAAAAATAATTTTCCGTGCCGACCTTCGCGGGTCGGAATAACGCAATCAAACATATCCCAACCCATCTTAGCGCAACGGGAAATATCGGCTGGCGTGCCAATTCCGAGCGCGAAACGTAGGGCCGAGGTCGGAATAAAGTCCGCGGTCTTTTTCAAGACTTCTCCTAAAAATTTTCCTTCCGAATCCACGGGCCGGGCGCCAAAACCATAACCGTCAAAACCAATCTTCACTAATTCTTGAGTACAATACTTACGTAAATCAATTTCCGCGCCCCCTTGGATAACAGCAAATAGTAAAGGACGTTTTACGCCGCTCAGTTTCCGCTTCTTAACCTGGCGCTCATATTCTTTCTTACAACGCTTAGCCCAAGCGATCGTCCGATTAACCGCTTTGACTAAATCAGCGCGAGAAAATTCATTAGGCGGGCAGTCATCCAGACAAACCATCATATCTACTCCTAAGGCAAACTGGATTTGGATTGATTTTTCCGGCGTTAATTTATGGCGGGAGCCGTCCAGCGGCGACTTGAAGATAACCTCAGAATCCGTAATCTTTCCCAACTGCTTATTCTTATGGATCAAAGAAAAAACTTGAAAGCCGCCGGAGTCGGATAATAAGGGACCGGACCAATCCATGAATTTATGGATTCCCCCGGCCTTTTTAATTACTTCTAAGCCCGGCTGGAGATATAAATGAAAAGTATTGACGACCAGAGCCGTCGTGCCCGTCCGCTTAAGCGCCTCGTTATCCGTTAATTTAACAAAACCGCGCGTCGCGTCCGGCATATAAAAAGGCGTCTTTAACAAACCGTGGGCGGTTTTTAATTCGCCCACGCGGATACTGGTCTTAGTAGTTTTAATCAGTTTGAACATAAAATTTACTCTTTCGGCTTTACTTATCAGAGCTACTGAATAATTCCCGAATTATTCAGTCCGGCGATATCATCATCTTCCAGGCGGGTGGTCTTGGAACCGATTTTTTTGATAATCGTATCTTTAGTATCCGTGTCCATAGCGCTGACCGTGGAGCCGGGCGATAAGACGAGAATCTTATTACGATCCGCGTCGGTCGGAGTAATACTGATATTAAATTCCGCATCAGCCCGATAAACCGAAAGCGGCAGACGGCCGATTTCCCAGATCACTTGGCGACTAGCTTCATCAAAATATAAATTGCCGACATTGGTGGTATTGCCATTTTCCCAAGTAACATAGGATGGTAAGCTAAAAATTACGCGGGCATCGGTTAACTCATGGAGATTATTCCGAACGGTCCAATAAACTTTAAAACTAGTCTTAGTCCCGACTTTAGGCGGCAGCGGTCCGGAGCCGACGGGTAAATTATCTTCGTTAAAATAACGGATCTGTTCGCTGAGGGACAAATCACTATTAATCTTGCTGGTCACGGCGTTGCTCTTATTATCCTGCCCCTTAATCGTTTTATTATTAATACTATATTGTCCATAGGAAACGATACTCATATTTTTTCCCAAATCGCCGTCCCTAAAAGACAAAAGGTTAAGGCTAAAATCAATCCCACCGTTAGCGCCCGGCTTGATTTCGGAGAGAGCTGGAATTTCGTTTTTCGTCCAAATGATCGTGTTATTCTGCACTGTTCCCTTATTACTATCCTGCAAAGAATTCCAATCTAAAAAATCACCGCTCAAAGCCGCCATGATCACGACATCCTGATAGGAACTGGCGCCGCGATTAGAATAAGTCAAAGAATAATTCAGAGTCTGCCCGAAATTGAGAGCGCCGTCATTTTTAGAACCGTTTAATATCATCGTCAAATTCAAATCGCTGCTGACGAGCTCCGGAGTAATCGTTTTTTCCCAAAAAATATAGGCTTCGCCATTTTCCAGTTTCTTTTCCAGCCGTACTTTTATCTCCGAATTATTGGATTTTTGTTTGATGATATAACTCAGCGGTATTTCCTGACGATCCATTCCTTGATTGAGGCCGCTAACCTGCCAACTGGTACCGCCGCTTTTTATAACCGCGATCTTAGTGCTGGTCGCTCCGGGTATCAAAACCGGCGGCGCTATGGTTTCGCCCGTACTGGAAGCGGTCGTTACAGCGGCGTTAGTTTCCGCCGGCAGAGTAAAGCCGAGATTAAAATCACCTAAATAATTATTTTGGATATTAGAAAAAATTAGAGTTAGGTCGTTTTCCTGATTTAAAAAAGCGGTATTAGAATAATTTAAATCCACATTAAAACCTAAACCACTAATCACCGTGGAGGCGGAAGCGTCCTTTTTAAACTGGCTAGTGAAAGTACCGGGCAGATAGCTGAGATGACCAAAAACGACATTGACGGAATCCGGCTGAGCAATAAGCTTACCAGTGATAGTCAGGGTCGCATTAGCGCCGGGCGCCATTTCTGGTAGTTCCCAACCATAATTACCGCTGGTCGGCGCGATTGATCCGGTTGTAAAAATAAAGTTGTCTGGATACTGCATTTCCAGATAGACCTTCGACAATTTATATCTAGTCGGATTATGGTAAGTAATCTGATAAGAAAATTCTTCGCCCGCCAAGATCTTATCGGGAGCGTTAATCTTAAAATCTAAATTGCTGATATCGCCAGTATTACCAAACCAATAAAAATAAGCAAAATAAGCGGCGAGCGCCAAGAGCGCTAAAATTATCAATTTCCTAAACAGGCGGACGATAAACAGCGGTTGTTTTTTTACCTTTAATTTCTTAACATCCACCCGATCGCCTTTCTGATCACTATAAATTTCCGACAAATTAGAATCTATTTCTTGTTCGCGTACTTCCCGATGGACGACCCGTTCAAAGTTAGCGACTTCTTTTTCCGTCGGGACCGGTCGCTCCACAAAAGAAGACAGACTGGAAGATTCTTCCCGGCCGACTCGTAAAATCCGTTTCACTTTTTTTAGGTTTGGCATATATATGACATGATTATTTATTTTGTTGCACTAAGACCGACCAATATTTATCAGCGTTCAGCTGATCATTTATTTCCCAGCCGGCCACGCCGTTTAAATCATCGGGATGGCGCCAAAAAATGGTCAATCCGGATGGTAATATTAAATGGCTGACAAATTCACTAGCCTTAGCGCCCGGCTGTTTCTGCGCCAATAAAGAATAGGCTGTCAATTGGGCGGCGGCGGGATTAAGCCAGTCATTTAATCTCTTCAACCAATTATTATCTTGAGAACGGGTAAAAAAATTAAAGGGCAGACGATATTGTAAGGTAATGACCGCGGTTTGGCCTGGATCAACCATCACCCAGTTAGCAAAAACCGTCTTATCTTTCTCGGTATAAATTTTCGTGCCGCTGGACGCGTCTGTTAAGGCGGCATTTTCCGCGGCTAGGAGCGGATTGGTTTCTATATTTCCTTCTGGTCGAGCCTTAAAATATTGGGCGTCGGGAATATTAAAACCTTCGGCTGCTAATAACTCGCTGCCTAAAGGTACATAGACGCGCAACCAATCAACATTCCGCACGCCAGTTAACGGCTCATTCTTCCGACCATTATGGGTCCGGGAAATTACGACGGTATTAATTATCGTTCCGTCCGGACTGACGACACTGGTCGTTTCGATCTTTTCACTCATCAGGCGGTCGGATTTCTGGCCGGCAATATTAGTATTAACGACTAAAAGATAATCCTGCGGCGTCGTCTGGATGGCACCGGCCCAATTATGGGCGGCCACCTCGGCCTCGAGATTCGGATCTGTAAAATAGAAAAGGATCTGTTTCTCGGACATATTCTCTTCAAAGACCGTAATTATCTTCAATAAATTATCTTTATTTAATTTGGTTGGCAAAACTTCTAAAATCTTAGCGAGCAGATCGCCGATAATTTTCTTCGGTTTATTAGCGGCGTTAACATCTAAACCTTGTTTAAGCGGCAGAGTAGAAATCACTGGCCTGGAAGTAGTCGCTAAATCCGCCACCGCGGCCGGATTCGTCTTTTGTAAATTTTTCTGCTCAGTAATTTTCTGCACGGTTTCCCAAAAATTATTGGCGTCAATAGTCAGGCCATATTCGGCCGTCAAATCTATCGGTCCGGTAATCTCTAATAAACGCTCCATCACGGTGGGGGTGACGCTAATGACGCCGTCCACGCTCGGGCCGTCGCTTTTTTCATAAAACCACATCAGATTTTGCGCCGTAGTGGGCCAATCCGGCCACCAGTTCGCGTCCCAAAAATACCAGAGCGGACTGACTAACCAGAGCGGCTGGGGCGCCGCAACTTTAAGCTTAAATCCCGCTTCGGTGTCATAAGATCCGCCGCCGGGAACCTCTAAATTACGAATTTTCCCATCGCGGAGATCCACTAAAGCATAACTGCCTAAGAAACCGCCGCTGGCTCGAAGTTCGGCATTATTTTGAAAGACTAATAAATATCTCTTGTCACGACTCAGTCCGAAAACTTCTTTTAATTTATCTCCCGCCGCTATAAAATTACTAAGATTATCGGCTAAAAGAGCCGCTTGATCATTTAAAGAAATAAATTTAGCCCGATAGGCGACCGGTAAATTATCCGGATCAACGGCCGCGACGGCTTTTTTTAAAGCTTGCGCGTCGCTGGCGGCCTGATGTCCGTAGGCTAAAAAATTATCCAGCGTGGAAGAAAAATCGGCCTGATTATTATTAAATAAACTATCGGTCGCTAAGACTAGATTCCGACCCAGCGAAGAAGCGATCGCCCCGGCGGTTAAGAATTTTTTGCTTTCCGCCGCTAGTTTCACTTTCGGATCATTAGAGAAAGAAGCTAAATAAAAGATAGTATCATTAATCTTATTAAGTTCATCGGTCGCCGCTAAAAAATTAGCACCGGCCGCCTGAAATTTGAAATCAGCTTGTTTAAAATCAGACTGAGAAACCGAATCGGCCGCGGCCATAAGATTATTTAAAGCGAGTTCGGAACTGCTTTTGATTTTCGCTTCCCAGCCTTTAAGATCAAACAACTGGAAATAAGACAGGACTTTGAAAGGTAAAATAATAAGAATTAAAACTAAAATAAAAGCCAATAAAGAACGATACCAGATCACCGCTCTCTCCGCGCGTTCAGTCCGAAGAGATCCTTTCTTGGATTGCAGTTTAAGGCGGGGAGCGGCGTTAAAGACCTTGGTCTGCGCTTTGATGAATTTCCGCCAATTATTGCGGCCCGTCTTTAAGGGGCGCCGATAAGCTAATAAGCCTTTAGATCTTTGAAGCCCACTAAACCCGTCTTTAAGCCCACTAGCCACAGTTTTTAACCCCGCCAGCAACCGTTCCTTAAAAGAGCGGCTGGTAATTTCGGGGACCAGTAAATTCGGCCGGATCTTTTTTAATTTTTTTTCTAATTTATTCCAAGACGTTGCTAAGCTTTCTCCGATTTTTCGACCGGTGGGTTTTAGAGCGGCGGCGGGTCGCGACTGAGACCTTAAGTCCACCACAAAATTAGAGAAACGTTCTCTTTCTAAATGACGGGGATTGGAAAATTTAGGATTTTTATTCATGTTATGATTTTAAGGCCCGATGATTTATGATCTTAAGGCCCGACGATAAACCGCTAGAGTCTGATTAGCGCATTCCCACCAGCTATATTTTTTTATCCGTTCCAGACCGTGTTTTTTCAAATCGGCTCGTAACCAGTCATCATCTAATACTAACTTTATTTTCGCCAACATATCGGCGTTATCTTCCGGATTAAAATATAAAGCGGCGTCGGCCAGAATCTCCGGCAAGCAAGCCCGATCTGAGCTGACCACCGGGCAACCTTTCGCCATCGCTTCTAGGGGCGGTAAACCAAAACCTTCATAAAGAGAAGGAAAAATATAAGCCCGCGCCGTAGTATAAAAAATTTCTAGCTGCGCGTCAGAAACGTAGCCGGTAAAAATTACCGGACTATTAAGATTCTTATCCTGCCAGAGGTTCAAAGAACGGGCGATGTCCCGTAAACGAGAATAAAAATAATCGATCTTACCCACTAAAACCAAACGTAATTGGGGACGCTCTAGATGCAAGAGGCTAAAAACCTTGAGCAAAGCTTCTAAATTCTTATGGGGATAAGAATTACCGACGTAGAGTAAAAAATTATTAGGGATATGATATTGGGCTAGAGTTTCCTGACTGTCTAGCTTAGCGACAAATAAAGAATCACGACCCTTGGCGAGATTAGCCGCTCCTTCATAAGTAATGGTTATTTTCTCCGGACGGATCCCAAATTTATTGATGATATCGGTCTTGGTAAATTCCGAAACGGTAATTATTTCCCGAGCTCTTTTAAGAGCGACTAAGATTACTAGCCGGTAAGCGAAATTCTTGAACTTATAATAAAAACCGTGGCGGGTAGTAGCCCGGATGGTTGGAAAATGTGTCAGGATCAGGTCGTGGATAGTGACAACAAATTTTACCGGCGTTAAGATCGGGACATTAAAATGCGGGAAATGCATTAAATCTAAATTCTCCCGCCATAAATAGAAAGGCATCAGTAATTGCTCGGATAACGAATACCAGGGGCAGGATAATTTAACTTTTTTTATCCGGCCGCTACTATCATTGAATTCGTCAAAATTAGCCGGACTTAAAAAAACCACATACTGCCAGTCGTCGTCAGTTTCCGTAATTTTTATAATATTATCAACCACTTCCTGGGTATAACGTCCTAAACCTTTCCCGATTGGACCGTAGAAGCGGGCATCAATCCCTATTTTCATGGATTTAGCGTGATTAAACAAAAGGTAAATTAGGCGGGGGCGAAGCTTGGACATCCGCTCCTAGCTTACTGGCCGGAGTGCCATTGGAGGTGCCATTGGAGGTGCCATTTTTAAAGATATCCGGCAGGGGCGCGATCGGCTCCTCGGCTAAAGGCAAAGAGGCCGGAGCATCGGCCTTACGGCCGGGCGCTTTCTGCATCATGGCCGCTTTAACGTTAGCTTCAATCGGGAAATGCCAAATAGTTGCCAACTCTTCAATATTATATAAACCCGGACGGCGGCCGCGCGCATCCGAACGTCGGATATAGGCGTTAAAGATCCGGCGCTTTTTAGCTTCCAATCGCGACTTGGTAAAAAAATAAGCGGTCCGAGTAAAGGTCATATCAATATCCGGTTTCAGATTATTAAGATCTAAAGCGGCGAATTGTTTCATATAACCGACAAAACCATAGGCGACTTTGCTCTTATTCAAGACTTCTTTCTTGGCGACATAAACAAATCGGAACTTAGCTTCAAAACCTAATTTTGAAGACTTTAATTGGATACTTTCCACGCGACGTTTTTCGGCCGGTGTCAGATCCATCATCGTCCGTCCCCGCTCTTCTTTCTTCTTGCTTTCAATATCTCCCCAAATAGAATAGATCGCTTCACTAGCTTCACCCAGCCATTCCATAAACTTGCTAATCCAGCCGGGCTTGCTCTTCCCTTTGCGTTCAAAAATCTTATCAATCTCTTTTTCCGAATCTTTGACCCAATCAAAGCCGGTCGGAATGATCAGCATCTGAAACCAGAGCTGTTCGCCTTGGCGCAAAGAACCGCATAAATCCATCAGAGAAGCCATCGGATCTTTAAACTGGGTTTCCGCCGGACCCATTTGATGTTCAAACTCCAAGTAACTTTTTATCGGAAAAAACCAAGGTTTGGCCTGGATAAATTCCGTCCCCCAAATATCATACTCTTCATCCGGATAACGATGCGGGACAGTGTCAGTATAATCATCAACCTCGGAAATCTCCGCGTCTGGATATTGGGAGTAAATTGAAGATTCTACTAAATTGCGGAATTCCGCCGGCGTATGGACTAAAAACTGCGTATAACCCTCTAAACTGACGATTTCAAAACTAAAATGTTTTTGGAATTCACCCTTAAACCATTTTTCAAAAAAATTAATTGAACCATGGGCGCCGGCCAGATAAGTAAAGATATTTTCTACGGCTTTAGGCGATTGTTCATTGCCGCGCGGGATATCGATGGCTAATAGGATAGTTCGATGAGATTTCTGCCATTGCAGACGGATCCAAAAGAGATAAACCAAAGTGACACCATACAAGAAAATACCCGCTAGGATCAACCAGCCGAAATCACGGAAAAAAACCCACATCATCTGATTCGGTGGTAAACTAAAAAATTGATCAATGCCGCTAGTATTGATGACAATATTCATAAAATTCTCATCAATATTTTAACATATTTTCCTAAAAAAAAGAAACTCGGACGGTCTAAGTCCAAGTCTCTTTTATTTTTCTTTCCTAATTTTCAATTTTTCCTTATTTCTGCCATTCTTTAAGGCCATAAGTCCCGCGGTTGACCAGGACATAACGACTATCTAGAATCAGCTCATTATGGACCGTGGCGGCATTGGCAATTTTCTTATCAAACTTCATTTCATTGATTTTCTTGGCAATATCGGTAAAGTGTAGGGGTTTAGTTTCATGTTTTAAAATCAAATAAATCTTGTCATTGACGGTCTTGGGTTTGACTTCGCCCCAATTAGCGATCCCCCAGTCCCCGTATTTATTCTGCTCCAAATTCTTAACGGTCTGCAGTAGAGAATATAAGATCTTATTACTGTTAATTATTTCCGCTTTGTCTGGAAAAACTTGGCTCTTAAAGACTGAAGTAATATCAGCCTTAGAGGGTTGGCTCAATCTGGTCAGATTCTTATTATAAGCGTCCAATTTTTTTAATAAATCCAGTAATTCTTCGGTCGTAAAGGTCTTTTTCAGTCCTTCTACTTTCTTTAACAAATCATCGGCTAATTCGTCTAAATGGTTGACGGTTTCGTCTTTTCTCTTAAAAGACGGGTTAAACTTTTCCGAGCCTTCCACTAATTCTAAATCATCGCCCATCAAGCGGGAAATTAAAAAATTAAAATGATTGCGATAAATCTGGCGACTGGTTTCATAATCCGGACTGTCAACGGAAACTTCATTATTAACTTCTAAGCTGATAACCGTTAAGATATCCAGAAGATAATCACGTCTGATAAGTCCGCCATGTTCCTCTAATAAGTTTCCGACCACTTCTTTTAGAGTCGCGATAGAGGCTTCGAGCGTTTCTAGTTTCTTGATTTTTTTAATGCTAGCGGCTTCGATCTGGCGCACCCGTTCCCGGGTTAATTTATGGAGACCGCCGATCTTTTCCAGAGTTTCGCTCTTATCGCCCTTTAAACCAAAACGGCGGGATAAGACATCCTTCTCGCGATCTAAGAGTTCGTTGAATAAGGAATTGACGATAGTAATCGCGTCCAGACGAGCTAGTTCCTCTGATTTTTTCTCCTTAATCATTTTTTCTAATAAGTTTTCCATATAAAAAAAATAAAACCATTTAGCTATTTAGTTTCTATTAATTCCTCACTAACTTATCATATTATTTTACATTAGTCAACCCTCTAATTGACTTTAGAATAGAATAATATTGCTTGAAGAGAAATTGCTCTAATATAAGAGAAAATATAAACATTATTGCCAAATGATAACAGATTAAAACTTTATTGGCAAGATTTTGTTGTTTCCAGTATTTAATAAAAATAAGATGTTGATTTTTAAAAGACCAGGCTCGAATTTGACGACTTTTTTGACGGCGATCTCGTAAAATGGCTCCGACCCCCGGTCCGGTGGAGGCGGCCGTGCGATCATGATAAACCAAAGATTCTGGGATTAAAGCCGATTGGTAGCCGGCTAAAAATAAACGATAAGCTAAATCGCAATCTTCTTTATACATGAAAAAATGTTCATCGAAATATTGTTTAGCGCCCTCTCTTTCGCCAGGCGTTGCGACTTTTTCTAGGGCGCTTAAACGGAACATCCCGGCCGCCCCGGATGGACCGATGATTTTGGCTTGATCAAATTGCCCCTCGTCTTTTAGGCCTTGGCCTAAATCGGAAAATTTCAAACCCGGCTTCAGGATCAAACCTAAGGAATCAATAGTGTCGGTTTTAAGATGGTTAGTGAAATCCCAACTTAAGATTTTCGGCGCGACTGAAGCTAGAGAAGCGTTATTATCTAAAGCGGCTACTAATTTTTGGATCGCGCCTTCATCTAGAAGCGTATCAGGATTAATTACTAAAAAATACGACGCGCTGTCTTTGATAGCGCTAGCGATCAGGCTATTATAAGCGCGGCTAAAACCGAGATTGCGGCTGGTCGTCGAATATATAAACGGCGAGCAATCGGTTAGAGTTCTAAAACCAGTAATAATCGTCTGATTACGCCGGTCATCAGACGAACTATTATCATGGACATAAATCTTATAATCGTCCGGACTCAAAAAACCGAGCGCCCGGGAAAGGCTCGGTAAAAATTCCTCTAAATATTTAGCGCTCGCTTCGTTATAAGTGAGAAAACCGACGGCTAATTTCATAGGACGTCTTAGTCTATTTTAAATCACCATCTTATCGGCTAATTTTTCTTTCACAAAATTTTGCGCCCGCAAGAGGCTATCAAAAGTTCCGGCGTCTAGCCATTCTCCTTCCACTAAAGCGACCTCCAGTTCCCCTTTGGCTAGATACCAGTTATTAACATCCGTAATTTCCAGTTCGCCGCGGGCCGACGGTTTCATATTTTTTACCGCTTCCACCACGCGCTGATCATAAACGTATAGACCGGTAACGGCATAGTCGCTTAAATGTTCGGTCGGTTTTTCTACGATCTGCTCCGCTTTCATCTGCTCATTAAACTTGACGACCCCGAATCTTTCCGGATCCGGAACTTTTTTAGCAAAGACTTTAGCTCCGCTTTTAAAGGCCTTGATCTCTTCGACAAAATCATCCTCAAAAATATTGTCTCCTAAAATCAGCGTGACATCTTCATTATCAATAAAATTTTCACCGATCAGGAAGGCTTGGGCGATACCTTCGGGGTGATCCTGGATCTCATAAGTGAACTTCACGCCGAACTGCTTGCCGGAACCGAGCAGATTAAGATAATCACCGGCCCGTTCCGGGGAAACGATGATCAGGATCTCTTTAATGCCGGCTTTGATCAGAGTATTCAACGGATAATAAATCATCGGCCGATGATAGACCGGTAAAAGCTGCTTGGAAGTAATTTTAGTGAGCGGCCGCAGGCGCGTACCCGAGCCGCCGGAAAGAATTATGCCCCGCATATAAGGTTAGATAATGATTAATTGAGATGTTAATTAGTCAAATATTCTTTAAGCGCCAATTTCCAGGGGCGCATTTTTTTCACTTTAGTATTTAAGAGGGCGGAAAATTTCGGCCGCCGAGCGGCGCGCAAAAGATTTTCGCTCCGGACCGCCCGGACGGCAATCTTTAATTTAGCTAGATGCAGGAGTTCTAAAACCGCGTCATACCAGGTACAAGGTCCCTCATTAACCAGATGATAGATACCAAAGGGCACTTCCAGTTCCCAGAGACGCTTAGTCGCTTCGGCTAAATCCGGAGTATAAGTAAAACAACTCATTTCCTCGTTAACAACCGTCAGTTCTTTCTTATCTTGCGCTAAATTAAGCATTATGTCAAAAAAGCTGGGTTTCGCCGCGGCGCTCGTGCCTTGGGGCCCAAAAAGCTTAGAAGTCCGGATCAGATAATAAGCTAAGCCGTCTTTAGCGCGCTTGAGAATTTCCTGCTCACCTTGAAACTTACTTTCCCCATATTTATTAATCGGATTAGGTGTGTCCTCTTCGGCAAAAGTTGATTTTATTTCGGTGCCGTTAAAAACATAATCCGAGGAATAATGGATCAAGACGGCGTTAAGTTCCTGCGCTAAGTCAGCCAGGACACCCGGCAAGGCGGCATTCAATTTTAAAGCCAGCTGATATTCCTCTTTCTCTTCGCATTTATCCACGGCATTATAAGCCACGGTATTGATAATTACCGCCGGTTGGAGCGCCCGGATTTTTTCGACCAGAAGAGAAAAATCTAAAACATCCAGATCGCCCCGATCCCAAGAAATGACTTCATGGTCTTGAGAAAAAATGGTCGTTAGTTGGGTGCCCAGATTACCCTGGCCGCCGAGAATTAGAATTTTCATATAATCTTAGTATAGCAGATTTTAGAGATATCTTTAATGTTTGACAATAAATTAATAAAATATTAATATCAAATGATAATTTAAAGAGAAGACTGGAAGTATTAATATTTTTAGTCTCTTCTCTAAATTGTCCTAGAGAGGCGCTCGGGAGAGCGAAGCCCTTTACCTGATCGGTAAAATACTGGGAAGTATCAGGGCTTATAGAAAATTTTCCTCAGGACACGACGCGGGGCGTCGAGGAAATCGCCGTTATGGCTTGGCAAGCTATAACGCTCTCAGGTGGAGAGTATGACGGTTATTCTAACTGCCAAAAAAGGACTTTAACAATGAAAAAAAATTACACTGAAACCTTAACCTGGATAACCTGGCGACAAAGCTTGCTAGGTAATTTTCCACCGAACCAAACCGAAAGTAAAGTGCTGTTCGCTTTACTTTTAGGGGCGACGAGCGCCACCAATCTAGAAAATCTCAGTGAGAGCGAATTCATACCGGACACCTGCCGACTTTCTGCTGATCTTAAAAGAGCCCTAAAACAAGTCTGGCGAGTAATGACCGAGGAAAAAGAACAATGGGTCATTATTGCCGCTTCTTTAGAAGGTTTAGGACTTGGCCTGGGTTTTGTTAATTATTATTGGGACACTCTCAAACGCGGTCGACCGATTCTAGCTTTTGCTGAGGAAAACGTGGTTCTTGAATTCAGCCTGGACCAAGAAGAAACGGCTGATTCCTTCAGTTCTCACCATTTCCGTTTAGACACCCAGAAATATATCGATGGTAAGGCGGAAAAAGCGATTATTTTACTAATACCGAAAGACGGCATCAAGAAGAAAATTTATTCCAAGTTAGAAGTAACTATGCCTGATAATCGTTCCTGTCGAGCTAATATTAATCTGGAATCAAACACCGATTTTCTCCGTCGAGTTGAGGTCAGATTCTATTATAGTGCACCGGAAAAAATATTGGCGGTCATATCTTTTGATCAACGGATATTTACTGAACAGAATATTCTTTTATTCGAAAATCAAATGCCACCTTACTCGGTAGTAAACTTCCCCTATAACCATCGGCTACGCGGTCCGGCAATATGTTATGGCCTCGATATCAGGGGAGAAGAAATTAATAACCTAATTGAAATAGGGGAATTCTTATGCAAGCACAAAGAATCTTCTTACCCTTACTCCTTTCAGCAACATTATGTTAACCCCAAAGAAGGGTTTCTGGAAGCAATTAAGGTAAAGCTGAAGGAAATTGGCGTTCCTTTCGCTGATTCTATCACGCTTAATTAATCATTTCACAAAAGGCCGCTCAGGAAAGCGACCTTTTTTATTTTTCTAAATATATTAACTGGGTTAAAACCAAATTTATTTCTCCTGCCATTCCTTCCCCTGCCTAACCAATAATTCTTCCGCCCGTTCCGGTTCGGCTATGATTTCCTTGACGATTCTTTCCATCCTGACGCCTTGGGAACCTTTGACTAGAACGATGTCACCGGCTTTCAGGCGGTTCTGCAAAAATTTTCCAGCCTCTTCGGTCTTATCAAAATAAAAGATATAATCGTCGGGAAGTCCGGCGGCGGTGGCGCCACGAATAATATCGCGGGCGCGCTCGCCGACCGCGATCAATTGATCAATCTTACTATGGGCGACTTTTTCCCCGACTAAACGATGACCTTCTTCGGTATAGGAGCCGAGTTCCAACATCTCGCCTAAGACCGCGTACTTAGAGGCGCTCTCATCAATCTTGATCCGATCTAAAATATCCAAGGCGCTGATCGCCGCTTCGGGCGAAGAATTATAAGTATCATCAATAATAAAAGTGTTTTTTAAACCCGGTAAAATATTCATCCGACCCCGGGGCAGACTAAAATCCTTGAGCGCATTAGCGATTTCGACTAGATTAAAATCAAAATACAGGCCGACCGCGGCGGCGGCTAAAGCGGCGTATAGAGCGGTCTCGGTCAGGATATTGTCCATAAAAACCGGCACGATCGATCCATTATAGTTCAGCTTAAAGTTAAGTCCGGCTAGTTCGTAATTGCCGCGGGTAAAATTAAAAATAATATCCTGCGCTTGGAGATTGGCTCCTTCCTTAAGACCATAAGTCAGAACCCGGGTCTTACTGATTTCGGCCATCTCCCGTGAGCCAGCATTATCATAATTTAAAATCGCTAAACCTTTATTATCCAAGTTTTCGATCAAGACCTGCTTTTCTTTTTTGACATTAGCGAGGCTACCGAAATATTCTAGATGCGAATAGCTGATCGCGGTAACGATGCCGATTTG
>Ga0172379_10006317_pt1 | contig 15944 bp, 15 predicted proteins | sample GrowelOW334metaG_FD_119756 | JGI IMG/M metagenome (GOLD analysis project Ga0172379, IMG submission 119756) | Groundwater microbial communities from an aquifer near a municipal landfill in Southern Ontario, Canada - Groundwater well OW334 metaG | ecosystem: Environmental > Aquatic > Deep... | reverse complement strand
AATATCTAACCTGGTACAACACCGAAAAACCTCATCGCTCTATTGGAAAAATTCCACCACTTATGTATTTTGTAAATAACTTTATTGATTCAGAAAAGTCCAATATGTTATGGACCGCGACAACCGCTTTTCTTTTAAGTGTTTTTTAGGTATAATCAAGTTATGAAACTAATTATTAACACTGACGGCGGATCAAGGGGAAATCCTGGTCCAGCAGGAATTGGGGCGGTAATAAGATTTGAAGATTTCGAAAGTGAGAAGCTAAAAGAAATCTCCAAATATATTGGCGATGCCACCAATAATCAAGCAGAGTACACCGCGGTTTTAGAGGCTTTAAATTACATTGTTGAAAATCATAAAACCGATGAACCGGAAATGGAATTCAGGCTCGATTCGCAATTAGTGGTAGAACAGCTAAAAGGAAATTATAAGCTTAAAAATGAAGGCTTAAAGCCCTTATTTTGGCAAATCCGCGATCTAATTATGGAATTGGGCGGAAAGGCAAGTTTTACGCATATTCCAAGAGAAGAAAATAGCCAAGCGGATAAATTAGTAAATGAAGCGCTTGATAAAGCAATGGAGAACAAAAATGGCGTTTAAAAAAGTAGACCCTCAACAATCGTTTCCGGAACTAGAGCAAGAGATAATCAAGTTTTGGCAGGAAAATAAAATTTTTGAAAAATCATTAGAAAAAGAAAGTCCAAAAGGGAAATTTGTTTTTTACGAAGGTCCACCGACTGCTAACGGCAGGCCTGGTATTCATCATATTTTAGCCCGATCTTTTAAAGATTTAATTCCGCGTTACAAAACAATGCAGGGTTATGCGGTAAAACGTCGTGCTGGTTGGGATACTCACGGACTTCCTGTGGAAATTGAGGTAGAAAAGCAGCTAGGAATTTCCGGTAAGAAACAGATTGAAGAATACGGGGTCGCTAAGTTTAACGAGAAATGCCGCGAGAGCGTTTGGACGTATAAAAGCGATTGGGAAAAACTGACAGAGAGAACCGCTTATTGGGTTGATTTAAAAAATCCTTACATTACTTATGAAAACGATTATATTGAAAAAGTTTGGGGAGTTTTAAAACAAATTTGGGACAAAGGCCTAATTTATTCCGGTTTTAAAGTTGTTCCTTATTGTCCGCGTTGCGGCACAACTCTTTCCAGCCACGAAGTGGCGCAGGGTTATAAAACGGTTGAAGACCAATCGGTTTTTGTAAAGTTTCCGATTAAAGACCGTCCGAACTCATATTTTCTTGTCTGGACGACAACTCCTTGGACTTTGCCGGGAAATATTGCTTTGGCAATTAATGATAAATTTAAATACGTTGAAGTAAAAATTAATGATGAAACATTGATTTTAGCACAAAGCCGTTTGAATATGTTAAAAGAAAAGTATGAATTAATCCGTGAAATTGATGGCCAGGATTTAGTTAATCAAAGTTATGAGCCGCTTTATGGTGCATCGAGTTTTATTGAAATTAATGCCCAAAAAGATTATCACGTTTGGTCGGCGGATTTTGTTTCTGATGCTGACGGCACCGGTATAGTTCATATTGCGCCAGCTTTTGGCGTTGATGATAAAAATCTGCAAAACGATTACGGTTTTTCCCTTCCGATGACAGTCGGTCCGGATGGAAAAATGCTTTCGGAAATTGCCAAAGGTAAATTTGTTAAAGATGCCGATGCCGATATAAAAGCCGATTTAAATAATCGTCATTTACTATATAAAGAAACAACTATTAAACACGAATATCCATTTTGCTGGCGTTGTGATAGTCCATTAATTTATTATGCCAAACAATCTTGGTTTATTGAAATGTCAAAAATGCGCCAGGAACTTTTGGCGAATAACGAAGAAATTAATTGGAATCCCGGCTATATTAAAAAAGGCCGTTTTGGCGAATGGCTTGCTGGCATAAATGATTGGGCCCTTTCTCGCGAGCGCTATTGGGGAACTCCATTACCGATTTGGCAATGTCGAGAAGAGTCCGGCGGTTGCGGCGAGAATATTTTAATCGGCAGTATTTCCGAATTAAAAGAATGTGCCGTAGGTAAAATAGCTGATGATTTAGATTTGCATAAACCGCACGTGGATGATATTAAAATTAAATGTCCAAAATGCGGCAAAGAAGCTAGTCGTGTTAATGAAGTACTGGATGTTTGGTTTGATTCTGGGGCAATGCCTTTTGCTTCCGGTGAATTTCCCGATAATTATCCGGCTGATTATATTTCCGAAGCGATTGATCAAACTCGCGGCTGGTTTTACACGATGCTGGCTATTTCCACTTTGTTGGGTAAAGGCGCCTCGTATAAAAATGTTATTTGTCTGGCTCATGTTTTAGATGAGAATGGTAAGAAGATGAGTAAGTCAAAAGGTAATGTAATTAATCCATGGGAAATAATTGATAAGTTTGGCGCTGATTCCATTCGCTGGTATTTTTATACTGTGAATGATCCGGGCATGCCAAAGAGAATGAGTGCAAGGAATGTTGAGCAAACACTTAGACAATTTATATTATTGTGGTGGAATATTTATTCGTTTTTTATTACTTATGCTACGATCGATAAATTTCAACCCCCGCTTAGAGACCCCAATTGGAAATCACAATCTAAAAATATTCTTGATGAATGGGTTTTAAGCTCATTTAATAAATTGATTAAAAAGGTAACTGCCGATCTAAATAATTACGATATAACTTCGGCGGCCAGAGCAATTCAAGAATTTACTAACGAGCTTTCAACTTGGTATTTACGTCGTAGTCGTAAACGCCGCGATAATGATTTTTATGCGACCATGTTTCATATTTTAATTAATATGACAAAACTAACAGCGCCGTTTACGCCATTTACGGCTGAAGCAATTTACCAAAATCTTAAAACTGATGGCGCCGAGTCTGTTCATTTGGCTCAATGGCCGGAAGCTGGCGAGATTGATGAAGAGGTTCTTAATCAAATGGAAACAATGCGTAATTTAGTTGAGACCTCCCATGCTTTACGCGGCGCGGCAAAAATTAGAATTCGCCAACCGTTAGCTAGTGCTACAATTAAAAATGATTTGGACAACGACTTAAAAGAAATTCTCAAGGACGAGATTAATGTTAAAGAAATTTTTGTCAATAGTAATATTGAAGATGATATTCAACTAGATACTAAAATCACGGCCGTGCTGCAAGAAGAAGGTGACTTGCGTGATCTTTTAAGAGAGATTCAAGATCTTCGTAAAAAAGCTGGTTTAAGTCCTTCGGATAAAATTGAGCTATTTTATTCTACCGAAAATCCTCGGGCTGATTTGATTGAAAAGTTTAGCGAGCAAATTGAAAACGAAACTAACATTAGTAAAATAATAGTTGGCAAAGATCCCGAAAAAACTATATGGCTTGGGGTTAAAAAGTGAGACTGCGGCTAAAAATACCTCAAGGCGTTGATTGGAGTTTGGTATTTATTCCAATATTTTTGAGTATTTTTGGCATTGTGTTGATTTATACTATTACATACGGAAATGAAAATAATATTGCTTTAGATCAATTGATTTTTACGGGTGTTGGTCTGACTATCGGTTTATTTCTAACTTTTTTGGATTATAGAATTTTTAAAAGTCTGGCTTGGCCGCTCTATGGCATTGGTTTATTATTACTTTTAATAGTCTTGTTCTTCGGCTCAACAACTTTTGGCGCGACACGTTGGATTGATTTGGGTTTTTATCGATTACAGCCATCCGAGTTATTTAAATTCATTTCCCTAATTGTGATAGCAAAATATTTGAGTGATCTTACAGAAATTAATTTTAAGAATTTAATGTTTTTAGTATTTATAATTGCTCTGCCTTTACTTTTAATATTAAAGCAACCCGATCTTGGTACTGCCTCGGTAATATTTATCGGCTTAATTGCATTATTAATTATTTCGCCTTTAAAGAAAATATATTTGATTGCAGCTTTGGGACTAGCGATCGTTCTTTCGCCGCTTGGTTGGCATTTTTTGAAGCCTTACCAAAAACATCGAATTGAAGTTTTCTTAAATCCATCGAGCGATCTTCAGGGTGAGGGTTACAATGTTAACCAAGCTAAAATTGCTGTGGGCTCGGGCGGACTTTTGGGTAGGGGGCTGGGTAAAGGTTCTCAAAGTCAATTAAACTTTTTGCCGGTCGCGCACACAGATTTTATTTTTGCTGGCACCGCCGAGGCAACAGGCTTTGTTGGCTCATTTTTATTAATTTTACTTTTAGTGATAATGATTTATCGGGCAATAAATGTTGCTAAAGAAGCGCGTGATAGCTTTGGCACCTACCTGGCAGCCGGAATTGGCGCAGTTTTCCTTTTTCAAACACTCGTCAATGTCGGGATGAACATGGGTATTATGCCGGTTACAGGTATTCCTCTGCCATTCGTTTCTTATGGCGGCTCAGCCATGCTTACTAATTTTGTCTTTATTGGAATCCTTCAGAGTATTTATTTAAGACATAAAAAGATTAAATTCTAATAAAAATAATTTTATAATTTCCTTATAAGCTCTTATATTAAATATCTTCACTTTTTTATTTGACAAAGTTTGCGATTTATGCTAAGATTTATTTAACAGTTAGTTAAGTCCCCTCGGGGATTTTTTAAGATAGAACAAAACTAAAAACAGGAGAATTATGGCAGATTTTGCAGTAATTAAAACCGGGGGAAAACAGTATAAGGTTAAAGAAGGCGATATCTTAGAAATTGAGAAAATTGCCGACACAACCGGTAAAATTGAATTTACAGATTTATTTGCGGGCAAAAAAGTGACCGCCAGTTTTATTGAAGAATTTAGAGATAGTAAAATCAGAGTCTATAAATTCAAAAGAAAAACTCGATACAAAAAAGTTCAAGGACATCGTCAAACTTTAAATCGGATTAAGATCGAAAGTATTGCTTAAAAGTAATTCCCGTTTTACGAGCGGTTCTGCCGTGAGGGGAAATATCAATGATTGAAAACATAAAAAATTTTTTTGTCGGCAGTTATGAAGAATTAAAAAAAGTGGTATGGCCTAGCCGAAAAGAAGTCATTAATCACACTATAATTGTGATTTTGACTATTATAATCTCGGTTGCCATCTTAACCGTAATTGATTACGGTCTCTATGGCTTACTACAAAAAGCGATAGAGAGAAAGTGAGGAATAAATGCAAGATGAAACAAAACAAGATAATTTAGAAGAAGAAAAAGATGCTAGTGCCGACACTCAAGCCGATGAACCTAAAACACAAAAGCAAACTGGCCAACGCGGCTGGTATGTGATTCATACTTATTCTGGTTATGAAGATCAGGTGGCTGAGAATTTAAAACAGAGAATTGAATCGCTTAGTATGCAAGATAAAATTTTCCAAGTGATGGTGCCTAAGGAAAAACAGATCGAAATTAAAAACGGCAAACGCCGCACTGTGGAAAAGAGAATATATCCAGGTTACGTTTTGGTAGAAATGATTGTAACCGATGATTCTTGGTATGTGGTTCGAAATACGCCGAATGTGACTGGATTTATTGGTTTGGGAGTTAGACCAACCCCAATGCTTCCTGATGAAGTTGATCGTCTAAAGAAAAGAATGGGCGTCGAAGAACCAAAATATAAAATCGAATTTCGTCCTGGCGATTTGGTACGAATTATCGATGGTCCATTAAAAGGATTTGAAGCTAAAGTAACCGATATCGACGATGAAAAGGGTAAAATTAAGGTTTTGGTTTCAATGTTTGGTCGTGAAACACCAGTAAGTTTAGACTTCCTACAAGTTAAAAAAGTATAAAACAAGTGGTTAGTGGATAGTGGATAGAAAAGATCTCTAATCACTAAACACTAGACCCTATTCACTGAGGTATATTATGGCTAAAAAAATTAAAACAATCATTAAACTCCAAGCACCGGCCGGTAAAGCAAATCCAGCCCCACCGATTGGTCCAGCCTTGGGTCAACATGGTTTGAATATTATGGATTTTGTTAATAAATTCAATTCGGCGACCAACCAAATGGGCGACACAATTGTGCCGGTTGAAATTACTGTTTATGAAGACAGAACCTTTGATTTTATTATGAAACAACCGCCTGCGGCAATTCTGATTCGCAAGGCCGCTGGTTTAGATAAAGGTTCAGCAACTCCTAAAAAAGAGAAAAAAGGCAAAGTTACCGACGAGCAATTAACTAAAATCGCTGAACAAAAAATGCAAGATATGAATGCTTTTGATATTGATGCCGCTAAAAAAACTCTAGCTGGTACTGCTCAGAGTATGGGAATTGAAGTAGTAAAATAAAATGACCAATTAATCTAATTTCTAATTTCTAAAGATATCTTTAGATTAATTAGATCAATTAGGTCAATTAGAAATTTATGATTATATCTATTAATGACAGAAATTCTCTTCAAAACGCCACCGAAGTTTTTAGAACTGGTGGTGTTTTGGTTTTTCCCACCGATACGGTTTATGGTATTGGCTGTATTTTAAATAAAACGGCGATTCGCAAGCTTTATAAGATTAAACGCCGAAAAAATCAGCCAACTGCAATTTTAATGACAAAAGATTTATTCATTGCACTGTATCGCTCGAGCAGTAATGTAGGGAAGTTGCCCGAAGAGTTCTGGGCTGGTAAAATGACCATAATCTTTCCTGTAAATAAGTTTGAAGTTATTTTTTCCGCCATGATTATTAAAGATGAAACTATTGGCATACGTTTGCCAGATCATCGGTGGCTTAAAGAGCTAATTAATGAAGTTGGCCCAATCGTTACATCATCGGCCAATAGAGCGGGGGAGCAGACACCAGTAAAATTTAGCGAACTTGACAAAGGTGTGATTGACGAGGCCGATCTTACTATCCAAACTTCCCAAACTCTCTCTGGTAAACCCTCAATGATCTATGACCTCATCAATGATAAAATGATTAGACCCTAAAATTCGACCTCCGAGGTTGGATTTTAGGTACAAAAAACCGCCGGGTTGGCGGTGGATTATTCGCTGCTAGTTCCGAGATAATAGGCATTGTGTATAAATTTATCTGATAACTGGTTTTGTTGGCCCTGTAATGATCTGGTAAGCGCTTTATCTCTTAGGCTACTAATACCGGAATGCACTTTTTCAGGGTTAATGATAAAGATCGACTCCGATCGTTCATTGCTTAATGGAATCTGGAACTTATAGACGTCAAGTTTGCAACTCTCAACAATAATTTCGCTTAATTCCTTTGGCTGTTGCTCAAAGATCTTTACGACCTGACGAATCAAATTACATAAAACCAACGGTCCTTCGCTAAATGAATCAAGTGTTAGGAAATTGATATAAAAATCATCAATATTAATAGGAAGTCTTGGTTGATTGGTAAGGTATGACATTTTTGTGATACTGTGTGCGGTAATATAAGCCTGGAAATTGCAGGTTTGAGTCTCATAAGTATCCGGATTAATTAAGCCGATAATTTGCCCGACATATAAGTCTTGGTGATCACAATTGATATTCGGGTTTACTTGTAGGATCGGGATCCTTTCTTGTTGTGCGGTGAAATGAGCTCGAATACGTACCATCGTGCACCCCCTAAGCTTGGATTTGGTCAAAGACCTAAAGTCATTGTACCTTGATACTTGGTAAAAATCAAGGTATTGATATTTATATACGAAAAAAGACCGCTTGCGCAGTCCTTTTTCTTATCCTCTCCTTTGACCATTAACCGTCCCGAAGGATTTGGCCAGCCTCTGATATTTTTTAAAGTACAAGGCTGGAGTTAAGGTAATAGAGAGAAAGCTGTTAACCTGTTAACAGGTTCAAACCAGTATTTCCTTCTATTACTCATTGTTAGTATATTATATCATAAAAACGATCACTTGTCAAGGGGTCGGTGAGAAAGCGCTCTTGACAAGACTTTTAGTCGGCGTAATATAAGTAGTACGGATAATCAAAATTTTGCTGCAGACTATCCGAAACAAGAAAAGGGGGAATGCCTATCCCAAACCTCAATCTTGTTGGTTCAAGTGGACTAGCGTCCAATATTCGAAGGTAGAAGGTAGTGCGCGGTTTTGACGGATTCATACTTGACTAATCGTAGGAAACCGTAGCTCATTGCAATGAGCATTTGCCGACACGAACCGATATTTTCGGATGACCATTTTATTTAAAAGGAGGCTTGCAGCAAGGCGCAGCAGGAGCATTTTGGCCACGGATGGCCTTTGTCCCCTCCGCTGGATGGGAATCTTCGCACGAGACCCCTTCAACGGCTGGAAAAAACTAACGCTAGGATAGCGTTACAAAACAACGATATGTAAATTCAGCGTAATGATTATGCAGAATTTGCGCAAAATTTGTGTAGTAGAGATCCCTTGATCAAACTTGGCCATGGATGGCCACAAACCTAACCCGGTGTGGAATATCCTCCTGACGACTAGCGGTGAGCATTTTCACCGCTTTTTTTGTATAAATTAAAATTCAGTTTAAACTATTCTTTTTCCCTCTCTAACGCTCGAGTAGATAGAAAATATATATAAAAAAAACTGTCTAATTACTAGACAGTTGGGATAGTTATTGCGAGATTTTTGTTTTATTCAAGAATTATGTATTGGCCGGTTTTTGTTTTAATTTTGGAAGTAATTTTTTTCTTATGACCGCCGATATATAGATTACTATTGATTTCGGGCGGTTTTTTGACTAATTTTACGATTAGTTTGTTCTTAAGTTTAATGATTTGACCAGTATCGTTTCCTATAATATAGCCATTGGAAATCGGTATATTATAGTAAACACTGTAGGTTTGGCCAACCTTTAATAATTGCTGATCAAGCCTTATCTTGCCAATATATGATTTGTTTATTTCGCCATCAAAGGCAAGATTTAAATAACCGCGATAACGAGGTTGATAATCAATAAAGTCCTTTATTTTTCCGTCAAATTTAACACTATCTTTAACAGCATTAAAATTTGTAATCACGCCAGGCCAGGCAGGTACGGAAAGATAATATCCTGGTGTGTTGATTAGTGTAACCCATGGGTAGGCTATTGCGCTTTTGATTCGGCAAATAGTAATACCTTTAAGTTTAATTACTGCTGGCCAATTTTTATCTGAGCATTTACCATTAGTGATTTTTTGGCATAAAATCATACCCTTTGGTGGGACGATAACACCAAATTCACTGTTCTTGCGCAGATATTTTATGGCTTCATCATAGGAGCTAACTTGAATTGTGCTTTTACACGGTATGCCAATCGTATTTTCTTCTTCTGATGTTATATTGGGCAAAGCGTCTCGTAAAATTTTGCCTTTATTGATGGTCAGCTTTTTTACAGCCAGTTTTTTATAGATACTGATGATAATTGGTTTATTGGTGTTACATATTTTTGCCAAATAAAGGTTTCCATTATCGGCTATTCCAACATATCCCAAAACAGATGTTTGGATTTTATCAGGAAATTCATATTTTCCGCTGCTCCTTTTGTAACATGTGCCAATATCGCGTCCGTTCTCCAACGTAATGACACTGGCTGCTTGTAAAAAAGTAGCCAAACCAATCAGAATAAAGCAAAGTGCCAATTTCACTTTCATCATATACCTCCTTGAGTATGTCCCACTTGTTAAAATAACCAAGCAGTTTTTTAAGATGCGCTGATTTATCAGCCATCAGATTCTAGCATATGAAAATAGGTTTGTCAAGAGAATTAATTTAAAAATTGATATTTTTATAAAACTTCAATTATTTACTTTCAGTTAAATCTATTAATAAATTAGATACATTGTTTTTAAAAAGTGTTTTAATGTATCATTAAGAAGAAGAAATAATTATTATAATATAGTAGGAAAAGTGGAAGATACAAAGTTTTGGGTGGCGTTAGCGCGTCATGAAAAAATTGGCAGTCGAACCATAATGAAGTTATTTAAAAATTTTAAAGTCCTGGCGCGGGTATGGGAGTCAAAAGAAGATAAACTAGCTTTGGCTGGTCTGGATGCAGCGCAAATTAAAGCGGTTTTAGAGGTAGTAAGTAAAGTTGACCCCGATAGCGAGATGGCTAGACTTGAGAAACATAAGATTAAAGTCTTAGTTTATCCAGAAGAAAATTATCCCAAAATGCTTAAGGAAATTCCCGATCCACCCGCTCTAATTTTTATTAGAGGTCAGTTAGATCCGCATGATGAAATTGCTTTGGCAGTGGTTGGTTCGCGTAAAGCAACTAGCTATGGTGAGAGGGTAATAGAAGAGCTAGTTGGGCCATTGGCGCAAAGCGGCTTAACAATTGTATCTGGGTTAGCTTTGGGAATCGACGCTTTAGCGCATCGCGCCACGTTAGATGCTCATGGTCGAACAATCGCGGTCTTGGGCTGTGGGTTAGATCAAGTTTATCCAACCTCAAATATTCGCTTGGCTGATCAGATTCTAGCTTCTGGCGGGGCAATTATCTCCGAGTTTCCTTTGGGGCGAGCAGCAATGAAATTTAATTTTCCGATTCGAAATCGAATTATTGCTGGTCTATCTCTTGGTACATTGGTGATAGAAGCAGCCATTGAATCTGGTTCGCTTATTACGGCTCAAGCGGCCCTGGAGTATAACCGCGAGGTCTTTGCAATTCCTGGGCCAATTAATTCGGAAATGTCAGCTGGGCCAAATCATCTAATCCAAATTGGAGCCAAACTGGTGACGTCTGCCGATGATATTCTAGCCGATTTAAACTTAGAAAATACAATCAACGCGGCTGAGGCGCGTCAAATTATACCAGATACGCCAGAAGAAAGAGTGGTGCTTGAGGCTTTGACAGAACCGGTTGATTTTGATACTATAGTAAGACTGTCAGGTTTAACATCGTCATTAGTCAATTCAGTCCTTGTGATGTTGGAAATCAAGGGAATGGTTAAAAACCTGGGAGGGGCAATGTATGTAAGAAGAGGAAAGCTAAGATAGTTAATAGTTAAAAGTAAAAAGTTAAAAGTAAAAAGTCTATATGTATTTTCTATTCTTAATTTGTAATCCATACTTTATACTTGCTACTTTATACTAACACAAGGGGTTTTATGGCAAAGAATTTAGTTATCGTTGAGTCGCCGGCCAAAAGTCGGACAATTGAAAAATTTTTGGGATCGGGCTATAAAGTTTTAGCTTCTTTTGGTCATGTGCGCGATTTACCATCAAGTAAAATTGGCGTTGATATTAAAAAGAATTTTGAACCGGACTATGTGATTCCTCAAAAAGCTAAAAAAGTAATTATCGCCTTAAAAGAAGAAATCAAAAAAGCCGACAAAGTGTATCTTGCCACTGACTACGACCGCGAAGGCGAGGCAATTGCTTGGCATATAGTTCAAGCTGCCGGTCTGGAAAGCGGTAAAAAACACGAATTAAATCCTAAGGTTAAAAGAATTACATTCCACGAAATTACCAAACCGGCGATTGAGGAAGCTATCACGCATCCGCGCGACCTTGATCTTCATTTAGTTGACGCGCAACAGGCTCGTCGTGTTCTCGATCGTTTAGTTGGATATAAACTATCACCGTTTTTATGGCGCAAGGTAGCTCAGGGTCTTTCAGCTGGTCGGGTCCAATCGGTTGCACTTAGGATGATTGTTGAACGGGAGCGCGAGATTGAAAAGTTCAAACCCGATGAATATTGGACAATTGAGGCAATGTTAACGCCCGATACTAAAGAAAATGATTTTAAAGCAATTTTGGCCTCAATGGATGGGAAAAAAATTGAGAAATTGGCTATTTCTAATGATAAAGCAGCTCAGGAAATTTTAACAAAATTAGAAAACGCCAAATATATTGTTGATGAAGTTTCTAGGGAAGAAAGACGTCGTTATCCGGCGCCGCCTTTTACAACAAGTACTTTGCAGCAAGAAGCGGCCAAGAAATTGGGTTTTTCCGCCAAGCAAACAATGATGATCGCCCAAAAACTTTATGAAGAAGGCCATATTACTTATATGCGTACTGACTCGGTCCAGGTTTCTACTTTGGCCTTAAATGCGAGCGTTAAAGTAATTGATGAAAAATTCGGTAAAAAATATAGTTTGCCCGCTCCAAGAATTTTTAAAACTAAAACCCGTGGCGCCCAAGAAGCGCACGAGGCAATTCGTCCGACTCACTTAGAGAACTATCCCGACGATATTAAAGTCAAAGATACTGAGGCAAAGCTTTATGATCTTATTTGGAAAAGAATGTTAGCCTCGCAAATGACAGAAGCAATTATGGATGAAATGGGCGTAAAGATTAAGGCTTCTAATTTTGGGTTTTCGGCTTCTGGCTCACAAATTAAATTTGACGGGTTTCTAAAGGTCTATGATGAAACCGATGAAGACGAAATTAAGGAAGTAACTAAACTTCTGCCCGAACTTAAGGTGGGACAGGAATTAACTCTTGAAGAGATAAATAAAATTCAACATTTTACCGAACCCCCGGCTAGGTTTAGCGAAGGAAACTTGGTAAAAGAATTAGAAAAATTGGGAATTGGCCGGCCATCAACATATGCGCCGACAATTTCGACAATTCAGGAAAGAGGATATGTTGACAAGGTTAGTGGCCGTTTTATTCCTAAAGAAATTGGCGTAGCGGTTAATGATATTTTGGTTGAACATTTTCCTGATATTGTCGACTATAATTTTACTGCTAAAATGGAAGAAGAGCTTGATGATGTGGCAGAAGGAAAACTTGAGTGGCAACCGGTTATTAAAGAATTTTATGAGCCATTTGCTAAAAATTTAGCCGAAAAAATGGAATCGGTTCAAAAAAGTGAGTTTACCGAAAAAACTGATGAGAAATGTCCGGAATGCGGCAAAGAAATGGTCATTAAGATGGGGCGTTTTGGTAAATTTATGGCCTGTACCGGATTCCCTGACTGCAAGTTTACTAAGCCGCTTTTAGAAAAAGAAATTGGTGGAAAAGCCGCCGAAGAAGTTCAAGAAGAAGTGGAAAAGGAAAAATGTCCTAAGTGCGGCAGCAGTCTTTTGCTAAAAGAAGCGCGTTTTGGTCCGTTTTTGGCTTGTGAGGGTTATCCGAAGTGCAAATTTACCAAGAGTATCGAAATTAAAGCAGAAGTACCTTGTCCAAATTGCGGCGGCGATTTAGCACGTAAGAGTACCCGTAAAGGCCGAGCTTTCTGGGGCTGCAGTAATTATCCAAAATGCAAAACTGCTTTTTGGCAAGAGCCGATTAAAGAAAAATGCCCGCAATGCCAGAGCCTTATGATGCGCGATAGCCGCACAAAATTGGTCAAATGCAGCAAATGTGATTATAAAGAAGAAGAAAAATAAAACAGTTCGTAAAGTAAAAAGTTAGAAAGTTCAAAGTTTGGAATTTAACTATAATAGTTTAAATTCATATTGCTTTTTACTTTATACTTTATGAACTTTTAACTTAAACATTATGAGTATTTTACCTGAATCGGTTGATAATCTAATTGAACAATTCTCAAAATTACCGGGAATCGGTCCCAAAAGCGCTTCAAGGCTAACTTTTTATCTTTTGAATCGGCCAGAGCGCGATTTAACAGGGCTCGGCGAGGCAGTTTCAAAATTAAAAGAGAATTTGAAAAATTGTGAAATATGTTACAATATTACCGAGGTTTCACCATGCGGCATTTGTGCGGATCAAAGAAGAGATCAGGCTAAAGTGATGGTGGTGGAGGAACCTTTAGATATTGTGGCTTTATCGCGTACCGGTTATAACGGTCTATACCATGTTTTAGGCGGTGTAATCTCGCCGATCGATGGAATTGGCCCGGAAAATTTGCGTATCAAACAATTGTTCGATAAAATCAAAAATAACAGCGAAATAAAAGAAATAATTTTGGCGACCGATCCTTCGCTTGAAGGTGAGGCCACGTCAATGTACATTGCCAGACAAATTGAAAAAGCAGGGTATAAAGTGCAAGTAACGCGGATTGCTCGCGGTTTGCCGGTTGGAGGCGATCTTGAGTACGCCGATGAAATTACTTTGACCAGGGCTTTAGAAGGAAGAAAAGAATATTAAAAATAGCTTACAGAACATGTTGTAGACTGTGAGCAGAAAGCAATTAGCTAATTTAATAGGAGGTCTATGTCAAGCCGGGATTTCGACGATGCAAATTTAGAAGAAGATGGTTTTGATGATTTGGTTGTGCCTAAAAAAGGCAAAAAGTCCGATGGTCTTTTAGAAGACGGTGTTTGCGACGGTTGCGGTAATATTGGTTTGGTTGGCGATACTTGCCCGATTTGCGGCGGTACTTTCCAGGATTTAAATGTTGGTCTTGAAGATACGCTTGATGACGAGGAGCCTGACACTTATCCTCTGGAAATGTTAGACGAAGAAGATGACGGCCGTGGTGGTAAAAAAGGCGGATCCTTTGATGATGAAGGCGAAACTTATTAAGTGACAAAAAATTAAGAAGGCAAAATTTGATTCAATTTTATAATACTTTAGTTGGGGCAAAAGAAGAATTTAAACCGATTCGCGAAATGGAAGTTGGTATTTATACTTGCGGTCCAACCGTTTATGATGCGGTGCATATTGGCAACTTGCGTTCTTACATTTTTAGTGATCTTTTAAAACGTGTTTTGAAGGAAAATGGTTATAAAGCAAAACACGTGATGAATATTACCGATGTGGATGACAAAACCATTCGTAAAGCGGCAGGGGAGAAGGCTAGATTAAAAAAATTAACTCGCGAGTACGAAGAAAACTTTTGGCTCGATTTTACCCGGATAAATTGCCTTAAGCCCGATGTAATAACGCGCGCAACTGAATATATCGATCAAATGGTTGAATTAGTCGAGGATCTTTTAAAAAAAGGTTATGCTTATAAAGCGGAAGATGGTTCAATTTATTTTTCAATCGATAAGTTTAAAGATTATGGAAAACTAGCGAAACTTGATAAAGCCAATTTACGCGCCGGCGCTCGTGTCAGTCAAGATGAGTATCAGAAAGAAAACCCGGCTGATTTTGTGCTTTGGAAGGCTTGGACACCGGATGATGGTGAAATTTTTTGGGATACTTCATTAGGTAAAGGCCGGCCTGGCTGGCACATTGAGTGTTCAGCGATGAGTACAAATATTCTGGGCTCGACGATTGACATTCATACGGGTGGAATTGATTTGGTTTTCCCGCACCATGAAAATGAAATTGCTCAAACTGAAGCCTGGACTGGCAAACCTTTTGTAAACTTTTGGCTTCACAACGAACATTTATTGGTTGATAATCAAAAGATGTCCAAATCGCTTAATAATTTCTATGTTTTAGCCGATATTACCAATAAAGGCTTTGATCCGCTTGATTTCCGCTATTTGTGTTTGGGCGCGCATTACAGGACTAAACTTAATTTTACCTGGGATGCTTTAACGGCAGCTAAAAACGCCAGAGAGCGTTTAAACCGGTTGATTGGCGAATTTAAAGACGTGGAAAATGGCAGTGTTAATAAGGAATATTCTGACCAGTTTAACCTGAAAATTAATGACGATTTGGATTCTCCGGGCGCCTTAGCGGTTTTATGGGAACTGATTCGCAATGATAAAATCTCAAATGCCGATAAACTGGCAACTATAATGGCAATGGATCAAGTTTTGGGTCTAAATTTAGGCAAAGAAGATAAAAAACTAGTAGAACTCACAACTGACGAACAAAAGCTGTTGGACGAGCGTGAGGAAGCCCGTAAAGCTCGTGATTTTACTAGAGCCGATGAGATTCGTAAAGAACTAGCTATGCGCGGCATTACAATAGAAGACACGGCAGAGGGAGTAAAAGTCAAAAAACAATTTTGAATTTCCAATTTCGAATTTTGAATGAATTCTTAATTCTTTAATTTTTAATATTAAATCATTCTAATTTCAATCGAAATTAAAAATTCTAAATTAGAAATTGTTTTTTACCAGGCCTTTTGAAAATTCTAGAATTTAATGCAACACTTTCATAGTGATCTTACTTTTAAATAATTACTTAAAATCTCATTTGGTGTCAAATAATTGTGGGTTTTTCTTGGTCGATTATTGAGTCTTTTT
>Ga0172379_10006316_pt1 | contig 15947 bp, 18 predicted proteins | sample GrowelOW334metaG_FD_119756 | JGI IMG/M metagenome (GOLD analysis project Ga0172379, IMG submission 119756) | Groundwater microbial communities from an aquifer near a municipal landfill in Southern Ontario, Canada - Groundwater well OW334 metaG | ecosystem: Environmental > Aquatic > Deep... | reverse complement strand
TTATCGAAAGCATATTTCAAGAAAAAAGAGGCGCCGAGAATAAGCGCAAACATACCAATCCGCGAAAACCACGTAATCCCCATTTTCTCCTCGAAGTCGCGACTGTCTTCGATTTTAACAACAGTCGATGAGGAAATTCCGCCACCGGAGGTTTTTTGACCAGAAACAGCAAAAGGTAGATCTTTTACGGGGAACGAGTCATCTTCGCGCAACCGAAGAGGAGGTGGTGGTAGAACACCGCTTTCCTGAGAAGAAACAGCGAGATAATCCTCTTCTTCATCGACAGAACGTGGCATCGCCGGTAGGGGCGGCGGAGGTGGTGGAGGTAAAGAAGAAAAAACAGAAGATACTGGTTCTTCTTTTATTCCCATAAGACTTCGAGTGAAAGCATCGGGTGCTTCTTCCGCAGATCTTCCCTTTTCAAGCAAAGAAAGACGTTCCCCTTGACGAGCTATCTCTTTAGTAAGAAGCACAAGAGACTCTTTTATCTCGCGAATATCACTCAATGAACCGTTTTCGTTTTCCATAAAAATTGTTGACTAAAAATGAAAAAATAAAGTAAAAAAAAGAATACCAACCACCGGAAACAAAAAAATTTGAGCAAAAATTCCCCATCGTACAAACCGTCGTCGATTCCATAAATATACAAGAAGCGCAATTTCCGCGAGAATAAAAAATCCCCACATGTCCTCAAAATTGAAATACGGATTAAAATTTCCAAACACTACTCCAAAAACCAAAAACAAAAAACCGGGAGCAAACACCCCGAACAAAAAATCGAGCCATTTTTGCCACGCGTTCATATATACCTTTTTATCCCAAAAATTCCAAAACGATTGATCCGCCACCTTTGGGACAAGCGGAGGTGTATCGGCTTCTCCGGGAAAAACTTCTCTTATGCTCGCATTCACATCTTCCGGCGCATACCCGGCGCCGCGAAGAGCTCTAGCAAGGTCTGACGAAGAATACTTCCCTTTATTTTCCTTCAAATATTTTATTGCTTGTTCGCTCATATACTTATTATATTAATACCAAAAGACTAAAAACGCACCGAACAAAAATATTGGAACACAAACCGTCGCGACAATACAGCCGTACGAAATGAATTTTCTTCTTTGCCAAAAATAAAAGATGCAAAATATCTGAAAAAGTAACAGCGCCCAAGCAAGAATGAAACCGATGAAGTGATCGATAGCAACAAAAATATATAAAGGAAGAGAAAGACCAAAAAGTCCGAGAAAAAAATCAGTCCACTTTTGCGAAGTTTGAATGTATATCTTTTTGTCGTAGAAATTCCAGAGTGAATCATGTTCAGCCCTCTCCGGACCCGCAACCGAGCGCCCAAAAACCGCTTCTCTCGCCTCTTCAATAATTTCTTCATGTACCCCTTCTTTACGAAGGGTTCGAACCATTTCAGATTCGCTCATTTTTCCTTTATTTTTCTCAAAATAATTGATTGCCTTTTCTTCCATGTCATTTATATAAAGCTTGTATGTACTCCAATATTTTCACCGCCTCTTCTTTCGCGTTTGTGGAGTTACCGAGATATACGAAGATCGGACGAGTTTCTCTCTTCACTCGAATTTCAAAAACGCCAAAAAAACTCGATGTCTCATTCGAATCGGTTATCGCCTTCCCTCCTACAAAAGTCGGATCGTCGGAAAAAAGATTTTGATTCGGAACATTACCAAATTCGGATTTCGAATATGCGCTGTTTGTTCGTCTGCCGGCACTTATGTCAAAAACAAACTTTCTGTTATTGTAGACGTATTTCGACAAATAAAATAGGTCCTCCGGCGTTGTGAAAGAATTCGCTTCATTTCCAGAAAAAGAAAAAGCGGTATTTTTCATTCCAAGAGCGGTGATCTTATCCTTCATTAGCGTATTGAAACGTTTTTCGGAAAGAATATTGGCAAATATCCGCATCGGCGCCGGATCAGACTGTCTAAGAGAAAGATGAAGCAGGTCAAACGGCGTTGTTGTTTCCCCGAGTTGTAAACGAGAACTTGAAACACCCGAATACATATCCTCATTTAACGTAATATTCCTCTCGATATTCAAATAGTCGGTCGCAACGAGAGCACCTAAAACACCAGAGAATGCGGAAAACGGAATTTTTTCTGACTGCTCCTTCTCTAAAAACACATAGCTGTTCTTCATATCGGCGACCAAATATTTCTTGGCTGAAATTTCCGGAATTCGAGATTGATAAACAAAGCTATCGGGCGAAAATTCTTCTTTAAAAACCAGAACCGGCATGCCGATGCTCGCGAGATCGTACACCGCCTTGGCGTTTTCATCCGCCATACGAATGCAACCGCCGGAATACGTGGAAGCAACAGGGGTTCCGTCCGGATAATAGGGCCACCCGTGAATAAAGAAATTTCCTTGGAACGCCATACTCCACGGCTGATAGACATGCCCGAAGCTCGAATAATGACTTTTCTCCTTGCTTGCGATCTTATAAATTCCCGCCGGTGTTTCCCACCACGAGCCCACCTTCCCTTTCGTTAAAATCGGAAATTCACCCACCAATTCCCCTTTTTTAAATACGGAAAGTTTCATCCCCGACAAGTCGGCGAGAATAAAACTCGTCTTCTGGACGATCATGTCATCTTTGGTTTTCTTGAAAAAATCCGGGTTCGAAAGCGACGATTCTTCCCCATAAGAAAAAGTTGGCAAGGTTTTTTTCTCCGCCCCCGGGAGGGAAAGAGAATAATTCAAAACCGTCGGGCGAGCATGGGAAAAAACCGCAAGCATACCAAAACCGATCCCGGCGACAAGAACCACCACAGCCCAAGCCGGCAACAATGCATTGAAGAATTTCTTCATTACTCTATAATAACACGAGAACATCAAATGGGTAATGGAAAACCAGTGATTTATCACTCATACGAAATAACGAATGGATTACGAATGACATTACAAATGTTCCGTTTTTTTATTCGTATCGTCATTCGTATCAATTCGTAGTGAATTCGTTATTTCGTATCATTTTCGTATAATCAGTTGAAAAAAAGAAGAAAATAAGGTAAGATAGAAATGTTAAAGATTCTCGGGCGATTAGCTCAGTTGGTAGAGCAGCGCATTTACACTGCGAAGGTCGGGGGTTCAAATCCCTCATCGCCCACAATAAAATCCGCGTTGAGCGGTTTTTTTGTGGGCGATGCGTAAAAGCAACTGCTTGCTTTTACGCAGGGATTTGAAAGTCGGAGCCATGTCGCGCACGACAGGCGAGACGGGGTCGCGGAAAATTTTTGTCACAACAAAAATTTATCCGTGACAATTCCCTCATCGCCCACATCATAGTTACAAAAATCAGTGAGAAATTTCTCACTGATTTTTGTAAGGACCCTAAGTATTATCTTTTGTCTCTTTTCTCTATACTTCGTCCAATTGTTCGTCGTATTCTATATTCTATATTCTTCATTCTATATTCTTTCTTCGTGTCCCCCCGGTAGGAATCGAACCTACATCTAAAGCTTAGAAGGCTTTCGTTCTATCCATTGAACTACGGGAGGATATTATTTAAAAATACCAATATACTAATGGCGACGAATAATAATGACAACGTTCACATTCGTATTCGTAGCTATTTGTATATTAGTATCTTCATTCGTATACTACAATACAGACTTTAGTGCGATAAGTCAACGGTTTTTGGGGCAGTTTGGATATCTACACCCTCTACCGGACTTTTTGTTTTTTCTATCGACGGATCCTGGAGAAGGGTGGGCTCGGCGAGAATAGCTTCAAAATTTTCTTTTTTCTTCTGAAAAGCCGAGAGCACGGCGTCCAAATCTTTTTGTCTCACTTTTTCAGGAGCATTATTAAGAGAAATATCGGTACCGGAAAAGTAGTTATCTGTCATCATCAAAAAGTAGAGATATGAATGAAATGAAACAAAAAATAATATACCGATAATGTTCGCGCAAACTATGATCGCCCAATCACGCCGAACGTGAGGGTTCCATTTCCCCGCATCTTTGTCTTCGAACGCTTTAAATTGGGATAAAGAAAAATCTTTCATTTTGAATTATTTATCAAGATAACTTTCAAGAACAAGAGTAAATGTTCCGCTCCACATCGGTACTTTTTCGATGAAACTATCATTCGAGTTTGAACTGGAAAGATTTGCTTTCTGTACGGATATTCGATATGGCATTTCATCAATAAGAGCAAAAAGTTTGTTCATATTGGAGAATTCCCCTTTTGCCGTAAAATCCAGAAGAAACTCATCACCGGTTTTTTTCGGCGGTGTGACGGAACTGAGTTTCAAATCCACCCGAGCCAGATTGCCTAATTTCTCGATCTGTTCAATAAACGCAACTTGTTCGTCGGGCTTAACAAAATAGGATTCAAGGATTTTCCTTTTTTCAACGGAACCGGTCAAAGATCTTTCCACAAAAAGCAGATCTTCCTTTTCCGAAGCTTTTTTATACAAAGAAGAATATATTTCCGATGTTTTCTTATTGTTATCGTTTATTGAATAAAATAAGACTGCATACACGCACAACAAAAGAACGTTGACGAGAGAAAAGAACCATATTATTTTTTGAACTTTTTTGCTATGCATGAATTATTCGTTAGCGACGATGTTTATATTATAGGAAAAATCGGAATCGCTGATGAGCGAGGAGATCGGCAAGTCAACCGATTTAAAATTTCGATCTTTCTTAACGGTATTGGTAAAAGTCTGGATCGTCTCCCGGCTTTTTGAAACGCCCTGAATCGATATTGCTTTTACAGTCTCCTGAGCCTTCGCGTTTGCCGTAGGAATTCTGTATTCGTAGGAAAAACCGGTAATCGTCACGCCATCCGGACGCATCGACAATATTTTGTTAAAAATATCCCAAGCTCCGTTTTTCGATTCAACTTTTTTTAAAAGCAAAATTTTTTTATTCGCATCGGTAACTAAACTTCTCATTTCAGCCTCTTGAGATTGTTTATTAACGACCTCCTCACTTTTTGATTCCTTCAATATCTTTTCGTATGCGCGAAGAGACATAAAATAGGAAGGAAGAAGAGTCAAAACGGCAATAAAGAACACGAAGGCGGATAAAGGCAAGCACACGGAATGAACCCTTCGGTGATAATCTTTCCGAATTTCTTTCTTTTCTTCAAGTGATAATAAATTGATCATAAATATGAATACGCTTAGTTATTCTTGGAATACATCGCGAGTCCGATAGCCGTGGAAAACAAGAGCGAATCATGAAACGAAATTTTGGGAACATTTTCTTCGAAAGAAAATAAATTTTCCCAAACATTGGCGGTATCTATCGGTGTTTTCATCGCCGCGGAAAGATATTCCTGCAAACCAAACAACGTTGCCCCCGAACCGCACAGAACGATTCTTCCGATCTTTTCCTTTTTTTGCCCGTTGGGATCTTTGTGCGTATGCCAAAAAACAAAATGCCGATTCACTTCTTCTTTCAAATCTGAAAAAACAGATAAAACAGCTTCATAGGCTTCCTTTTCCGGTTTTTCGTTTTGTTCCATTTTTTTATACAGATCTTTCGCATCTTCAACCGTGAGATTCACTTCTTTTACAAGAGTGGCGGTGATATCCTTCCCGCCGATATCGATATCTGAAACAAAAGAGAGGAAGCCATGGCTCATGATATACACGCCGGTTTTCACACGACCCAAGTCCAAGATCATTGTGGTTTCCATACTTCCCTCCGGAATAACAGCTCGAGAGAGAGCCGTCGAATCGGTTTCAAGAGAAAGAAGAGAGATACCTGCCGAAGAAAAAACGTCGTAATAGGACTGAACGACTTCCGATTGTGCGGCGGAAACCACGAGTGATGTTACGCCCGGCCGTCGTTTGTTTACATCAACGATATGATAGTCAAAAGCCGCTTCGTTGATGCTTATCGGAATATGTTCTTCAAGCTGAAGCTCGATACTTTCGTGCATGTCGCTGTTTTTTACGGAAGGAATGTCCATCTCAGCGAGATACGCCAGCGATTCCGGAAGCGAAGAATGAACGAATTTAATATTGTGCTCTTTTTTCAGCCGAAACAGAATATCCCGAAGAACTTCAGGCTTTTGAATTTTCCCCAAAGAAATGGTGCCTTCCGGAATCGGATACTCGCCATAATCCAAAAGATCATATCCTTTCATTTTTTGACCGATACGCACAAAACGCAGTGAGACCTCGGAAAGGTCCACACCAACGCCGTCCATATTCATCCGACTCGGCACGGGAAATACATTACATATCGATACAAGAGACATGTATCTATTATACAGAATTTACCGCGCGAAGGAAAAGAAATGTGTGGACAGAGGCTTACAGAAGCAAACAAAAAGCAACCGGGAATATTTCAAAGTGTACCTATATAGTAAAAAATAAAAAAAAGCGAACGCGGGGCTCGCTTTTTGGCGCGCGATAATAAAGTTATTTTTTCTTTAGGTATCGCTGATATTTTAAAATAGACAGATATTTTTTTTCAAAACTATTCTCTTCGTCCGGTTCATAACCATATCGGACTACGCATTTTGCGACAACCGGAAACGAGAACCTTTGTCCTGCATTCCATGAGCTTGCAGTGGTTTTTTCTATCGCTTCGCAATCGAATTCGGGAAATTCTTTCAAAAAGTATTTTTTCCAGGTGCGTACATACAGCCGGACGAAATATCTATAACCAACCACAACAAAATAGGGAGAAAACAAAATAAACATAAGTAACGCCACCGAGATGAGTGTCCCGGCGGTTTCCGGGGTGTCCGATGCCCAGATGGAATCCTGCATAGGGCTATATTCAAAAAATGAATAATCCGACAATGAGACCAACCAGAGTATTACTGTCCCGATGATCACCCCGGCAGCTATCGTATATAACGTCTGTTCTCTCCAGGTTTTTGTTTCAACCCGCTCAACTCTTTTTTTAATATCTTCCGTCATTACAAACCCTCCAAGAAAAATAACCTTCCGAATTCCACCATACACAAAATTTCATCACTCGTCAACAAAAAGACCACAGAACGCTGTCCGATAGCCTTCTCTCTTTTCACTTTTTCGTGCTTATTTAACTTTCGTTCCCGCCGGAATATCTTGTCCGACCTCGAGAAGTGAAAATTTTCCGTCTTCCGTCGAAACCGCCATGATCATGCCGTTCGATTCGAGTCCCGCCATCGCGCGCGGTTCGAGATTGGTGCAAAAAGCGCACTTTTTCCCGACGAGCACGGACATATCGGGGAAATATTTCGCGATGCCGGAAATAATCTGGCGCGGTGTTTCCTCGCCAAAGTTCACGGAAAGTTTGAGAAGTTTATTCGACCCCTCCACTTTTTCAACCGAAAGTATCTCCCCCGCTTTTATCTCCACTTTACAAAAATCGTCTATGTTTATCATAAATTTACGAATAGAAAAATAGTAAAATAGTAAAATAGAAAAATTAAAACGACGGCAGAATTTTCTATTTTCTTATTTTTCTATTTTCTTATTATTAGTTTTATCTAGCCAACTCTGCAAAATGATCGCCGCTGCGGACGCATCGTTCAATTCCCCCGAATCGTGAATATTGCGCGCCTGTTTCGAAGAAAGAAATTCGGATTCGAAATAGACAGGAACACCGGTTTCTTTTTCAAGCAAAGCCTTAAACGCTAATATTTTCTCCATCACCGCATTCGCCTCGCCCTTAAAATTGAGCGATTCCCCAAGAACGATACCGTCAATCTTCTCTTTCCTGAACATTTGAAGTATCGCCGCCACAGCTCCCCCGTCATTTTTCAAAACAGACCGCGGAAAAGCCACCCGCCCATCTTCATCAGACATGGCGAACCCAATTTTTTTCGTCCCATAATCAATCCCCAACATTCTCATAAAACACAGCATAGCACACTTTCATGAAGTTTTATAGAGACCTTTCTGATGGGCAAATTAAAAAACCAACTTCCTTACCGGCTAAGAATTGGAAAAGTTTTTGTCGCGGTAGTTTATTTGAAAGTGATCTTTACCGTTGCGAAGCCAGTCGACTCCGAGCATGGCGAATAACCCCGTATCTTCAAAAACCTGCGCGGTCTCTTTCGGCATGACGGCAAATTTGAAATTCTTTTCCTCCACTCCCCCGATCTCTTTGTATTTGAGCGAAACCAAAGGCGCGACAATCGAACCGAACCCCGGATAAAAATCAACAAATTCCCCGTCGAAAGGAACTCCCTCCACAAATTCCGATTTGACAAATGACTGCTTCGATCCGGAATCGATCATCGCCTGTACCGTTTGCCCGTGAAGAGAGAGCGAAATTATGGGAATATTCATGCGCAACTCCATCGGAACAGCGACAATCCCCTCGCTCGCCAGATTATTAAAATGAATTTCTTGCTTTTCGGTCCAGACAAAGAATCCGTCAAAGGCAGACAAAATATTTCCACCCATCAGCATATCGAGCGGCGCCCCGAGGTGTTCGGAAATACTTTGCAGATCGCCACCGTCAAAAGTATCCTGCAGAAAATCAAATACGTTATGTCCCAAACTAAAAGGCGCCCCGGTATCGATCAAACACCGTTTCCCACGTATATCCGCCACAATTCGATTATCAACATATTCAAAAGGGTAACCCATAAAAAGAGTATATCATAAATTCCCGGGTTGGATCGATTACCGCTTTCACGGTTTTCTCTAAAGCTGCCTAGAGAAAAGGTGTGAGCTTCAAAAGATTGGTGGCAACTTTATTTACGAGTACTTGCAAAAAACATAATTTATATATATCTTGTACAATACACTTATCCCATGCGCTTTCCGTAAATTATCGCTATAATTAATAATAGGTATTTTGCGTACCAAGGGTATGGACAAGAAAAAAATGATTTTTAATGAAAAAAAATTTGAGGCGGCCGTTTTATACATGCTTTCTCGCTCTCCCAACGGAACAATAGAAGGCAAAAAGAAACTTGCCAAACTTTTATATTTCGCTGATTTCAACTATTTTGAGGCATTTGAAAAACCTTTCACCGGGGCCGCATACAAAGCGCTCCCCATGGGACCCGTACCGCAAGAACTGGAACATACACTGTTAAATCTTGAAAAAGATGAAATTACGATACAGAAAAAAAAGACTGGTCTGCCAAACGACACGGTTGTTTTCGTGTTAAAAGCCGACCCCTCGAAGAAAATCAGCATTCTATCCGACGAGGAGAAAAAAGTACTTGATACTGTCGTTGCTCGATACGGAAATTGTTCCGGAAAAGATCTGGAATTGATCACTCATTCAGAGGCGCCCTATAACGCCGTTGCGGAAGGCGAATATATGCCATACGAACTTTCGTTCTATAGGGGTAAAACCATGGAAGAGCTCATAGGTAAATGATTTTTTCCAGCCATCCCAAATTTGATAAAGAAATGAAAAATTTTTTATCAAAGCACCACCAAGATGACGGGTGGACTTTTAAATTGCAAAATTTACTGACTAGCCATTACGAACAGCGCACCGTCCGGCTCGGAATCGAAGTACTTGCACCGGTCGGAGAATACGAGGACTACAGACTATTCAAAATTTACATGGCCGTCGGAGGAGTCAGTAAAAATGACCGCCCAAGAGTCTGCTTTGCAATAAAAGAACAAAGCATAATATTCCTTTGTTTCGGAACGCATATTGAAAATTACAATACCAAAGATCTCGTCACTTGCGGAAAACAAAGGATGAAGGAGTGGTTAGAAGCGTAAAAAACCTCTGATATTTTTCTTACAAAATTTTTGATATTCTGTTCGGATTATTCTCTAAACACTCAATATCAAATTCGTTTTCTTCGATTAATTTTCCTCTTTTTATACCATCTCCAATTATCCCCTTCATTTATGAAGGGGATAATTGGAGATGGTATTATCAATTTCTCTCATAATTTTATCCGTTTTCACCAGTACTACAACTATTTTTTGGTAGTGTTCAATGTCGATATTGGTTAAGACCCTGCCCTTTCGGTCTTTTAGCCATTTTTGGGTATACGGAGATAACTAAATTTTTATTGTTTCCACCACCACGCCCTGCACCTCAACTTCATCCGTCACTAAAATCGGCTTATTATCATGGTTTGTGGATTTTGGATAGAGAACAATAACTTGCCCCTCTCTCTGCAATTCTTTTATTGTGGCGCCAGAAGAAGTAAGAGCGACTACTTTATCGCCATCGTTTGCTGTGTTTTGATGCCGACATAAAACGAGGTCACCGTCGTTAATTCCGGATTTGTTCATAGAGTCACCCATTGCACGAACGATAAAATATTTCTCGCCGCATTTGAGTTTGTTTTTTGGTACGGGTATCATTTTTTCAATATTTTCAACCACGTCAAAAGGTGAACCGCAGGCAACAGAACCAAGCAGCGGAACTTTTATAAATTCTTGAATGTACGGCGATGGAATATCTTTTCTCTCAATGGCAAATTCTAACGAGACACCTATTCGACTTTTGAAATAATCCGCTGTCTCCTTGTCGGTAAAATACACATAACACCCTTTCATTCCCCGAGTCATCAGCGTCCGATATGTATTTTTTATAATCGCTCGTATTTTATCCTGAGCTTTTTTCTCGTCAAGTTTCAAATATGTTTTGTACCCTTTCAACGAAGCGTCGCTTTTTGCCCTTTTTGAAGGGTCCACCAACACTTTTCCATCTCGCACAAGAATATCCGGACCGACGATGACGCCGACATAATCTAGGTCCAATCCTTGGCATGTGTGTATACACCCAACTTCGGTAACCGCTTCCGGCTTTAGTATCCAAAGATTTCCGTCGGTTGCCAAATTCCATTGCATTTCAAAGCCATATTCAGGGAACGAAATATCTGGCAGTCCCGGATCATTCTTACTCGTCCAGTTCCAACAATAGCCGGCAACAAGCCTAGCTTTGTTCTTTTCGATATTTTTTTCAAAAATTATGTCGCGCAGTTCCGAAGGTGTGTCAACAATTTGAAAATCATATTCAACCAGGTCGAGCATTGTATTTGCGGTTTCTTTCACCTGCAATACGTCGTCCAACCAAGCAAGATATCCATCAGACCCGTTACATCGAAACTGAGAAGCCAGCTCGAGTTCAGAAACCGTTGCTCCTATTTTTCCTGCCCATTTTTTTATTTCTTCCTTTTCTCCGATATCGCTCCACGTAACTTTCTGATCTTCATCTATAAAAAATATGGAAAATTTAGAAGCTTCGATGATTTCTTTCACTTGATTCTCTCCCTGATTTCGAAACATTCCAGATTTTTCATTCAAACGATGGGCTTCATCAACAATCAAAGCGTCAAATGTGTTCGCTTCTGTTTCTATAAAAGTCCCTGAACCTGAAAATAAATTTGAAATCTCGGTTTTTCGAAGAACGCCGGTCAGCAGGCTTTCGTAAACCGCGCGAGGAGCCGCATTTTTTGTTACATATTTGCTGACCAGCCCAAGTTTAGTGAGGTCAACGAGCAAATTAACGGCGACGACGGATTTTCCTGTCCCGGGTCCACCCTGTACAATTAATACATTTTTGTTTTCAGGTGAGGAATTTTTTGCCAAAGCGAGAGCTGTTTCGTAAACAACTTTCTGGTCGTCAACCATGACAAATTCTTTATTGCCCTTCAGCATTTTTGCTAAACTATCAGCAAGACTTTTTGACGGCTTAATTTTCCCGCCGTCGATGCGATACATCACATTTGATTTATCGCCATATTTTACAAATTTCTTTATGAACGATTTCAATTTTTCTTTTTCGACATCGCCCTCAAGAAAAACGGGAGCTTTTGTAAGATAGTCCTGATAAAATGGATTTTTAATAACGTCATCAGCGATATAATTGTGCAAATAGGCACACGGTCGAAGTTGTATATTTTCGGAATATACAGTCTCATTGAATCCCTGAAGTAACGCCGCATATGACCAAACCTGGTACGAAGGGTGACTTACCTCTCCGTAAAAATCGGTATCAACAATGCCGTCTTTCGCCGTGAGCTTTGCCTCCGACCATTGTTTAAGCTCGATGAGAATAGCATAATCAATATCTTTTTCATCCTGTCCTGTCAAAATAAAATCTATACGTTTGGATGTTTGAGGGATTTGATATTCAATCGTCACACCTGCGTCATTGGGAATTTCGGAGTCAGTTAACACGTCCCGCATATACCGCATAGAGCGCTTCCATGAATTCTGCTCTGGCTTAGCGACATGCTTCCCCGTTTTTGAAAAGTAAGCGCTCAAAATCGATTTATCAATAGTATCAGACAAAACATCTGCTAAAAAATTTTCTTTTGTTGATTGATAGATAATCATATTTTAAAGTTTATTGTACTTCGTATGCTTCCCTTTCGCCTTTTCTACCGGGTATTTTTGTTCGTTCTTTTTTTGTTTGTTTTCTAGTGCACCCAGAATGTCGATGTCTAAGTCGTGGCTCATGAGCAGGACCCAATACAGAACATCCGCCAGTTCTTCGCCGATCTCTTCTTTGTTGGTTTTTACGTATTTCTCCATTTCTTCCTTGTTCTTCCATTGGAAATGTTCGAGTACTTCACCGGCTTCGAGGAGAAGAGAAATCGCGAGGTCTTTCGGGTTGTGGAATTGTTTCCAATCGCGTGCATCGCGGAACGCCACGATCTTTTTGGTGATTTCGTTGATATTCGCCATATTTGTTATGTTATTTCCCCACTATATCACGAAAAACCGCCCAAACCAAAAAATGACGAAAAAATTCCCAACCGAAGTTGGGAACTCCTTTAGTATACCCCAGTGATAAAAAAGCGCAACTATGAGGTGTGGATAACTTTCTTTATCTACTTCCCCCCTTCGGCAGACCCGGGGATTCTTTTTCAAAATATGTGATGTAGTAAAAATACACAGAGTAGCCCTGTGTATTTTGCCGTCGATATTCCGCCGTTTTTACTTTCCTCTCAATTTTATGGATTTGTAGATGATGAGGATTAGGGAGATGAGGAAGTAAAGAGGGACAAGCGTCATGAACGCAGACTTTTTTTCGAAAGGACTGAAATCTGCCGGTTGCCATGGATTAATTACTATGATAAATAAATAAATAAATAAATAAATAAGTGTAAACTTTTTCCACGAAAGAAATGTTTCTTCCTTTAGTTTATAAGTTACAATGCTAAAAATAAATATCGGAATAAATATGGCAAGCATTAAAGCTGTTAATTTTTTAGCACAACTCATATCAAATGCATACGAACATCTTCCTAGCGGAATACCACCCGAAAAAAAGAACAAAGTTGTTATTGCAATAACGGTACCCACCCCGCTAATATACAATAAGTTTTTTTTAGTTAACATGTTTTTATATATTTTTCTTTAATACCCTGTTTTGATTATACCATTTTCCACTTTGAGTTCAATCAAATGTATCCCCGCTAATTTCTCTTTTGTCGGTCTCGCATCAATATCGTCGCCATCATCGTTGTCATCCAAATCTATCGGTTTTGTCATAATAACGGTTAAATTTTTCTTCGGACGGTAATGAGTTTCTATTGCGGTATTTTGTGTTTTTACAAACGAAGCAAGTATTTTGTTATTTGTGCTCCATTTATAAGTAAGCGGTATTGGTATACTTGAAATAACGACATCATTTTGTTTTATCGCGGAAATCACCAGTTCGATTTTCTTCGTTTTTGTTTTGTATTTTGAGAAAATAAGTTCGGTTGTGTTCCCCGCTTCATCGGTGATTTTTGAAGAATTTTGATTTGTTACTACCGTGGTACTGGAATAGTTATCTTTTCCTGCAAAAACAAGCTCTTTATTCACTTGGTCAAACGAAATGAAAACATCCGGCGGAGTTACATCATACACCGTTTCTTGATTCGGTTTTGCTGTCATTGATATATCTGTTGTGTTGTCGCCGTTAAAATCTATTTGCAGAGGAGAAAGTGCGTTTGGCGATATGATATCGCTGTTTGCGGGAACATCGAGTTTTACGATGGTTCCGATTTTTGACGGAATGGCGGAAAAAGAAGTGCTGGCGAGAATGGTGTCACCTTCTTTCTTTTGTATGTCCAAAGAAAAACTTCCTTCTGCGTACCCTTCAAGAACCAAATGATGGGCGATATTTGCGGGGACAATGATGTATTTTGTGTCGCCGATTTCGCGGTAATACGTGCCGGGGATATTTTCTTCTACTTCATCGGTTGTTGTGGAAATTCCTGTATGGTTTCCTTGGTCATCGTAAAGGTTTAAGGAGAGAGGAGAGTGGAGACGATAAGTAATTGTATCACCAACATCAGTTGTCGGTTTGGAATTTGAAATATATTCCACAGAAGAATAATCCCCGATTATTTGATTTTTAATAAACTGCAGAAGTGTATCTACCTCTAATATATCTTTATGATATCTTGCTTTTTGAAACAATGCATCATTATATTGGTATAAATCCACCCACCACTTATCCGTATTCCCTATCCCTTTATTCGTCAAATAATGAGCACTATCCGACACTACCGTTTCATCGCCGTTTATCGTTAAAACATCGGTCAATTTTGTTGACGTTGCATAAACATCGCAAATTTCGGCATACGTAAAAAGCGTTCTCACTGCATGGCTTTGCATGCACGTTGTTTCTTCTTCGTATTTGAGCCCTGCAATCGTATCGATCCCCCAACCGGCAATTTCAATCACCTTTGTCGTACTCGCCGGCGTCCATGCGTCCAATTCTTCGTGTTTCCATTTTGCGCTCGTCAAAAGTCCTTCATTCGCTTTTGCAGGCGAATTAAGTTTATAATAATCTGGTGTCGATCGTACTTCCGTGCCAAGCAAGAAATTCGTGAGCTCGCCATAATTCGTCAAAACATAACCATAATCTCTTTTTTGGTTGGCAAAAGTAAGCGAATCATCAAAAGTTGCAATCGGAATCGTGCGCCCCGTTTGTGTTGTGTAATATTCCGCAGAAGGAAGAAGATTATACGCCGTCGGCATATTTTGAGCTATTTCACGTGTTTGAGCTCTGTTCGAAATGATACCGTTGAGTGGTCCAATATTGCTTCCGTGGAGAAGAGAAACGACCGCATCAGGTGTTCCCACTTCGGGAACAGCGACAAAAATTACTTTGTCTGCGAGAATTTCTTTGTCTTCCAATTTCAACCGTCGCATTAATTCTTTTGCAAGCAATCCGCCATTTGAATGTCCAATGATGGTAACTTTTCCCGTGTCGGAAGTTTCCGCCATTCGTTTGAATTCGCTCATTATATATGGTTCGTGGTCGATGTCCGGTCTGATTTTGTAATCAATATATCCGTCGGCATTTTTTACTCCATGTGTGAATAAATCATCAAGAGAAAGTCGCCAGTCATACGGAATCGCGGAATAATCGGCAATCGTTTCATCTCTTTTCCACGAAGCGAGGTCATCGAGAAATGATTTGTAAATATTCGGTCCGGCTTCCGGTACTGCTACTTCGTTAACAACATATTTTGTCACAATATCTTTTACACTGTTGCCGTATTGGTCGAGCAATAATTTCGTGTTATCGCAATCCGTTTTTGGAATCCAGCGCTTTACATATCGGTCGCTCGTATCGGTCGGACAGTGTTCGGAGTCCGTTGCGACATAAGCCTGATACAATCGACTTCCCGCGACACCCGGGAGAAATACAATATTATCGTAGCCGGTTGTAAACGAAAGCTCGCCTGTTGCGGGAAATCTTACCGCTCCTCCATTCGCTTCGAAGTGATAACCGTGGACTCCTTTCGGGAACGTGCTTGTGAAGGTGTACCATTCGCCGTTCGTGAAGTCGTTGTCGTTCGTCGTGGTAGCGGAAATAGCGAGCGGATAGCTTTTTGTTGCGGTTCCGTCGTTCTCCCAAAGTGTGACGTCTGCGGGCGCGGTTGGTCCCGTGCAAAGAACGTCGAACGTAAACTTCGTCTTATCCGCCACCCCCTTCCCGTCAACCATCCCGTCGTCTTCGGTTTCGGTTGCATTTTTCAATTGTATCTCGCTCTGTGTTGTAATCGGAAGGGTCCATCCGTTTTCT
>Ga0172379_10006315_pt1 | contig 15949 bp, 15 predicted proteins | sample GrowelOW334metaG_FD_119756 | JGI IMG/M metagenome (GOLD analysis project Ga0172379, IMG submission 119756) | Groundwater microbial communities from an aquifer near a municipal landfill in Southern Ontario, Canada - Groundwater well OW334 metaG | ecosystem: Environmental > Aquatic > Deep... | reverse complement strand
GCTTTGGGTGGAGTGGTCGAACAACTCGGTGCGGTGGATATTAATTTCGACGGCAATGATGAAGTGGTGGTGATGACTAAATAATTATCGTCCGGTAATAATAATCACCACCGGTCCGTTAAATTTGCATCCGTGGGCCAGTGCCTGACGCAGTCCCACGAGTGCAAGAGCGCTATTGGGCGAGATGTCGATATTTTCATTTTGTTTAGTGAGAGCGATGGCGTTTTGGATATCATCATTAGTCGCGACCCAGCCATTCCCTTGGCTGTTTTTTAAAATTTCAAAAATTTTATTTTTACGGTGCGCGACCTTGTCGACGATGGCGGAAGCCAGTGACTTTTCTGCGTTGTCATTCCGCCAACTATATGCGGTGGGGTCCAACTCGTCCGCATCTATTTTTGCAACTGCTGGTTCGCAGCCAGTATTTTGATCTTTTATTTTTGATTTATTTATCATCGGATGACAAGCGGTCGTCTGCACGATGTGGATTTGCGGATTGACGCCGAGTTTTTGAAACCCGAGATATAGTCCCTGCGCGGTAGTGCCCGATGAAGTAGGGATAAATACGGCCGACAAATTTTTTATTTCCGCCAGTTCACGCGCGAGTTCTTTGTAACCCACGAGCGCACTGTCGTCAGTCGATTGGCGTAGATTAATCACCCCACTTGTTTTGGCCATTTGAAACGCCGATTGTTTGGGGTTGGCCACTTGTTTCACTTGCACCTTGTCATCCTGAGCGAAGCGAAGGATCTCCATTCGTTTCGTTTCGTCTATGTTTTCACCCACAAACACCGTCAACGCCAAATCGGGTCGCTTCGCGATATACTTTGTCGCCGCAATCGCCGCGTTTCCGGAAGAAGAAATCACAAAACTGGTCGCGCCATTGTCAGCGTATTTTTCTATCATGAGCGGTATCGAACGACCCTTATGCGAGCCAAAGGGATTTTGGTCCTCGCGTTTGATAAATAACTCGGTTTGTAGTCCGATGGCCTGCGCTAGTTTTGGTGCAGAAATTTGCGGAGTAAGCATAAACAAATCAAATCTAAAAGATCAAAAATCAAATAGGTGATACGATGTGCACGGTTGACACAAGGTGGTGTTAGTGGTAGTATGTAATGGTCGTTTTATTACGATTATATTTGATTACTATATTAACTTTGAATTTAAATATTATATTTATGAAACTTGTTTGTCCCGAGTGTAAAAATAATGTTGATTTATCCGGTTATCCGGGGCTTGCTATCGACCATGTCGTCGAATGTAATCATTGCGGTATCACGCTCTCTATGACTGCGGTCGGCGAGGAGTGCGACGCCGAGATCGTCGATGAGGGCAAATAATTATTTTACCATCTCATCAATCATCCCGCGAAATCCATGACTGCCGCAAAACACGACGACATCGCTCGCTCGTGTTTTTTGATTTAAATATTTTAATAATTCATCGTCTTTTGCGATATAGATCGTATTGGCATTGGTGAGCGCGATGCGCGCGCATAGTTGTTCGCCACTGACAAATTCGCTGTCATTTTTTAATTTTGTGAGGCGCGGGATAATCACCTCGTCGGCGCTGTCAAACGCGTGATCATATCCCGGCAGGGCGTCAAATTTGCGATTGCCGGAATTGGGTTCAAACACACAAAACAGTCGCGGTTGTATTTTGTCATCCTGAGGCATAGCCGAAGGATCTCCATCTAATTGACCGACCGACAAGGATTCTTCACTTCGTTCAGAATGACATTTATAAATCGTCGCTATCGTTTCCAACACACTCTTCGCCTTGGCCGGTGAGTGAGCAATGTCGTCAAATACAGTCGCGCCAGTGATAGTAGTTCCGCGTTTTTCGAGACGGCGTTTGATGCCGGCAAACGAAGCGATGCTTTTGATTATCACCTCCGGCTCAATCCCGATGCTGTGCGCCATCGCGAATGCGCCGCAAATATTTTCGGCTTGAAACGAACCTATGATTTTAGATTTAAGATTGTAGATTTTAGATTTACACTTAATGCTGAGATTCAGTCCAAACTCTGTTGATTTTATATTATAATATTGATAATCACAATCTTCACTTTGTCCATATTTAACAAATCGTCGTTTGTCATCTTGAGGCGTATCGTTGTCATCCTGAGCGGTTTTTGTCATCCTCGACTTGATCGGGGATCCGGGCGTCTGGATTCCCGTTTTCACGGGAATGACAGATTGAGCCTGCTCTGAAATCACTATGACTCCATTTTTTGGCACACTCGCCACCAATTTTTCAAATGCCGCTAAGTAACTATCCTCGGTAGGATACACATCGGCGTGATCCCACTTTACCGCGGTCAAAAGCAAGTGAGTGGGGGAGTAGTGCGAAAATTTTGGGCTGTTGTCCCAGCGACTGGTTTTGTATTCATCACCTTCGAGGACGCTCCACTCGCCGCCGAGGTCGTCGGACGCGAGCTCGGGGGTTTGCGATAGACCGCCAAACATGTACGCCGGTTTTTTGCCTGCATTGATGAGTATCCATGACAGAAGTGCGGTCGTGGAAGTTTTACCGTAGGTGCCAGCGCAAACAATGGAATTTTTTTTCGTCAATTCCCGCGCGACCAATTCCGGATAAGAAACAAACGGAATTTTATTTTCCTTCACAAATTTCCATTCCGGATTTTCACTGCCGGCGACATTGCCGACTACGACAATGTCTGGTTTGAAATTGTCACTCGTTTTTTTATTGTCATCCCCGCGAAAGCGGGGATCCATGTTGTCGTCGTCTGGATTCCCGTTTTCACGGGAATGACAGCCACCGCCGATCCGCTCTGGGTGCCACCCAGCATAATATTCAATCCCATGCTCTTTCAAATGCGTCGAAATCGGCGGATAAAAACCAACATCACTGCCGGTGACTTTGTTTCCCTTCTTTTTCATCATAATGGCGAGCGCCCCCATGCCCACGCCGCAGATGCCGATGAAGTGAATGTACCTGGAGGTGTTAGGTGTTAGGTTGAAGGTGTTAGGTAGTGATTGCTTTAGCATATTACTTCAGAATATTTTTCAATTCCTCCATGTCCGTATTCCATTTTTTTCCGTCCCACCACTCCACGCCCTCAAACTGAAATTTGTATAGCGCTTTGGCGTCTTTGGCGCTACCGAGGTAAATGTATTTTTTGTCGTGTTCCTGCGCCCACACCACCGCGCGTGTCATCATTGATATGCCAATATTAGGTATTAGGTTAGAGGTGTTAGGTGTTAGAGAGTAAAATGGATAGCAGTAATGTATCAACTCATTCGTTTCTAAACAAATTGTATAACCAACCTTACTGTCATTCTGAGCGGAGCGTAGCGGAGTCGAAGAATCTTTGTCCAATTGTCTAATCGACAGAGATTCTTCACTGCGTTCAGAATGACAGTAAACAAGAAGTCGATTAAAATTACTTTTCTCTCCATCAGTCATCAATTCTTTGATCTTATTCGCACTAAAAACTCCGGCGCCAAATTTCGTCTCATAAAAATCCTTGCCCATTTTCCCAATCTCCCAGGAATAATCCGCGTAGGGGATAGGCGCGACTTTCATTTCAAGCCCTTCGGTCTTGCGTAGTATGCGTCGATTTTCGCTCGATAAAATAAACTTGCTCAAATCCACCCGCACACTGCGCGTCTCATACATCGCGCCTTTTTCTTCGCGCGTAAACAAAAATCCGCGATTGTACAAATCGTTGATGTTTGCGTCGGAAAAGTCGGTGATAGTTTTTTCTTGCCACTTAAGATACATGGTAACAATTTTCAATTTTCAATTTTCAATTTCTAAACAATGTCTAATGTCGTAATTTTAGAAATTAAATTATCGAAAATTGTTTAGAAATTAAAAATTAGAAATTGAAAATTAATAAAGCGCCATCCACACTCCCACCACCACCATAAAGGAATGAATGAGCCAAAAGCGCGTGACGATTTTTTCTTCACTCCAGCCGATAAATTCAAAATGATGATGCAGGGGAGACATTTTAAAAATGCGTCGGCCCAGCAGTCGGCGGGAAAAAACCTGTAAAATTACCGTGATCGCTTCGATATAAAAAATAAAACCCAGTATCGGAATCAGCAAAGTTTTGTTAATCGCGATCGCGTTGACCGCGAATAGCGCCCCCAGCCCCAGCGACCCCACATCGCCCATTTGAAATCGCGCCGGCTTCACATTGAAATAGGTATAGGCGATAAGCGCGCCCGTGACCGTGGCATTGAGCAAGGTAAAAGCCGGACGACCCTCGGCCCAAGCGATCATAGTGAGTCCGGCAAAAGAAGCAATGAGCGACCCGCCCGCGAGCCCGTCCAGTCCGTCGGCAATATTGACTGCGTTGGCGGTAAACATGACGAACAAAATAATAATCGGGATAATCAGCCAGCCGAGCGCGAGCTGGCCGTCAAACGGGATGTGGACGCTGTGCCAATAAGTGCCTAGTTTGAAATAAATCCAATAAGCAACGATGCTTCCGGCGATAAATTGTAAAAATAATTTTTCATGCACCTGAATCCCGCGATTTTGTTTGGACCCGAGCATGGCCACAGCGCGGGCAAAAGCGTGCCACGGGAAAGTGATAAAATACCACAAGCGCACATACCAATGACGATGGATCCTGATCAAAGTCCAGATTTGTTTCAGTTTGCGTTCCCGGCGTTTGATGCCAAAAATATTTAAAATATCATCGGCCGCGCCCAGTAGGGCCGCCACCATCATCGCGCCCATCGGTACATAGGTTGATGATCGTTGCCAGTTGAAAAGCAGAGTGATGACCGTGACAGTCACTACTACCAGCAGTCCGCCCATGATCGGTGTGCCGATTTTTCCGGCGCGTTCGCCACGCAAGGTGAAGTCCGCGTCGCCTCGGCGCGTGAGTTTATATTTGTAAAGCAGCTTGGTCAAAAGCGGCGCCCACAAAAATGCCCCCACGCACGAGGCGATGAGATAGAGCAAGGCTTGTTTTAGTAGTTCGATAGAAAATGGTCCGCAGAAATCCATACACATTAAATTTCTAATTTCTAAATCCTAATTTCTAAACAATTTCCAATATCAAATTTCAAATTGTCATCCCCGTGAAAACGGGGATCCAGTTACAATTTAATTCGGCGAATTTCCAAAATTTTCGCGTTTTTCGCCTCTCCGAAAGTCTCGTTGGCATTGGCTTGGTGAAATAAATCAGCCGATAGCGCCGGGGATATTTCGGTCCATTCTTGCGCCAGTAGTCCCTTGCCCGGCGCGGTGATTTTAATTTCACCGGTATTGACTCCGTGTCCGAATTTACCCTCGCTACTCCAAGCGCGTGCGTGGGCGTATTTGATAGTATGGCCGTCGTAGTCGGTAATCACAAGAATGTGATTGCGAGTATTTTTTGTATCCACGCCGAGCATCACCACCACATCGCCTGTTTGAATTTTAGCAAAATCATAGCCAATAGTTTCATCGCCCAATTTGGCAGTATTTCTATCATTGCCATACCCGCTTTTCACCCCAATGCTTTCCACCGGCCTTAGACGCATGATAATTTTACGCGTCAATCCGGCCGGGATATTTTTTACCAATTTTTTCGCAATGTCGATTTTTTTTGTTTCCAAAAAATGCGCGCGTAAAATATGGGTGGCAAAACCGGAGCAGTCGATGCCGAGCTGGTTGTCGATGAGAAATCTGCGGATACAGTCATTTTGTCTGTCATCCTGATAAAGTGAAACGACCGAAGAATCTTCAACGATTTTGTGTTTGGATAGAGATTCTTCGCTACGCTCAGAATGACAATGTGGAGAGTGGCGTTCGTCATCAATACAACAATGTCCTTCGTGATCAAATAGTCCGTGTTGATACTGAATAGAAATGATTTTGGCCTCCTCGACAATCTCGGTCGGCGTCCCTTTGCCGATGAGTGAGCGGATTTGTCCCCGTCGGCCCACGCGTGTGTTGATAAAATATGGACAACGAACACCTGTCACGCCTGGGAAGGGGAGAGACATGTAGTCGGCCAATATTTTTTGGGCGTTTGGTGATAACATAACTAATTAAATCTTTTTGTCAGGATTTTTTTAAGTTTAGGCGGCAACAAGTTGATTAATTTTAATTCCCCGACATCTTTCCATATCAAGCGGAAAGAATTATCCGTCCGATTAATTTGATTTTCCGGACCGCCCAATTTTGGGTTGCCGTCAAATTTGGTGGCAAAAAAATAGTGTTCATCGCGTTCGCCCTTAATAGTAAAAAGCGAACTATCGTCAAAAGTAAAACTTAATCCGGTTTCTTCAGTGGTTTCCCGTCGAGCGGCCGCGGTAACGCTTTCACCAAATTCCACTGTTCCGCCCGGAACTACAAAATACCGGTTGCCAAATTTGTTCCTTTCCATCAATAATATCTTTCGTTGATCGCAGATAATAACGCCAGCTCGCGGTCGATTCCAAACTTTACCCGCTGTCAGTGTGGCAATAAAGCCGACGATTTTTTCCCCCTCGTCGTTCAGTTTATCATGGCCAGACATTACGCCCCAAACTGTTTGCAAACGCAGCCAATCCCCCTCATGATTTCCGGATGGATAAACAATGGTGTGATAACCATGTAGAGCAAATGCGGATATATTTTTTTCGATAATTAGTTTGTCAATTTTTAAAAATTGATTGTCTGTGAGTCGCTGGATAATTTGGCTGCCGGAATCAATAGCAGCTAATTTTTGTCCGAAGTAAGTTATCTTTAAAATTGCCGCCAAGTGTGCGGAAAAAGTAGTGATGCGAAAGTGAGAATGATTGTGTTTATTCTTTTGGTGTTGCAACTCACTCTCATATGTCGTGCTGGCCGGCTGGCGCGCGTTGATTTCGAGTAAATACAGTTTGCCGGTTTTTTCATCGACCACCACATCAATGCCAAACAGTCCTTTCCAACCAGCGCGCGCCAATTTTTTGCCGACAGCGGTCGCGATTTTTTTGTACTGTTTTATCTGTGAGGTGGATAAAATCTGATTTGGCAATGCCCAGTCGTTGCCAATGGTGGCAAAAGGAAGATTGGTAAACGGTTTAATTCCGGTGATTTGGTAGTTGATATTACCAATTAAAATTTTGTTATCCCAGACAATATTATTATTGGTAAATAGCGGGCCCTTGATATATTTGGCCATGCGCACCGGTCGATTAGGAAATTTTTGACGCAGTTCATCCAATTGTTTTTTTGATTTAATCAGTATCGTGCCAGAGCCGGTGTGAGAGTGAGCAAATTGGATGATAAAGTGAGTTTTGGAAAATTCAATTTCTTTCAGTGTCTTTATTTTATATTCAGGCAGATATTTTTGGAGTGGTCCAAGCCAGCGCACTTGAGAAATTTTTTCTTCCACCTGATTCGCCAATTCCGCCGATGGGTTTAATAATTTCCAGCCTTTGTCCGCGCAGATTTTTTCGATTGCCACGGTGGGCTTAAACACCATGACCAGATCGCCAGTGGTGATCATCGCACGCGACAGTAGCTCATGTGTGTCGAGATGGGTTTTTTCTTTGATCAAAATGATTTTATCCCTGTACTGTTTTACCAGTAGGCGAGCATAGGGCGAATCATTTGTGATAATGAAAAAATTTGGCAAATCCAAAAGCAAGCCGGCCGCCGCCCGTTCGATATCACGGCAAACATAAAATAGCCGCTTTTTACCAATTTTGCGTTTGATTGCCTGAGATAAGTTACTATCCATAGCGGGGTTATGGTAGCAAAAAATGACGAAAAAGTCAAAAAAAGAAGGCCGTGGTTAGGGCCTTCGGATGATGACGCGCCGGGGGTCGCGTCGGCCATCGGTCTTGTCCCACTCATTTAGCTGGCTCTTGTCCAGGATACACCACGGCAAGGGGCCGCGGTAACCAGACTGGAGCGAGTCCAAAATGAAGTGGGCCAGCACAGGGTGACGGTTGCGTAGGACGCAGAGGCTGTCGAGTACCGTCGGTGTTGACGCCATCATGGCAAAATCGAACACCAACTGGTAATCCATGGCGCCGAGGCAGTACATCACCTCTTGGCGCAGTTGATTATCGATATACGATTGCTCGTATATGCCTCTTTCGTGAGGCGCCACCGCATCGACGCGAAGTTTTGGTACGGACATTTTTCTCTCCTTGGAAAGAACGATTGTGGTATTTTTTGACAAGTTTTAATATACTATCAGATAACCAAAAATATTTCAAGATTAAAAAAGAGGTAGCCGGGCTACCTCGGTTGATCGTTATTTTCCGGTTTTGCCGGAAAAGGCGCCCAGAAGCGCCGGCACACTTCGCCGATGATCACCGCCGGCCAGAAAATGGTGCCGAGGATCAAGATCGCTATGACCGCCATGTTGCTGGCCTGGACAACCGCCCATCCGGGCAGGTCATCGTCTATGTCGACATCCTCCTCGTCGATGAGGCGCTTGATCCAGCCCCTGGCGAAATTATTCGTCAGAAACAGGATCGTGAGACCGAGCGAAAAATACACCGCCGGAGCCATCGTTTCCATTTTATCCTCCCCAGGGCTGAGTTGAACTGATAACAAGCTATCAAACTTTCTTGCTTTTGTCAATATCCGGTGATATAATCAAAAATGAATAAATTAGAATCAAATGGACCCAATCTACGACCACCTCAAAACCTTCGGCGCGGTCAAAACCAATGTCCCGATGTCCAAACACACCACCTTCCGCATCGGCGGGCCGGCGCGGTTTTTGGTATCAGTGAGTGACACGGAAAAATTAATCGCTTTGCTGAATTTTTTGACGGGTGAGGGGGTTGATTATTTTGCGCTTGGCGGCGGGTCAAATATTTTGTGGAAAGACGATGAATACGATGGTGTCGTGATCAAAATGGATAATCGTAATTTAAAAATTGACGGCAATAAAATTAGCGCCGATGCCGGAGTTTCGCTCGCGCTCGTGGTCAATACCGCCACCCAAAACGGACTGTCAGGACTTGAGTGGGGGGCGGGTATCCCAGGCACAATCGGTGGGGCGGTGCGTGGCAACGCCGGCGCCTATGGCGGCGACACTGGTCAGTCGATTTCAGCGGTCGAGGTGTGGCGCTCGGGCGAGGTGGTGTCGCTCAATCGTGGTGATTGTGGGTTTAATTATCGCGAGAGTAATTTAAAAAATAACGGAGATATCGTTTTGCGCGCTCATTTTATGCTCACGCCGGGTGACCAGGCGGAAATTGTCAAAAAAACCCAAGGATATATTATAGAACGAGCGAGCAAGTTCGCACGCGACCCCAGCGCCGGTAGTTTTTTTAAAAATATTTTATTAGATCAGTTTCCGGGTGATAAAAATATTTTACCGGAAAAATCATTGAAAGTAGGGAAGGTTGGCGCCGCGTTTTTGATCGAAAACGCCGGTCTCAAAGGCTATAGCGTCGGTGGAGCCAAAGTATCTGACCAGCACGCGAATTTTATTGTCAATTTTAACAATGCCACCCAAGCCGATGTCCTCGCCGTAGTTGAAAAAGTCCAAAAAGAGGTGTATGATAAATATGGGGTCGAACTCGATCCTGAAGTGGAAATTGTTAGATAAATCAAATTATTAATATAATAGCGAGCGACTCGGATTTTTGCGTAGCGACACTGCCGCAGCACAAGGAGCGAGCAAATATCCGAGGAGCGAGCGCCCATCATATATGCAAGTAATCATCACCGGCAAGGGGATCGAATTAACCGACGCCATCAAAGATTACGCCGAGAAAAAAATTTCCGGCTTGGACAAATTCATGGAGGGGATCATTCGCGCTCATGTCACGGTGGGCGTCGAGACGCACCACCATCTCAAAGGCGAGATTTTTATTTGCGAGTGCAAGCTCGAGATTCCGGGCAACGATGTTTTTGCCAGCAAAAATGAAAAAACTTTGTATAAAGCGATCGACAAAGTGCGAGATTATCTCGAGACTGAATTAAAAAAACACAAAGCCAAATTTCATCGTAACGATCGCAAAGATCATCGAGAAGGCCGTGATGTCAAAGAATATCAGGCCGAGTAAATCAAAATATCGCCTCGCTAAAATCGAGGCGGTTTTTTATTTGCGTCTTGCGTGGCTATTTGTTATAATACCGTTGCTTTTTAAGGCGATTTTATTTACTCAATTTTTATGCAAAATTCCGTAGAGTCGCATGTCTTTGATGGTTTAAAAAAAGAAGTTGGAAATGTTTTTCATTTCGATCTGCAGGGTGCGAAATTGCCGGCGATCGATGGCATGGACAGTGAAAAAATCCTCGAATTGTCCCGTTTGACTCGTGGGTTGCTTTTTGCCAGTGTCGAGGCGGCCCAGTCGGGTCACCCGGGGAGCGCCAGTAAGGCCGAGCAGTTTTGGTCTCTGGTTTTGAGCGGGGCTTTGGCGTTTGACGCGCTTGATCCCAAACATTCCGGGCGCGATCGCGTGGTTTGGAGCGCCGGCCATTGTTCGCCAATGTTGTATTCCGGGTTGGCCCTCATATATGAGGCATTGCGTCGCGGGGGTAGACAATTTATGCCCGAGGTTTTGCATGCGGTGATGCCCGAGGATTTGATTCGTTTTCGCCGGCCCGATGGTCCGCAGGGGCATATTGAAAATTATTATCCTATCTCTGATGTCGCTACCGGTCCGTCCGGGCACGGTCTTTCGAGCGCCGGCGGGATAGCGATCGCGCATCGCTCGTGCGGTTTGCCGATGCGTACTTGGGTGTTTATGGGTGATGCCGAGACCGAAGAAGGTATGACCTATGAGGCGCGCAATGTTTTGTCCGCTTCAGGCACCGACAATATTATTGTCAGTTTGGATTACAATCATTTTGGCATTGACGGTCCGATCGAAGAAGCGATGGATGGCAATTATTTGAATCATTGGCTCGGTCTCGGTTGGAATGCGATCGAAGTCGATGGTCACAATCCGCTGGAGCTCGCTTACGCATATCGCTTGGCCGGAGCGGGGCTCGGCAATCAAAAACCGACGGTGGTGATTGCGCATTGCCAAAAAGGCAAAGGCTACGGCGCGCGCAGTGGCAAGGCCGAGTCGCATGGCACGGTCGCGAAGCATGATGAATATGTCGATTTGATGAAACAACTTGGTTTTGATATTCCCGGTGAAAAGGGCAAGGTGATGGGGGATATCGAAATTATTTTGAGCCAATATAATGATGAATTGGAAAAATATGTGGCCACGCGTCTCGAAACGGCCAAAGAAAAAATCCAACCGGAGAGCGCGCTGATCGCGCTCATGAAAAAAGCGATCGGCGATCGACCGCTCATCGCGCCGAAAAGTTTGAAACGACCGGAGGGCGAATTACCGGCCGAATTGATTTTTAAATCAGGCGACAAAGTAGCTACGCGCAAAGCCGCCGCCGCTTGGTTTAAATGGCTCATGGGCGAAACCGCGTTTTTTTATATCGGCGCCGGTGACTTGGCGAAGTCTATCTTGACTAATTCAGCCGAAAATGTTTACGGCATTTATGGCCCCAAAAATCCGCACGGTCGCGGTATTCGTTTTGGCATTGCGGAGCAAAATATGGCGATGATGTCGGCCGCTATGACGCAAGATGTTTTGCCTGGTGGTTTTCAGCCGGTTTCGGCGTTCGGCACTTACGCGGTTTTTTCATCGATGATGACCAATTGCGTGCGACTCGCGCTTATCGGCAATCATCTGAAGCCCGAAACGGCCGGATTTTTTGTCATGCTTGCGGCGCACGACGGCCCCGAGACCGGCGAAGATGGCCCGACCCATCAGGGGCTGTATTGGATGAGTATGTTTGGCGCCTATCCCGGGATCAAGGTTTACAAACCGTTCGATGCTAACGAGACGATTGAGATGTTGTTTTACGCGTTGGAAAAAAACGAGCCGATCGCGCTGTCGCTGTTGCGGCCCGATACCTTAGTGCTGGATCGGAGTTTGGGTCATTCGACTGCGCGCGATGCGACCACGGGAGCGTATATTTATAAAAATTTTAAATATTTAATTTCGCAATTGCCGGTTCGCAGCCGGTATTTCGAATCAAATCAGAATAAATTAATTTTGAAACCGAAGTTGTGCCTGGTGATATCCGGGGTTCAGGTCTTATTAAATACTTTGGAAATTTTGCCCGAGCTCGAAGAAAAATACGATGTCAAAATTGTAAATGTGACCTCGCCGCAGTTATTTGAAGATCTGCGAAGGAGCGATCCGAGCAAAGCGAAGGAAATATTTTCCGACGCCGATCGCGCCTGTGCTGTCACTCTGCATGCCGGCTGGAAAGGATTTTTGTATCCGTTTTTATTGCCCACTGATTACACCAATCGCACGATTGCCATTGACACTTATCTCAAATCCGGCAGTTCGAAAGAAGTTTACGCTCTTGCGGGTTTTGACAGCGCGAGTTTGAAGGAGAAAATTTTTCATTCATTGTCATCCTGAATGAAATGAAGGATCTTTTTTGTATATATATTTGAGTTTAAATTTTTTCATTATTTATGTCCAACCTGTTAAAAGACGCGCCGATTCAACTCAATCCGGATTTGGAGTATCTTGGCACCGAGACTGCGTTTGGTTTTGGGGCGGAAGTTTTGGCGGTCGATGCCAGCAAAAAATTTCCGCAGATTTATAAATTTCATGTGGGTGATACCGGCCCCAAAACTCCGCAACCGATCATTGATACCGCCGTCAAAGCTTTGCAAGACAAGCAAACCAAATATGGACATTTTCAGGGCTACCCCAGCGTGCGCCGTAATATCGCGGCTCATTGGAATAAAACCCGCGGTATCAATATCGACGAGGATAATATTATTTTGACTCCGGGTGGAAAGTCAGTGATCGATATCGCGATGCAAGCTTTTTCCGGTCCGGAAAATTTTATCGTCGGGCAAAATCCCGGTTACCCGATTTATGAGTCACTCGCGCGTTTTCGCAATCACAATCGCTATTTACCGTGGTACGCGCGAGCTGAAAATGGCTTGTTGCGTTTTGATGTGAGTGATCTGGAAAAAATTGTTCAGGAAAATAGCCAGGTGCGACTGGTGGTATTGAATACTCCGCAAAATCCGACCGGGATGATGATGAGCCAAGCTAATTTAGAGAGGGTGGCCGCGCTCGCGCATCAATATAATTTTTATGTGCTCTTTGATGATATTTACGATCAGATCACCTTTGGCGGTCGTGAGCATTATTCGATTATCTCCGCCCCCGGCATGGTCGAGCGCACCATCAATCTCAACGGTTATTCCAAAGATTTTGCCATGACCGGCTGGCGGCTTGGGTTCGCGGTCGCCCCCAAATGGCTCGTCAAAATTTTTGGCCAGCTCGCTATCAATCAATGGAGTTGCGTCAATACGGTCGGACAGATTTGCGCCGGTGTGGTGTTTGGCGATGTCGAAGTCAATGGCATCAAATATCCCTCGGTGGCCCAAGCCATTCGACCGATGATCGCGGCCGATGTGGCTGAATACGAGCGCAAAGGCAAGTTTGTTTTTGAGGTGTTGTCATTATTGAAGCCGTTTGTGATTCCCAATTCTCCCGAGGGCGCGTTTTATATTTTCCCTAATATTCAAAAAATATTGGATTTGGATTTTGTCAAAAATGATTTGGGCGTGAAATCCGAAAAAGAATTTACGCGTTGGATGCTTTACGAGAGGGGATTTGCTTGCCTCGCCGGTCCGGATTTTGGCGCCGGCGCCAAAGGACATATCCGATTTTCCTATGCTGAAGATCGCAATTTACATGTTATCCCGGGCATGAAATATTTTGTGAAAATGATTTTGGAAATTCTCGAAAAATCCGGTCAAATCTTGCCGTTCGCGCTCACCGAGGTGAACGCGCGCGTCGTTGATATCGAGAAAGCGTGCTTTTAAACAACGAATGATTGGCGACGGAGTATTTTATTTTTCTTGCGCCCAGACTTGCCTTTTTGGCTTTGGCCAAAAAGGCTACGCCCCGCTGTGGCGGGGTGCGATGGGCGCTGGCGAAAAACAAAATACTCCATCGCCAATCATAAATTAAATGCTTAATAACCGATCGCAAAATCGCACTCACGCCGACCGCACCCTGATGATTTATCTCGGTGTGCTCGTTGTGTTTGGCTTGGTCGCGCTTACCTCCGCCTCGACGCCGATGGGCTATGATAAATTTCACGATGCCTATTTTTTTGTCAAACAGCAATTGTTGTTTGGGATTTTGCCCGGTCTGGTTTTGTTGCTTGTCGCCGCGCGTTTTTCCAGTAAATTTTGGTATAAATATTGCGGGATTTTTTATGGATTTAGTTTGTTGATGTTGGTTTTGGTTTTTGTCGGCGGTATCGGCGTGACGATTAACGGCTCGCACGGTTGGATCGGAATTTTTGGCCACACCTTTCAGTCGTCGGAATTGGCCAAGCTGGCGGTGATCATGGTGTTCGCTAAGGTGCTTACCGATCCCGGTCGTGACTTATCGGACTGGAAAAACGGCTTATTGCCCGCGCTTATGATTATTGCGCCCGCGTTGTTTTTGATTTTGCTTCAGCCGGATATTGGCACCTTGTCGATCTTGGTGGTGATCGTGTTTACCATGCTTTATCTCGCGCGCCTACCCAAGACATTTTTGGTGATTTTGGGAATGGCCGGCGTGATCGCGTTTGCTGGACTGATGCTGGCCGCGCCGTATCGGGTGGCGCGTTTGACCACGTTTCTACATCCCGAGCTTGATCCGCAAGGGGTGGGGTATCATATCAATCAATCATTTTTGGCGATCGGATCGGGCGGTCTGTGGGGGCAGGGGCTCGGTCACTCGCGCCAAAAATATCAGTATTTGCCGGAAGTCAACGCTGATTCGATTTTTGCCGTGATCGCGGAGGAAACCGGTTTTGTTTTTACTTCGCTATTTGTTATTTTGATTTTGCTCATCAGCTGGCGCGGTCTGCGCGTGGCCAAAAATACGCCGGATGATTTTAGTCGTTTGCTTGTGGCCGGGATTATCACTTGGTTTTTGTGGCAATCTTTTTTAAATATTGGCGCCATGGCCGGACTTTTGCCACTCACCGGCGTGCCACTGCCGCTCGTCAGTCAGGGCGGATCGTCGGCGATCACGATGCTACTCGCATTTGGGATTGTGATTGGGATTAGCAAAGAAAGCTAATCTTGACAAGAACTAATTTATACAGTAAAATATTGTTCGGTCCGGCGCAGTCATGCGCCTTTCAAAAAAATCCTTCGGGGAGGAAGCGATGTTTGAAGGAGTTCTGGGGTTCACCCCACCGGTTCTGACGCCGGAGCGTGCGAAAATCATGCTCCATATTCTTCAAAACGGCCACCTGATCAACGACGGTCAAAGGTGGTCGAAAGAGTCGGCCTGCGCCCTGTGGGCCGACCTTCCTGATTTCCTGGTGAGTCGGGATGATCTCTTCGCTCTGACCGAGAAGGGCGTCTTGCTCGCGAACCTTCTGCGAGCCCATGAGACCACCAACGACGAGACTTTGCTCGTCGTCGACGAAGAGCGTCTCTTGCGCGATGTCGATGATTCGTTCGGTGGTCTGCGCGCGGAGGCGATTCATATTCTTCGGGCAATGCGCCGCCAAAAAGTGTTTAAGTCGGTGAGCGACCTTATTTGCGAGGCGGACGCTGGATTGGACTTTATTGAATCGACGCAAGCACTTGATCTTATGGCCGCGCGCAAGCTCGCCCAGCAAGACATCTGCTTGCGCTGGCGCGCCATCAACGGGCGATAGTGTTTGCCCAAACCACTCGACAGCTTCAAATACAGAGCTGTCTTTTTTATTGGTCAAAATATGGTTTTCACCTGTGGATAAGTGTGGTAGAAAAGTGTTGACCGGTGTAGTGAAGTGGTGTAAAATGGATACAGGTGGGGAAAAGTGGTGAAACCACAAAAATAATTATGTTCATCGGTGAATATCAACACAACTTAGACGATAAGGGTCGATTGGCCATCCCGGCCAAATTTCGGCGTGATTTACAAAAAGGAGCAGTGGTCACGAGAGGTCTCGACAACTGCTTATTTTTGTACACCAAAACCGAGTGGAATAAACT
>Ga0172379_10006314_pt1 | contig 15950 bp, 12 predicted proteins | sample GrowelOW334metaG_FD_119756 | JGI IMG/M metagenome (GOLD analysis project Ga0172379, IMG submission 119756) | Groundwater microbial communities from an aquifer near a municipal landfill in Southern Ontario, Canada - Groundwater well OW334 metaG | ecosystem: Environmental > Aquatic > Deep... | reverse complement strand
GTTAGCTTCGCCTCGCAGAGGGTCGATACTCCGCAAAGCTAGTTGTCATCGTTTAGGGCGTGGACTACTGGGGTATCTAATCCCATTCGCTACCCACGCTTTCGTGTTTCAGTGTCAGGAGTGCGCCAATGTGCTGCCTTCGCTTTCGGTGTTCCCCATGATATCAACGGATTTCACCCCTACTCCATGAGTTCCACACATCCCTCGCATCCTCTAGCTGTGCCGTTTCTTTCGCGATTCCGGGGTTGAGCCCCGGGCTTTAACAAAAGACTAACACTGCCACCTACACACCCTTTACGCCCAATAATTCCGGATAACGCTCGGGGCACTCGTATTACCGCTGCTGCTGGCACGAGTTTAGCAACCCCTTATTCGTGAGGTACTATCAATAAACTTTCTCCCTCATAAAAGATGTTTACGTCCCTAGGGACTTCATCCATCACGCGGCGTCGCTCCGTCAGACTTTCGTCCATTGCGGAAGATTCTCGACTGCGGCCACCCGTAGGTGTATGGACCGTTTCTCAGTTCCATCGGTGGGGGTCAGCCTCTCAGCTCCCCTAAGCGTCATAGCCTTGGTAGTCCATTACACTACCAACTAGCTGATACTTCGCAGGCCATTCCCAAAGCGATAAATCTTTACTGGTCACATCTCACTATGCTCGATGTTCCCCGCAGACTTACGCAGACTCTACGCTGACTAACGCAGACTGAAAACGGATTTAATCCGAATTTTGTCTGCGAAAGTCTGCGTCTTGTCCGCGATTTCTGCGGGTCGTATCGAATACAATGAGATGCGACCAGACTATCAAGTATTAGCCAATCTTTCGACTGGTTATTCCTGACTTTGGGGGATGTAACCCACGTGTTACTACCTCGTTCGCCACTGATGCACCTCGCAAAACCTCGGTGCTAGTTATAAAGTAGAAAGTTTGTAAAGTTTTTAAAGTACATGCAGATGCATTTTACTTTATGGACTTTATGGACTTTATGAACTTTTAACTGCATCGAACCTTTGTGAGATGCACCCGTTTGACTTGCATGCCTTATCCACGCCGCCAGCGTTCATCCTGAGCTAGGATCAAACTCTTAAAAAAAGTTTAATCAAAAACTTTAAGTAGAACGGAACAAAATAAAAAATGCTATATTTTTAATTTTATTTTTTCCACTAGATGAACACTGTTTTTTTATGATTTTTATTGATGTTGAGAGTCGTTGCTTAGATTCACATTTCCGGAATCTATTTAAAAGGAATAATGAGTTTATAAAGTCGAAAGTTTTTAAAGTCTGTAAAGTAGATGCGGATGCATTCACTTTATGGACTTTTGACTTTATGGACTTTATGACTACTCAGTTTCTTGCACTTCATAAATACATTCTCTGGGCCCACCCGTCAGGTGAACCCTAATAATTCATTTTTATCCGCACACTAACTTTAGCATCGCTTCGCCGTGTTTTGAAAAAACACAATGCCAAAGTTAGTGTGCGGATGAATGTCAACGAACTTTCCTTGCTTAAAATGTGCCCCAAAAGGCACCTAAGTAGTATAGCCATATTTTTAATGAAGTCAAGCGGGTAATCCACTTAAAATATCCTTATTTTTTCTGTGTCCGCTCCAAAGTAACAAGTAGTGTTGAGGCGATAAAAATTGATGAGTATGTACCAGCCACTACTCCAATAAGCAGAACAAATGCAAAGTTGCGAGTAGCCTCACCACCAATAAAATACAAAGCGATAAGAGCCAAGAAAATTGTTAAAGATGTGTTAATTGACCTACCAAATGTCTGGGTTACTGATTTACCTACTGTTTCTATAAATGTTTCTTTTGCTCTGGTATCATGGACAAGTCGTAGATTCTCCCTTACACGGTCAAACACAACGATTGTATCGTGAACTGAATATCCTAAAATAGCCAGAAGCGCCGTGACAAAAAGTAGGTCAATCTCTCCCCCTCTGTAATGAGCCCAAGCTACATAAATACCAGTCGGAATAATAACATCATGTGCTAATGCAATGATAGTAGATAAACCATATTTCCAAGAAGAAACAGGAAAGGAGACTTTGCGAAAAGCAAAAGTAATGAAAAGCACAATACAAATAATAACAATAATAATGGCCAGATAGGCCTTATTTTTCAGTTCTGAACCAACTGTCGGCCCAACCGAATTAAATCTTTCCTCTGTTATCTGAACTGAACTATTTTTTGAAAAAACACCAAGAATAGTAGTTTTCTCTGCTGGTGTAATCTCTTTCGCTCTCAAAATAAAACTTTTCTCTCCAAAGGGAGTTAGTATATATGAGCCAAGATTTAGTTTGTTTAATTCGGTTTTTATTTCTTCCGTATCAAGCCTGTTTTCAGTATAACTGACTTCTAAAATTGAACCGCCCTTAAAATCAATACCAAAATTTAAACCATAAACATAGATGGATAAAAATGAACCAACAACAAGAAGGATTGAGAGGATGAAAAATAATTTTCTGTGATTAACTATAAACATGACTTTTTAAAAATGAAAACCGTTAGAAAATAAAAATTTTGCTAATTTACTTGTGCTACCTCCAGGCTGATTACGGGATCCTGGTGCAATAGCAAATAAAAATGTTCTGGAAACAGTAATGGCGGTAAATAGAGAAATTAAGACACCCAATCCGAGAGTTAGAGCAAATCCTTTCACTGCTGATGTTCCAAGCCAAAATAGAATGATGGCCGTAATTATTGAAGAGATGTTTGAATCACGAATAGAAAGCCAGGCCCGAGTAAATCCTTCGTGTAGGGAATCGTGAATATTTTTTCCTTTTTTCAACTCCTCTTTAGTTCTTTCAAAAATTAAAATGTTTGCGTCCACAGCCATTCCAATTGAGAGAATAAATCCAGCAATACCAGCAGCGGTGAAGGTTACGGGAATCAATTTAAAAACAGCTAAAGATAAAATAATATAAATAACCAACGAAAGACTGGCAACAACTCCTGGCAAACGATACCAAAGAATAAGAAATAAAACTATCAAGACAAAACCAAAAATTCCAGCGTCTACTCCCGAGGTCTTGGCATCCACACCCAAAGAAGCCCCAATACTTTGTGTTGAAATCAGTTCCACAGGAACAGGAAGTGCTCCATAATTTAAGTCACGCACTAGAGATTTTGCTTCTTCCGGCGTAAAACTTCCCGAGATAACCGCCTTACCATCTTTTATTTCATCACGAATAACCGGACTAGAAATCACCTGTCCATCAAGAAATATAGCTAAAATTTTTCCAATGTTTTCTTTTGTGATTTTTGCAAAAAGGTCTTTTCCTTCACTGTTGAAAGTAATACCAACAATTGGCTGACCAGCAATCTGGCCACTTCCAGTATCTGTAAATTGTAATTGTGCCCCGCTTAAGTATTGGCCATCAAGACCGGTTGAAAGAAAGGTTTCAGCAATAGTTTTTGTTTTTAATTCTTCCTCTGTTAGGTTTTGTGCCTCAGGACGAACAAGCATAAACTCTAGTTGTGGGGTTTTACCAATAAGTTTTACTGCTTCTTCTATGTTGGTAATTCCTGGAAGGCCAACTAGTAGTCGATACTCATTTGTGCCTGTTATGATTCCTGGGTTTTCCACCTGAACTACCGGCTCACTGACACCAAAAATGTTTATTCTTCTCTCTATAACATCCCGGAGAGACGCCATAGCCCCACCCACGTCCCCAGACTTTACTTTTGATATGTCAGCACGATAGGTCAATTCTGTCCCGCCATTTAAGTCCAAACCAAATCTGAATGGATATTTAGCTGTATTATAAATAAAAAAACCGACGCCAATAGCGACGAGAATTAAAGCAACAGATAATACCCTATGTTTTAACATATTGGCAATTATATGGATTTAAAGAAAAAATGCAATCTTGCGAGATTAAAACTCCTGATAGCTAAACCTTCTTAGACCAAAGATAGCCGTGGCACTTTTTGGGCTGTTAATACTAAGAATACATATGGGCGAAGTACCAGAACAATCTCCTATCCATTGAATAAATCTCCAATAAGAAGAGCTTGGAATAGCGTATAGGGTAACTGTACTACCGTCGTTGTAATCATTAACACAGGTATTACCACAGGTAATGATATTGTCTGTGCTTCTGATTATTCCACCGGTCGTCTTGATTGTCGTTAAAGAATAAGTTGTTTGAATTAGGGTGGCCGTACAAGTAGGACTAGGAGAACCTTCGCTTGAACCAAGACATGTCCAATTAACACTTTGACCAGGTGATGGAAAGGCTGGTGATGATGAAGGTGTCCCGGCTGAACAATAGGTGCTTCCCGCTGGATATCCTGGTGTACCCATTGGATAAGTAGTATTTCTAGTACCACAAACACCAGTAACTGGAACTAAACTAAATGTGGCTGTACAAACTTTATTACCATTTATATAAACCTGTCCACTTGAGTTACAATCACCACTCCAACCGGCAAAAGATGAACCAGCACTTGGTGAAGCCGTTGCTGTTACTGTTGTGTTGTAAGTGTATGTTCCTGCCCCACCAACCGTGCCGGAACCAGCGCCTGCTGTGTAAACGGTGAGAGAAGCCGAACATGGTGTTGTTGCTGAACAAGACTGGGTTGATGAACCAGAACAGTCGGCACCTCCATTTGCTGGAGACGGATTAGTACAAGTACGAGTCAATGTACTTGCTGGTTGACCACAAACTGTTGGACAAGATGCTGGACTCCACCCACTCCATCCACCATTCACAGGACACCCCTGAACATTACATGATTGAGATCCTGAGGATGACCCTGAACAGCCAGACCCACCGCAGGAAGGAGATGGATTGTTACAAGAACGAGTGCGAGTCTGTGTTCCACCACCACAGGAAACACTACAACTACTCCAACTAGACCAGTTTGACCAGCCACCATTTACAGCACAACACTGATTATTACACGACTGAGAACTAGGACCAGAACAATTGGCTCCTCCAGGTTGTGGAGACGGATTATTACAACTACGATACTGCGTTCCACCGCCACAGGAAGCATTACAACTACTCCAACTAGACCAACCGCCATTACGAGCAAACGAAGCAACGAAGTGAGTATAACAACCATTACACGTATACACATAACTGGCGCTTGGAGAGTACATCGGACCAGTATAGCCACTCCTTGCAGGCACATAAGGCCTATATCCCCCGGCCGGCAGATACCAATTCCAACCCGCAGTACCATTACCAGAGAAATCCCCCCAGTCACCTTGTTGGTAATCAAAAGCCCAATAAGAATATATCGGATTGTTTTGAGTATCTCTTATCCAAATATCAACTTCCGCCCAAGCCTTTGTTTTTACTGGAAGAGAAATAAAAAAAATACAAATGACAATTAATAGTAAACTTATTTTTGTTATTTTTTTTATCATAGACTAATTATATTACAATTCACTAAACTTTAAAACTCAATATATTTAAACTTTCTCGGAATAAACACGGCTGTAGCATTTTTTGGACTATTAACATTCAATGTACACGAGCTGGTGGTAAAGCCAGAACAATCTCCTGTCCAACTTGAAAATTGCCAGTAAGTAGAACTTGGAATGGCTCTTAGAATAACCACACTACCTTTGTTGTAATTACTGGAACAAGTTCCTCCACAATTTATTTTGTTGTCCACACTGTAAACTTGACCCCCTAAAGAGTGTGTTGCTGTAACGGTATAAGTTTGAATTTCCGCACTTGCAGTACATTGACCACTACTTCCGCCCGCATCAATACAATACCAACTGACACTTCCTCCTGGAGACGGAAAGGCTGGTGATGATGTTGGATTTCCTCTTGAACAATATGTACTTCCTCCCGGATATGATGTTATACCTGTTGGGTAGGTTGTGTTTCTTGAGCCACAGGAACCAGTTGTACTACACGGTGGACCTGTTCTGCTACAAATATTATTACAATTATCCACCCCTGTGGTTGTCTGACCGCAAGCTGGGGTTGGGGCTGAACAAGAACCGTTTGGTTCACAAGATTGAGTTTTAGGTTCTAAACACGAATCATTTGTGTGACCGGTTCCTGAACCGATACATCTCCAAGTGTAAGCAGTAGTGCCGTTTACTTTATTATTACTTGTCCCTGCAACACAAATATAGTGTGCAGGAGGATTGGAACACTTACCATTGATTTTAGTATTAGGAGGACATGTCTCTGAAACAGTTCCCGAAGCACTAGCGGGGGCTGATGTTCCTACATTATTAGATGCAGTAAGTGTGTATGAATAAGTTTTTCCAAGAGTAAGTCCTGTGTCAGAGAAAGCCAAACCATTATTGTTGTATACCAGTGTTCCGCCTCTGTATACTTTGTAATTCGTAGCGCCAGTTGATGCATTCCACGATAAATTGAGCCATCTGTTATCACAGGCACTTGGTCCTACCCAAAAACCCGTTGGTGTTGGAGGTGGAGAAGTGGGTGGGGGTGTACCTTGGCAGATAAGTGTTTTTTTAACTGTAGTTCCATCACTACCTGAATTTACAGTTCCATTGACACTACTACATCCACTAGCTGATATTGAATAATCAATAGCTGTATTTTTATAGACACCAAAATTAGCAAAACCACCACCATCAGTAGTGCGAGTAGTTCCATTTCCAAAATCTTGACCAATATTTACAGATGCTCCAGAGACTGCAGTGTCAAGTTGATTTTTGATGATAAAATTTAAATTTACAAAACCTGATGCTGGCGGTATATAACAACATTTTTGACCCACGGCTGAGCAATCTGATGAAGGAATTGTAGTATAACCAGCACAAGCACTCTGACCTGGTTGGTCACATGTATTACCTCCAGCTAAACCACAAGATTGTAGTTTAGGAATTATAGTTATATCTCTAGTCGCAGTATCACAGGTAAGACGATAAGTGTGAAGTGAAGTTAGGTTTCCTGTTGTTGGTGTTCCATAAAAACCTATCCCAGAAGACGGAGATGGAGAAATTCCTCCCGCTAAAAGACTGATAGACCAAGGAAAAGAAATATTAGTTTGACCAGAAACAGAATCTTTAAGAGAAAATCTTAGTGTTGTGCTTGTGTTATATTCGGGTGTGATATTACCTGCTGAAAAATCAATAATGGAACAAATAGGAATTTTTGTTTCTTCTTTCACATTAAAACTAACCGTACCCGTCTGGCCAAAATAAGAACCAGCATGATCCATTTGTAACTCTAGAGTGTAATTGCCGGGTTCATTTGGTGCTGTCAAGATAAAATCTGTTTCAAAAGAACCTCCTGGATCCATCACTGTTGGTATGTGTCCATAACTTGGAGAAAGAAAAAGTCCACTTTTTTGGAGTAATTTAAAATAATCTCCATTCCACCAATAAGTATTACCTATGTTTTGTACACTCGTTTTAAAAGAATATTCTTGTCCAGAAACAAGAGTTGAAGGAAGAACTCTAATAAAAGTCACTGTAGCATTATCTCTAAAAGCTGGCCCACCACCTTGTTGTGTATTACAAGGAGCATAGTCAAAACCAAATGTAGTATTATAACTAATAGCACACATGCCGGGATCCCTTTGTGCTAAAACCACATTTTTAACAGAAAAGAAAAACTGTGCGATAAGTAAACTTATAATCACCAAGCTTAATGTTCTAAAAAATTTATATTTCATATTTATTCAGACATTTATTAAAATTATTTTTCATATTGAAAAGTGACCATTGTTTCGTCTTCTTTTAAAGGAGAGATAGATACTAATATACTCTGCTCTTCTTTTATCGCTCTAATAATAGAAACTTGTTCATAAATTGACTTATCTACAATATTCCACCCAACATCCGGAAGAGATTTCTCGTATATACCCACAACATTTTGCATGTTTTTATCTGAAATATACGACACGGTTATTCGTGTTTTGTCTTGTGAGGTAGTAACACTACCAGAATAATCAAGTGTCTTATTTTCTAGAACTACCTCTTTAGGAAAACCAGGTGGTATATTTTTATACAAATTTACAACGGTACCCTTTTCATAATTTTCAGGAGTTAGAGTTTGGTATGGTGTTTCTTTTGAAATTTTGACGGAAAAAATATAAATGAAACCCAACGATAATAAAATTAAAACTATTATAATAACAATAAAATACTTTATTATAGACTGGTTGCTCATAAATTAATTATACTACAAAAAAACCATAGTATATGTCGCGTGTGGATAATTCTTAAAAGTTTCCTTTTAATCTAAAGCCCCTCTTTTGACAGAAGAATTTTTGTTGTTTTTAGTGCAATTTTTATATCTAACCAAAAAGAACGGTTTTTTATGTAAAATAGGTCATAAGAAAGTTTGGTTTTTGTTTGGTCATAATCGGTAGAAAATTTGGGCGGGGTTTTTTGGTATATTTGGGCCCACCCCGAAAGCCCTGGTTTTATAAGATGGCGAACATTATAAAAAGAAATCTCCTTCTCATAAAGAGAGACGAGATTTGGTAACTCTGGTCTAGGACCAATAAGAGAGATGTCGCCCTTGAATACATTCCAAAGTTGTGGTAATTCGTCTATACGACTTGCTCTCAGAAACTGCCCAACCCGAGTAATTTTTTGGGCTCTATTTGCCTCACCATCACCCCCATCATCTACTAACATGGTGCGAAATTTCAAAATCTGGATAAGGTGGTTGTTTTGGCCAACACGTTCCTGTTTGATAAAAATCTTTCCACCATCATCAAATTTTATAGCAATCCAAACTAACGGACATAAAATGAGAGAGATAACACCAAGAATAAAGGAAAGAATAATGTCCATAATGCGTTTTAAAAAATCATAGGTAAATTTTGGCGAGACAGAGATGTTTTCTAAAAACCAACTATAAGTTACTAAAGAAAGAGGAATGCGGTCAAAAATATCTTCATAGATACGATGTGAATCAATAAAACGAATTTTTGAGAAAATTAAATTATACAGATGTGGCAGTAGAGGACTGACATTTTTATGAGAAAAATCAACGGCAATAATCTTTATACCGTTTGAATATATCGGAGTAATAATCTCATTTTGGACATCAAGACTTTCAAGACTGGCCACATCAACAGACATAACAAATGATAAGTCATATTTATTATTACCGTTAACCTCGTCAAAAAGCTCTTTCATTTCAACACCAGAACCAATAAGAAGAGCTGGTTGTCTTTCTTTAGAACCAAAGATTCTAATGCCATACAATCTCCAAACAAGAACGCAAAGAAAAGAGACGGCCAGATATATAAAAAGAATGGTTTTTGGTGTGATGCCAAAAACAGGAACTGTGTAAAAGAAAATGATGGTAAAAATACTATTTACTACCTGAGCATTAAAAATGATACTCGGTAATTTGCTCTTTAGTATTAAAGTATGATTTTCATACAGACCAGCAATAAAATAAACCAGAAACCAAACAACAAAAAGAATAGAAAACGGTGTAAGGTGAGTTTCAAATCTGTCCCAAGTTGGAAGTTCAGTAAAACGAAGGTAAAGAGACAACCAAAGAGAAAAAACAAAGAAAAATACATCCCCAAAAAACAGTATAACTGCTTCCTTTTTTATTAAGTTCCCCATAGAAAGTTAGAATTTATCTCACAAAATAATGCTTAGATGAAATAATAAAATTTCGTGGCGAAAATCGTCAAGCCCGACAACGCATATACCTATATGCGAAGGAGGGATTGACGATTTGCAGCAGAAATTTGAATATTTCAGCAAGCAAGCTTAGAATTTCTCTTTTTTGCGCTTATTTTTGAGATAGATTCTACCTATATTGTATGGTAAAATGGCCAAATATGCAACCCGCACAAGACATAAAACCAAGAAAAAAAATTTGCTTTGTCATTACCAAAGGAGTGTGGGGTGGAGCTCAAAAATATGTTTTTTCATTAACCACCTCTCTGCCTAAAAACCAATTTGATGTAGTTGTTATTACTGGCCCTGGCGACATTTTAAAAAACAAACTAGAAAAACAAAACATAAAAACTTACGAGATAAGCAGTTTAAAAAGAGATCTTTCGATATTTGAAGAATTTGTCAGTTCACTAACTCTTCTTAAAATCGTTTGGAAAGAGGGACCAGATATATTACATCTCAACAGTCCTAAAGCTTCTGGGTTTGGTTCTGTGGCCGGGAGATTGGTTGGCACTAAAAACATTATTCAAACAATACACGGATGGACATTCAATGAAGACCGAAAAATTTTTACAAAAACGGTGATTTGGTTTTTTTCTTGGATCACAACCATGCTTTGCCATAAAACAATCGTAATTGCTGAAAAAGAGCTAAGACAAGCCATAAAAATGCCATTTTGTAAAAGAAAAATTATCTTGATAAAAAACGGCGTCGAACCAGTATTATTCAAAGAAAGATTTGAAGCCAAAAAAGAACTCTACTCCCTCTGCGAAGGTCAGACCTTCGTAGAATATAATAAATTATGGGTTGGAACAATTTCAGAGCTTCATAAAAACAAAGGTTTGGAATATGCCATTAGAGCTATGGCCAAAATTGAAATTCCATTTATATTTTTTATTATAGGCGAAGGCGAAGAAAGAGATAATTTGGAAAAATTAATTAGAAAATACAATTTAGAAAATAAAGTTTTTCTTGTTGGATTCTTAGATAACGCCAATCAATATTTAAAAGCTTTTGATGTTTTTACCTTAACCTCAATCAAGGAAGGTCTTCCCTATACTATTCTAGAAGCTGGTCTCGCTGGACTTCCCGTTATTGCAAGTTCAGTTGGCGGTATTCCCGATATTATAGAAAATAATATGAGTGGAATGCTTGTAGAAAAAACAAGTGTGGAACAAGTAATAAAAGCTATTGAATTTATGATTGATAATCCAGAACAAAGAAAAATATTTGGCCAAAAGCTTCAAGAAAAAGTAGAGAAAGAATTTTCTTTAAAGCAAATGCTAGAAAAAACAGTTGAGGTATACAAATAGTCAAAAGTTCATAAAGTCTGTAAAGTCCATAAAGTAAAAACCCAACCTTCTTTAAGGACTTTATGACTTTAGACTTTATGGACTATATTCCCACCATTTCGTTAGATGCAATTTCTTTGTGTACCACTCTCGCTCCTCTCTTCATTCCCATAAGCATCCCTAGGCCAAAAAATTCTGTTAGCAGGTGACTTCCCCCATAACTCATAAACGGCAAGGTATTGCCTGTAACTGGTAACAATCCTATATTCATGCCGACATGAATGGTTGTGTGAATTAAAAAAAGAATGGTCAGACCCACACCAAATAAAATCTCAAAATTACCACTACCTTTAAAAGCAATGCTTAATAATCTCCAGAAAATTATCCCGTATAAAACAAACAAAAGTGTCACTCCAGTAAATCCCCATTCTTCGGCAAAAGCAGCAAAAATAAAGTCGGTCTGATATTCTGGTAAAAACTGCAATTTACTCTGTGTACCATACCCTATTCCCTTGCCAAAAGACTGACCAGACCCTACAGCAATGGTGGATTGGTATGCATTATAACCGCTTCCCCGAATATCTGTTAGGGGATGAATAAAATTTATAATACGGTCTTTTTGATATGGTTGAAATACAAAAAGCCATAGTCCTCCAAAAACAACAACAGTTGTAAGAAAAACTGCCAATAAATGTTTTTTTGAGATACCAGAAACCAAAACCATACCAAGCCATAAGAAAAAAATAATTATGGCTGAACCAAAATCCGGCTGAAGAAAAACCAAGAGAAATATAATTAATACATAAAACCCAGACACAAGAATGTGTCTTATGTTCGCAATTTCTATGTGTCTGCGAGAAAAATATTTAGATAAAAGTAAGATTACAACTAATTTAATGGGGTCGGCTGGTTGAAAAGAAAAAGTGCCAAAACTAAACCAACTTTGAGCCCCCTTAAAAACACTACCTAAAATAAACAATAATAAAAGTAAGCCGACAGATAGAATAAAAAGGGTAATAATAATACGGGTATTTTTTAAAAATCCCCAATCAATCCAACTAGCAATGAAAAATGCCAGTATTGAAATAGCAAGCCAAACGGTTTGCCGTTCAAAAAAACGACTATTGTCCATAAATGAATTCATGGTCACTAGGCCAGCAAAAGTCACTAAAATAACACTACCAAACAACATCCAATCAATATTTTTGAAAATGGACTTAATTGAATTTTTAATAAAAACAGACGACATTATATTAGCTTGAAAGAAAATGATATACCAAGTTGATTACACTAACATTCTCAATAAAAGGTTTTTGCCAAGTAAAGACAAAATCCTGTGAGGTATTTTTTAAAAGATTATCAATAAAAGTCCTGGAAACCGCAATAGTATTTTCCTTATCATCTAAAACAATAACAACTAATTCAGTTTTTGGAATGTTTTGCAACGATTTATTAAAAATCGTACCCGTAAGCTTTGGGGTTGTGGTGGCAGAGGATATGGTTCCATATTTTAAAGAAATCTCTGGTTCTTTTGTTGTGTTTTTTTGCCATGAATCGAAAGAGGTGAATTTAAAATCGGTTGATTTTGGTTTACTATTTTTTAAGATAATACCTGTTTCAAAAACTGCAAACTTTTTGTTTTTCGGAATAGACGTTATTCCATCTTTAACTATGATTAATTTATTTTGGCTATCATAAATTCTAAATTGATAGGTTGCCCTTTTGTTTTCAGAATTAACGTTTGGATTTTCAATAAAAGCAACAGCATTATAGACATCTCCAGAAATGTTAAATGTTTTTGACCACAAAACTACAGGTATTAAAGTATCTGCAGTACAAAGAGTAGTACAAGAACCACCACAATCTATTCCCTTTTCATCACTATTCTTTATACCATCGCTACATGTTGGCGCTCTATAAAAGAAATCCCAGGCCACAGAAACAACAATCACAAAAACCACCAGCATCACACTTCCCCCATAAATAAACCTTCTTTTAGTAGACCATTGTGCCATACCTTATAGTATAAAGTATTTAGTATAAAGTATAAAGTATGATTAATTACTCAAAAAGTTCAGATGCATATTCCTTTAGTTTTCTATTCCTTTCAATAAAATATGCATGCTCTTCATCGGCGTGATCTTTAGAATAAACGAAGTGCCCATAAGTATTTGGTAGGTTTGTATCCTGTGGAAATTTATCCTTATTTATTAAAGAATCTTCCGGACTAGAAAAACGCTCTGATTCCCCCACAAACGCTTTAATTGCTGTCTCTGGAAACCCCATCAACCTTCCATATTCTTTGTGATAAGCATCATAATCTGTTATCTCATCTAATATTAAACTTTTCATCTTTTTTAAATCCTCTTGAGATCTAGCAAAAAAAATGTGAGCCCCAATTCTCCCTAATAATAATTCGATGCTGTTTTGAACATGTACTAATATTCCCAAACTTTCTACAAGATTAACAAATTCCCGTACAGCCACATAGTCCTCAAAAATAAAATCTCCATCATAAGCCTGTTGTTCTCCTATTATCAGTAAGCACAACTGAGCCAGACTGTGTTTATCACCTTTTTCAAGATAATAATTTTGTTCAAAAAATCTCTTTATCTCTTCTTCAGATGGATTTGTGTCAAAAAATTTACGAGTATCTATTTCTATGTTTGGTTTTTCTACTGTCCGATATATTGGAAAATTTAAAATTTCTCTTATCTTTTCTTTAAGTTTTTCCTTCCCATCTTCAACAGATTCAGTTGTGGAAGGCACCACATTAAAATTTTTCATATTTGAATTATAACAAAAAACCATTCAATACTATGTTCTGGCGCCTCCCCCATAAACAAGTCTTCTTTTTGTAGACCACCGTATCATGATATAAGTATAGAGCAAAAAGCCTATAATTCAAGCTTATTAGTTCCTCAAAAAGAAAATAGGCTGTTTAATATTTTTTTAGTTTGATCTCCGACAATGTTTTTTTCTCCTTCTATATCATACTTTTTTTGAAATTCTTTCAAGGCGTCCGTGGTACACTTGCCAAAATACCCCGTGCGAGGACAATCGTTTTTATTCTTTTGTTGTGGTGGATACAAACCCTCTGTTATTAAAGCTGTTTGTAGTGCCAAAACATCTTTTCTATCAATTTTTGTACCTGTTGTCGTCTCTTCCCATACATGTGGGAGAAAAAGGGTATCATACCTATCCACATTTTGCTTCCCAAAAAAATCTTGAAGACCGAGATATGTTTGAAAAGCCATGTCTTTTAATATAAGGTCTTGCGTTACTCTATCGTTAAATTGTGATTCGTAAATATAACCATACTCAATGAGCATACTTGGAGCATCTAGAGTATTGTATGCTCCTATAGCAATAAGATTTTGTTCTTCTACTATTCCAATATTTTCTTTTGGTAAATCACTAACAGCGTTGTATTTGTTTAGTCTTTTGTATATTGTATTTGCGATAGCTAATGTAGTAACACTATTAGAGTATTGTTTTTCCGGGATATAAATGGTGAATCCGGAATACTCCCCCACTGATTTCATGTTTTTTCTTGGATAATCGTTGAAATGAATATGCACAACAATATCAATCTTGTTTTCATTGGACCACATGTTAACAGCATACAAATGTAAGGCTGCATCCTTTTGAGCACTATTGTGTTTTATTCCATTATCAATTTTAACCACACTGCCATCACTTACCATTCGTGACATATCATCCTGGTGTTTATTAATAAAATCAACAATCCGATTTGAGTGTTCATTAAAATATTCCAACAATTTAGGATTCCAACTTTTTGAGTCACGAGAAACAGCAACACTATAATGATCATCTTTTTTTAGAAATTCCTCTAAATATTTAGCAAGTAAAACGTTCATATCTCTCTCCCTGAGGTCTCTGTATTCTGTCCCACCAAAATCAGGTTCATGACCAGGAACTACTAAAATATTCAGTCTTGGCCCACCCTGAGAAATTGCCAAATATTTATCTTTTAAAAATGAGATAGTAACAAATTTATTGAAAAATACCGCTGCAAGATTATTACCAATATTCTCCACAGTCAAATTAACATAATAGGTACTCCGTGGAAAAAATATCAAAAACCCCGAAAAAATCAGGAGTAAGATGAGACATAAAAAAACAATCTTTCGCTTCATTACTTTTATTGTACCACCTAGTACAAGAAAAATCTTTGTAAGATTTTGAGATTGAAAACATCGTTTTAGAGACGGAGGTAGACAACCGAGTCGAGACTATGTAAATTTTCAACAGAAAATTATGCGTGACTGGGTGTGACCAACAAAATTGACATGCAGAATAATCGTTATATGATTGATTGGGGGTGTAAAATGCCAAATATTTGTGAACTCGTCTTGTGCGAGCATGATTACTCACAAAACTTTGGGTCTGTACTCATTGATCACAAACCAAACGTTGGAGAAGTGATCAGGGCAACGTTGAGGAACACAAGTACCTTGTTGGATTTTCGAGTCATCGCTCTTTCGCAGCGAAGTGCTGCGATTGGCGTGTGCCCCGTTCAGTATGGTGCTATCATCGAGAGACTCTGAACCCATACAAACGGCAAAGGCGCGACATGTGTCGCGCCTCAATCGTATATTGTTTTGAAAACTTAGTTCTGGCGCCTAGCTACTCTCCCTTTTCAAGTACCATCGCCACTACGAGGCTTAACTTCCGTGTTCGGAATGAGAACGGGTGTGACCCTCGCGTTAAAGCACCAAAACTAAATTTTCAAAACTAAAGTAAAAGTAAATCATGGAAAATTCATTCCATGTAACAGGATAAAGCGTGAACAGGTGTTAGGTGTTAGCTTTTAGGTTTTAGAAAAATACTTGCGTATTCACTATAACCTAACCACTATAACCTATAACCTGCTTTTGGTTTCCAAATTTCCTAATAAGATTCGGCTAATTAGTACACCTTGGCTGAACACATTACTGTGCTTACACCTAGTGCCTATCACGTGATAATCTCTCACGGGCCTCAAACGATTCCTAATCTTGAAGTGGGTTTCACTCTTAGATGC
>Ga0172379_10006312_pt1 | contig 15958 bp, 6 predicted proteins | sample GrowelOW334metaG_FD_119756 | JGI IMG/M metagenome (GOLD analysis project Ga0172379, IMG submission 119756) | Groundwater microbial communities from an aquifer near a municipal landfill in Southern Ontario, Canada - Groundwater well OW334 metaG | ecosystem: Environmental > Aquatic > Deep... | reverse complement strand
GGGGGGGTGGTGGTATTGGGTGGGGGGGGGTGGGAGTAATTTGAGGTGGTTAGGGGGGGGGTGGGTGGGGGGGAGGGCGGGAGTTTTTGGTAGAGGAGCGGCAATTGGGGGGGGGGCGGGGGCAATATGGTTATATACGGCTTTGTTGGGGTGGCCAATTGCATTAGTCAGAGCAGCTGTTTTAATGACAATTTATTATTGGAGCCAGTGGCTGGGGCGAAGGTTTGATGTATGGCGGGCATTGGGAGTAGTTGGACTAATAATAGTATTGGCACGGCCGGAGGTGGTGGGAGAAGCAGGATTTTGGTTATCAATGGCGGCTTATGTGGCGGTAGTTGGGTTTGAAGATGAAAACAGCCTCGTGTGGTGGAAAAAGGAATTAAAAACAGCGGTTATGGTGGCTTGGTGGACTTGGCCGGTGTTAATGTTAATTGGAGGTAAGGTGAGCTTGGTGGCGCCAGCAGTGGCACTGGTAACTAGCCCTGTGTCGCCACTAATTTTGGGCGGAGGAATGATTAGTTTAGCCATGGGAATGGTGGGTGTGGCGGCGGGGTGGTGGATGTTGATGCCTTTGGTGGAGTGGCTGAAGCTGGTGGCTTGGACAGCATCAAAGGTAGGAGTATTGGAAGGAATTGAAATTAACTATTTGGTGCTGAGTGGTTGGGTGGCAATTACAGGCTGGTTAACCCGGAGGGGTAGAATGAAGAATGAAGAAGTGGGTGGTAGGGTTTTGGTTAATAGGATTAGGAGTCATAATCGCGTTACAACTGAGCAAGCCTAAAAATGGGGTGGTGTTTTGTGGGGTCGGGCAGGGGGATATGGCCATAATCATGGATGGGTCCTGGCAGATGGTAATAGATAGCGGAAAGGCAGACGGTAAAGGAAGGGAGTGTTGGGACAGGAACGTGGTTTGGTGGGATAGAATTATTGAAGTGATATTGGTCACCCATGATGATGTGGACCACAGCGGAGGGATTGGTAAACTAACGGCTGGGTTGGCTGTAGACAAAATAATAACTGACGGGAGTTATCGGATTAAGAAAATAGAGCCTCTGGAGTGGATTGTGTTAAATATCGGAGATAAGTTAAAACAAGGGCAAATAGAGGTGGAGGTATTGGATAATCCTAAGCAGAGAGAAGGAAAAGGGGACACGGGAATAATTACCATAGTGAAAATGGGAAACAGAAATTACTGGTTTATGGCGGACGCAGATGTTGAAACTGAACAGAGATTAGTTTGGCAAGAAAAAATTGTCGGAGGTGGGGTAAATATTATGAAGTTGAGTCATCATGGGTCGGGTAATGGAACAAGCGAAGAATTGGTAAAAGCAATTAGGCCAAGTGAGGCAATTATTAGTGTGGGGAAGAATAAATATGGGCATCCTTCGAGAGAAGTAATTGAGCGGTTGGAGAAAAATGGGGTGAAAGTGAGAAGAACTGACATAGAAGGAGATATTAAATTTAGTAAGATTATTAATAATAGATATTGAAAGATAACTCACGGTTAAGGTAGTCTGTAGTAGTGCTTTTATTAATAGTAAAAAAAATTGCCAAAGCAGTGTTTGTGGTCGGGATATATGCGGGGTGTTGGGTGGTACTTAATTATGGAATAACAGGCATTTTAAAATGGCAAATTGGGGTAAAAGCCGAGACTGAAACAATAACCGCTACGGCTGACTTTAATGAGGGAAAATATGTGGGGACTGAGGCGGACAGTGTTGGTGGTCAATTGAGGTTAAAATCAGCAGGAGAATGGGGGCCAGTAAACGGGACTGTTCCAAACGTAATTTTGGGAAACGGGGCAGTGACGGTATCGGACGGTAATTATGTTTATTTATTGGCTAATGCTGATAAATATTTTGCCCGTTATTTACCCAGTGAAGACCGTTGGGAAAAGTTGGCAAATTCACCTCATTACGCATATCCTGGAGCAGATTTAGTGTTTTTAGATAATTACATTTATGCCATTTTTGGCGGATACCAAAAAGAATATTCCCGTTATTCAATTTTGGATAATAGTTGGACGGAAATGGTAATGTTGCCTGATTTGGTTTATGGAGGAGCCTCACTGGAAACTAATGGAACGGAAATATTTTGTTTAAGAGGTTACAACACAACTGATTTTTGGAAATATAATGTGAGTGGTAACATCTGGTCAACAATTAACAGTGCGCCGGCGACTATATATTTAGGAGCTAATTTAGTTTATGGCCAGTCAACCAATAAGCTATATACCCCAAGAGGTAATAGTTCAAATACGTTTTATATGTATGATTTGGGGACTAGCAGTTGGTCGGTTGGTCCGACTATGCCCATAGCTATTAACGAAAACAGGAATATTACAATTGGTGGAACAATGATTTATGTGACACGAGGCGTCGCTACAACGGCTTTTTGGGGGTTTAATATTGGGACAACGACCTGGAGTAATTTGGCTGGAACTCCCCAGGCAAATCGATATGTGGGTTCGGTTTATAACCAGTCAGATGATAAGGTTTATGTTTTTAGGGGTAATGGGCGGCAGGATTTTTGGCGATTTGACCCGACAACCAGCCAGTTTGCTGGTCCTCCGGATTTACCAATAGCTCCGGGAACTGGGTCGGACTTTAATTACTGGGGTGAAAACATGTATTATCTTCGGGGAGGGTCCGGATCAATATACCGAAGTGGGTTGGGGGTGGGGGCGACTTGGCAAACATTGGCGGTGGCTCCGGTTAGTTTTAGCACTGATACTAAGGGGGTGGTGGCTGGGAACTTGATGTATTTTTTACAAGGCGGAGGTAATAGGAATTTTTATAGTTTTAATCCGGCGGTGGGGGTGGGAGGAACCTGGGCAACATTGGTTACTTTACCGGCCGCGATTGCACCGAATTATGGAGCCGGATTGGCGTATCCAGGAAGTGGAAATTACTTATATGCCACACGAGGTGGATTAACAAGAACTTTTATGCGATACACGATTGGAGTTGGGGAAACTTGGGAGGATACGGTGGTAGCGGACTTGCCAGATGACGCTGAGGCAGGATATGGCTCAAGAATTATTGGGGTAGGAACTACCGAATTATTTTATATTGGAGGCAACGGAATTGCCCGGATGTTGAAATACAATATTACCAGTGATACTTGGAGTCAGGTGGGGGATTTGCCGTTTTCACCATATTATGGAACTGATATTACCTATTATAACGGTAAAATATATGCTCATGCCGGGTTTTATAAAAAGGACATTTGGGAATATACAATCAATAGTAATACCTGGAGACGGCTGGCCGATGTACCAGGATATAATGCTACAGAATCAGGGCCTTACAGCGGAGCATCTTTGGAGTCGGATGGAGCAGGGAATTTATATTCAAATGCGGGGATGAGTATTTTGTGGGTTAGAAAATATGGAGTTGGTTCTAGTAATTATCCTGCCAGTGGCAGCTGGGTTTCAGGAATTATGGATTTGGGTTATGTAAGTGAGTGGAGCGGATTGTCGGTTGGAGTTAGTACACCGGGTGATTCTGGTGTGGTAATTAACACCAGAAGCAGTAGCGATAAAACTAATTGGTCTAGTTGGGGACAAGTGAGCGGAAGTGTAATCTCTAGCCCTGAGGCAAGGTATTTACAGGTTGGGGTCACATTAAATTCAACAACTGGGGGGGGTGACACTCCGGGATTGAAAGATATCAACATTAACTATGCAGGGGACACTGCGGGGCCGAGTAATCCGAACGTAATAACGGGATTGTCTTCTCAAGTTGGGGGTGTGGGAATAACCAGAGGGGTGACTTACTTTTACAATCAGCCTTATTTTGCCTGGAGTGGGGCAACCGATAGTCAAACAGCAATAGAGGGATATTATGTGTATTTTGGGCAAGGTACTACAGCCACAATTGACCCGGTGACGGATGGAAATTACCAGCCAGAGAGTAATTATTTAGTTACCAGCGCGTTAGAGACCGGTACTTATAATTTATTGATTAAGACAAGGGATACGGCGGGAAATATTAGCTCAACTTGGCAAGCTTTTGAATACAAATATGAGGGGGTGTCTCCATTTATAAGCATAGTTCAGACTTCGACCCCTGACTTTTCGGTAGGAACAACTTTAGGGGTAGATATTAGCAATAATCAAATACGGTTGTCGGGCAGAAACGGATTTTGGCAACAAGAGAGGTTGAGCGTGTTGTCGTTGGCAGTTGCGGATGGTGGAGACTTTGTTAGTTCTGGACAGAATTTATATATTTTGAGAGGGGCGTCAAGTAATGTTTTTTATATATATAATTTGGCTACTAACGTGATTACTGTAGGGCAAACTGCTCCGGGGACAGTTTTAGGTGGTGGAGCAATGGTAAATGGCCCAAATGGTTATTTGTATGCTTTAAGAGGCGGGAACAATACATCATTTTGGCGCTATGACATTGGCGCCAGCAGTTGGTCGGACCAACTGGCAGCGGATACTCCCCAGCCTGTAAGTCAGGGTGCTAGTATGGAATTTGATGGGGCACAGTATATATACGTTTTAAAAGGGAATGGAGATGATACGTTTATGAGGTATGACGCATTAAATGATGTTTGGGAGGTATTGGGAGCGAATACTGATTTTGGATCACCTGAACGGCAATTAAATAATTTAGTAGGTTTGGGGGGGGATTTGGCAATGGACGTGGGTAATAGCCGGGTATACGCAATTCAGGGAGGAATGAGAACCGGTTTTTCTAGCTATGACATAAATATGGGCTTGTGGACTACATTACCCAATACTCCGGCTATGACTTATAACGGAGGCAGAATAGAGCATGATCCAACAACTGGGGCGATTTTTTATATTCCCGGATGGGACAAGCCTTTTTTGTTTAAATATGATATTTCACAACAAACATGGACAGAACTAAATGAGGCTCCGGGAGTTTTTGGCTATGGAGCATCAATGAAAAAAGTAGGTAATGACTTAATTTTTTTGAGAGGAGCATCAACTTCAATTTTGTACAAATATAAAATTAATAATAATTCCTGGGTGGTGCCCAACTGGAATTTGTTTGGTGGTTGGTGGCGAGGAACAGATAACCGTAATTTCGGAGACGGGGCAGATATGGTAAGAGGCGAGGGGGATAATCTATACATAACCCGAGGAGGCTATGATAATTTGTTTGTTAAATATAATGCGGCAACTGGCGAGGTTACAAAACTAGCAGATGTACCAGCAGGGATATATCGAGGTTCGGAGCTAGTTTATGATAATGTGGCTAATAAAATATATGCTTCGACAAGTGCTAATGACAAAAAATTTTTAGTTTATGATGTTGTTGGCGATAATTGGAGTCAGGTGGTGGGTGGGGGAGGAACAATGCCCACAGATGCGGGTGAGGGGTCGGCTTTGGTGTTTGATGGGAGTGAGAATATTTATCGCATACGGGGAGGGAACACAAATAACTTTCATAAATATGGGGTAAACAGTGGCTTATGGACAACATTACCCAATACTCCGGCAGCTATGCAGTTTGGGGCAGATTTGGTTAAAAATGGAGATTATATATATGCGACCCGCGGAGTAGGGACAACAGCCTTTTATAGGTTTGGACCGCTGTCGGGTGTTGGGGTATGGACTTCGGCGCCAACGGTTGCCTATTTACCAGCAGGCGCTGGATTTAATTATGACGGGTTTTTGGTAGGCAATGGTGGCGGTTTGATGATTGGGTGTAAGGGAGGAAACACAGCTAATTGTTTGACGTATTCGGTGGCTAGCAATAGTTGGACTGACGTGGGGGTGAGTGCTCCGGCACAAGTGACTTACGGTGGAGCGGGGGTGCTTAATCAGGCAGGAGACAAGTTGTATATGATTGCCGGTGCCGGAACAAATACATATGCTAATGGAATTTATTCATATGTAATACCCACAGTTAATTCAGCAGTTGGAGAAAGTGGAACATATATTTCACCGGCACACGATTTGGGTACAATTTATAAGTTTGCCAATCTTGAGATTGGTTATAGTGGGGCGACGAATGCTGATATGGTGGTATATACCAGAACTTCTGTTGACGGAAACAGTTGGGAAGGGTGGAGCTTGGTGTCATCGGAAAAAAGGGTCGGGAATATCACTAGTTTTCGGGTAGGGTCAGGGGCAAAAAGATATTTTCAGTTGAAGTTAGAGTTAACTTCTGGAGATGGGATATATTCAGGAGTCGTAGATGGTTACAAACTTAATTATTATCAGGATGAACAGGCGCCTATTAATTCAGTTGTATTAAATGCTTATGAAAATGTGGGGATGGATACTACCTTAGTATCTGACACTTTTTATGGAACAACGGCACCATATTTCAGTTGGCCTCAGATTGGGCAAACCGGAGCAGCAAGTGATGGGGAGGGAGGGAGCGGAATTCACGGGTACTATGTATATTTTGGTTTAGGGCAAACAGCTGACCCGAAAGTGTATGGTTCTTACACAACGGCTACCAATTATGTGGGAACAACAATGACAACGGGCAAAAATTATTACTTTCGGATGAAGGCAAAAGACTGGGCGGGGAATGTAGCAAGCGAGGTGGGAAGTACATTTGTTTTTGGATTTGATGCTTCGGTTCCAAGTAATCCAGTAACGATTACGGCTGATCCTCAGGGGTATACGGCGACAAACAATTATAGTTTTTATTGGAGTGGAGCAGGTGACACCGGGGCTGGTGTGGCGGGGTATTATTATAAAACCGGAGCGGTAGGGGCAAGTGAAGTTTATACTGTGGGGACTTCTGTGGTGGGGATTACGGCTTATCAAACAGGAACAAACACTTTTTATGTTAAAACCAAGGATCAGGCGGGAAATGTGTCTGATTATTCAACGGCATCATACTATTACAGTGCGACGGCACCGGGTGCACCAAGGGAGTTGGTGTTGACTTATCCTCAGGTAGGAACGAGTAACACAGTAAATGAATTTGCTTTTAGTTGGTCGACACCTGATCCGGATACTTATTTTGGGCAACAATCAGGCTTAAGATATTACTATTCTTTCAATGAAACACCGTCGGCGAGTAATACAAATGAAATTGGGTTATCGTTAACTTATTTGTCGAAAGGAGCTTATGCTACCAGAAAAGGGGTAAACACTCTATATATAGTAGCTAAAGATGAGGCAGGGAATATTGATTACCGAAATTTTTCTGAGATTGACTTTGTGGCTGAAACTGCGGCTCCGGGAATGCCTCGAAACATTGATATTTCAGATGTGTCTATTAAGGAAACCAGCAACTGGCGACTGGCTCTTTCTTGGGATGCTCCGGAAGCGTCTGGATCAGGTGTGGCAACTTATAAAATATACCGATCAGAAGAAACTGGGGCTAGTTGTACGGGGGATATGACTAATTTTACGGGGACAGCGTCATCATCAGTAACTTCGTATGTAGATCCGGAATTGGAGCAGTTAAGTTATTATTATTGTGTAAAAGCCTGTGACTCGACTAACGAGTGTGGAGCCCCCTCAGATACAGTAATGCTTAAACCGGACGGAAAATGGCGGGTTCCACCAACCTTAACCTCGGAGCCAATAGTAGTTGTTAAGACAAAATCGGCGGTAATTGACTGGACGACAAACCGTAAAAGTAATTCGTTTGTGAAATATGGGAAGAATTCGGGGGATTATGGGGATGAAGTAGGGTCTTCGGATCAGGTGAGTAGTCATAGTATTAGTTTAACGGGGCTGGATCCGGGAACGACATATTATTATAAAGTCTTGTGGACAGATGAGGACGGTAATACGGGTGAGTCGAGTGAAGGAAATTTTAAGACTAATCCGGCACCGTTAATATCGGCTGTGGTAATTGAGGACATAGGGTTGTATTCAGCTTATGTGAAGTTTAATTTAGCCAATGCGGTTAAGGTTAAAGTGCTGTATGGAATAACAACTAGTTACGGAGGTGTTTCAGAGCTGACTACTTCAACCACAAGTTCCCTATATACAATGAAAATCGATAATTTGAGTGAAGGTAGCCAGTATCATTTACAATTAGTAGCACTGGACGATGAGGGAAATACATTTACATCGGACGATTATTTATTTGAAACTCTCCCGGTGCCAAAAATAAGTGGAGTAAAAATACAGCAAGTTAGAGGGGCGCCGACGGCTACAATCAGAGTAGTTTGGAAAACGAACACAGGAGTTTCTTCGGTAATTACCTATTTTCCTAAGGATAATCCGGAGCAAGTTAAAGATCAAATTCAGTTAGCTTTAACTGAAAACCATCAATTAATAATTGATAAGTTGGAGGATGATACGCAGTATGTGGTGATTGTTAAAGGAAAAGATGTGGCCGGCAATGAAGCTACAGCCGAAAAAATTGATTTTAAAACATCACTTGATTTGAGAGCTCCAGAAATAAGTGATTTGAGGGCTGAGGGAGTAACTACCGGGGTTGGGGAGCAGGCTAAAGGTCAAGTAGTTATAAACTGGCGGACTGACGAACCAGCAACGAGTCAAGTTGAGTATGGTGAGGGGACGGGTACTGATTATTCAAGTAAAACTGCGGAAGAATCCCGGTTGGCTGAAGATCATGCTTTGTCAATTCCTGATCTGAAACCGGGGATGGTATATCATTTGCGAGTAGTGAGTAAAGACGTAGCTGGCAATGTAGCGGTATCTTTTGACAGTATAGTAGTAATACCTAAAGCAACCCGATCGGCATTGGACTTGGTGGTAAACAGTTTATCGAAGAGTTTTGGCTTTTTTAATGGTTTAACAAAGATGGGGGCTCGATAATGGCTGGAATAATTGAAGTGAAAGATCTGTATAAGAAATTCTTAATTGGCAAACAAGAGGTTGAAGTAATTAAAGGGATAAGTTTAAAAATTAGTGAAGGTGATTTTGCGATAATTTTTGGACCTTCAGGGTGTGGAAAATCAACCTTGCTTCATTCAATTATTGGCCTGGAAAGGCCGACAAATGGAACCGTGGAAATTGAAGGGAAAGATATTTATGCGATGAGTGAAGACGAAATGGTGTCGTACCGAAAACGGAAGGTGGGTATGGTTTTTCAACAACCGATCTGGATTAAGTCTTTATCAGTGCTGGAGAATGCAGCGGTACCCGGTAGATTATTGGGGAAAACCAGAGAAGTGGCAGAAAAAGCGGCTTGGGACAAGTTGACATTAGTAAAACTAGAAAACTGGGGTAACAGACACCCGAGTGAGTTATCAAGTGGTCAGCAACAAAGAGTAAGTTTAGCGAGGGCGCTGACAATTGACCCTTCAGTAATTATTGCTGATGAACCTACGGGAAACTTGGATACCGTATCGGGTGATGAGCTAATGGAACTCTTGGGTACTTTAAATAAAGAGAAAAAAGTGACCATGGTAATGGTGACACACGATTTGGAATACTTGAAGTATGCAACTAAACTGTTTCATATAATTGATGGAAAATTAGTTGAGGAATATGATCAAAAAGGAGCATATAAAATGGCAGCTGAGTTAAAAACTAAAAAAGGCCTGAGGGGTAAGGTAACAGTAGAAGACAGTAATTATTTATCGGGAGGGAAGTTGAATGGCTAGAATTAGAAAAATGTTGCAGTGGGGCCCTTTAACATTAAAGGTACTGTTTTCCTACTTTGTATTTATGGTGCTGCTAATTCTATATATTTTTCGGGGAATAAGTCGAAGCGTAAGAATGAATAGGTTAATGATGGCTTTGGAAAAGATGATGGATAAAGTGGATGGGAAAAAAGAAGGTGATGTGTCCCGAGTTTATTTGATGGAACTGGCATTAAGAAATTTAAGGGCAAAAAAGACGAGGGCGGTAGTAACAATTGGGGGAGTGGCTTTAGGAGTAGCGGCCATTGTGTTTTTGGTGTCGCTTGGTTACGGATTGGAAAAAATGGTAATCAGTAAGGCAACCAGACTTGATGAATTAAGAATTATTGATGTGGGAGCGGGTGAGGTGGCGTCGGCAAAAATTAATCAAGAAACTATTAACCGGGTAAGGCGGATGAAGGGAGTTGAGGGGGTAGCTCCAATGGTAGCGATGGTGGCTAAAGTCCGGTATCAAAAATCGGTGGCGGATGTTATGGCATATGGAGTGGAGGCCGAATACCTTGATTCGGTTGGGGCAAAAATCATCAGTGGGGAAAAATTTCAGAAACGGACTTTAAGTGTAGAAAACCAAGAAGGTTGGATAGCCGGGGTGGAAGTGGAAAGTAATGATATTAAGATTGGTGACAAAATAACATCGGGGTTAGTAGGTTTCCAGGTGGGGCCAGAGGATCAAGTGGGAGTGTGGAAAGATTGCCAGACGCAATCAGAATTTTTAGGAGTAATTAGTAGAGGTGAGGGGGAATATGTGGGAGAAGAGGTGTGGGGTGAGTTTTACAACGATAACGGGGGAATGGGGAGTAAAGGGAGATCAATTGATGGAAAAAACATGGGGGTGTGGCTAAGGGCAAAAGTTCCTTTGTGGGTAGAGGATGGAGAAACTTTTGTGCCAAGACTTGAGGGTAGCAGACAACTTTGGTCAGTTGGATGTTTGATGGAGACTGGGGTGATTTTTGGTAGTAGGGAAATGAGTGGTTACAAAACTTTGGAGGATTATTTGGGCGGAGAGGCGGAAAAGGTGGTTGACGCTAACGTGCTGGGAGTAAGCACTGAAGCGAGTGCGAGTAGTGAAAGTAAGGAAAGTTTGTTTGAGACAGTGGTGGCTACGGACTCATCTGGAGTGGAGTGGGTGGAACTTAAAAAGGTGGGGAAAGTAGCTGAAGAAGAGAAGCTAAAGTTTAAGAATTCAGTTTGGGGGGAGTTATATGTATCAAGTGCGGCAACCAGGCTGTGGGGGCTAACAAAAGAAGAAGTGGTGGGTAAAACCTTAGGTGTTTCTTTTATTGTGCCAGATGGGTTGATGTCCGGGGCGAAGGGTAAACTGGTAAGTGAAGAGGCTGAATTTAAGGTGGCTGGAGTGGTGGATGATGAAGAAGCGGGGTATTTCTATTATCAGCTAGCAGATGCTATGAGCTTGGGAGTGGGGAATTTTTCCCAACTTAAAGTAAAATTGGCAAGTAAGGACAATGTGGCTGAAGTGAGGAATAACATAGAAACTTTAGGGTTAAAAACCGCCTCAACTTTAGACACTGTGGCTGAAATTGAAAAATTATTTGGTACTTTGAGGATACTTTTAGGATTTTTAGGGGCAATTGCTTTAGCAGTGGCAGCCTTGGGAATGTTTAATACTATGACGGTTTCCCTTTTGGAAAGAACTAGGGAGGTGGGGGTGATGAAGGCTATGGGAATGCTGTCTGATGATGTGAGAGAGTTGTTTTTAGCAGAGTCGATGATTATGGGAGTTGGGGGAGGTTTGCTGGGATTGTTATTAGGCTGGGGAGGTGGAAAACTATTGTCGTTGTTGTTAACCTCAATTTCGGTGGTAAAGGGCCAAGGTGTGATTGATATTAGTTCGGTGCCGGTGTTTTTGGCAGTATTTATTGTGGGTTTGTCGGTGGTGGTAGGAATACTTACCGGCTGGTATCCAAGTAAGAGAGCAAGGCAAATTTCAGCCTTAAATGCGCTAAGGTATGAGTAAAAATAGTTTTATTAATACTTAGTTAGGTGTAAAGTGAGAAGAGAAATAGGCAAAAACATTTTGGGAAATTGATTGAATAGCCTTTTCTAATATTGGGAAATCAACATTTCCTCGGGTCATGATACAAATCAAATATGGGGATTTGGGAAAGTAGACTATGCCGCAATCATGTAACTGATGCTGGTAATTATCAGAGTAGCTTCTTTCACCAAACTTGTGAGCAATTTTTATGTTATTGGGAGTAAAGGAGTTGAGACCTTTTTTATATTCAACCCGGGTTAGTAGGCTGAGGGCTTTTTCTGACATTTCGGGTGAAAGGTAAGAGGCATTGTATAGAATGCGGAAAAATGACGCATATTGGCGAACTCCTAAGTTGTTACCCAAAGGATGCGTGTAAGTTTGGGTTAAGTCAACATCGAGGTCACTGAAGAGTTTTTTGATTTTTTCAGTACCCAAGTGCTCAGTTAACAGGGAAAAAGAGTCATTGTCGGAATGAATAATCATTCTTTCGATTAAATCTTGAATGGTGTAGCTTTCTTGGGGGGTTAAAGTAGCTGCTGGGGTAATGTTGGGAACTTCTAACTTTGGAGTTGGTTTAAAAACTAATTTGTTGGTTAATACTGCGGGGTCTGATTCGGCTATTTTGAAGTAAGCCATCATAATGGGGACTTTAATAAGAGAGGCAGGTGAAAACAATTCGTCTTGGTTGATACCAAACCAAGGTCCGTTGTTCAGGTCGCGAAAATAAACTGAGATTAATTCTAGATTATTCTTTTTAGTGAGTTGGTTTATTTGGTTTTGAACTTGGAGTTTTAGGGGGGTAAGTAGGGTAAGTTGACTTGAATCTGGTTCACACTCTACCAGGGGGCTAATGAGTTGATAGTTACCGGGGCGACGGACGGAATGGGAGGTATTGGTAACAGGAGCGCGATTAAAATAAAAATGAAGAGCCAAGGAGGCGACCAGAACTAATAATAAGTCTAGAACAGTAAAGCGGCGACGGATAAAGATATCTTTTATGGCCAATAAGTTGATTATAGTCGAAAAACTAACAAATAATGATTAATGTTGGGTGAGATATTGAGTATGTGATAAAATTTCAGATACAAAATGGCGCAAAAATTTATTGAAATTGAGAAAAAGTGGCAGAAATATTGGCGGGAAAATGAGGCAATGTATGCGGCAAAAGACGGTACTGGTAAACCAAAAAAATATGTTTTGGTGGAGTTTCCTTACCCATCGGGAAGCGGATTGCACATTGGACATGCGTTTGCGTTTACTGGGGGGGATGTTTACGCTAGGTTTAAAAGAATGAGTGGATATGAGGTGTTATTTCCAATGGGATGGGATGCTTTTGGCCTGCCAACGGAAAATTATGCGATTAAAAACAAGCGCAAGCCTCAGGAGGTGACGCTGGAAAATACGGATAACTTTAGAGAAGAGATGAGACGGTTGGCCTTTTCTTTTGATTGGAGCCGGGAAGTGAACACAACTGACCCTAAATATTACAAGTGGACCCAATGGATTTTTATTCAATTATTTAAGAATGGACTGGCGTACAAAGAGGAAATGCCTATAAATTGGTGCCCGAGTTGTAAGATAGGACTAGCTAATGAGGAAGTTGTGGACGGAAAATGTGAGCGCTGTGGGGCCGAGGTGGAACGACGGACCATTAGCCAGTGGGTAGTAAGAATTACTAAATATGCTGATCGACTGCTAAGTGGATTAGAAAAGACCGAATTTATCGATAAAGTGAAGGCTGCTCAAGTCAACTGGATTGGAAAATCTGAGGGGGCTAAGATAAGATTTAAAATTAAAGACAGACAGGAAACTTTGGAAGTCTTTACTACTCGGCCTGATACTCTTTATGGGGCTACTTTTATGGTCATTTCGCCAGAGCATCAAATTGCTTTGGAACTGGGTAAGAATAATCAAGAAATTAAGGAATATCAAATAATAGCTAGGAGTAAGAGTGAGATGGAAAGAACTGAATTGAGTAAAGAAAAAACCGGAGTATTTAGCGGATTGTGGGCGGTTAATCCGGTAAATAATAAAGAAATTCCAATCTGGGTATCTGATTTTGTAATGGCCAGTTATGGGACTGGGGCAATAATGGCGGTGCCTGCTCATGACCAACGGGATTTTGATTTTGCTAAAAAATTTGGATTGGAAATTATTCCGGTTATAGAATCGGAGGAAAATAAGAATAACAATCAAATACCCTATACTAAAGTTGATGAGGGGAAAATGATAAACAGTCCCAAGTGGGATGGGTTAAAACCGAGCGAAGCTATAAAAGTAGCCATTGAGTGGAGTAGGGAGTCGGGTATTGGAGAAGCAACCACCAGTTACCACTTGCGGGATTGGATATTTTCAAGACAACATTATTGGGGGGAACCGATACCAATGGTAAATTGCAAAGAACATGGATGGGTAAGTGTACCGGAATCAGAATTACCAGTGAGATTGCCGGAGGTGGAGGCTTATGAGCCAACAGATGACGGAAAAAGCCCATTGGCAAAGATGACGGAATTTGTGAATACCGTTTGTCCGGTGTGTGGAGGGGATGCAAAAAGAGAGACGGATACAATGCCCAACTGGGCAGGATCGGATTGGTACTTTATGCGGTATTGCGATCCACATAATGATATGGTTTTAGGTAGTCAAGAGAAACTAAAATACTGGATGCCAGTAGATGTTTACATTGGGGGAGACGAACATAACACATTACATTTACTATATTCCAGGTTTATTTATCAGTTTTTGTGGGATGTTGGCGTAGTACCCAAAGAACAGCCGGAACCATACTTTAAAAGAATTTCTCATGGGGTAATTTTGGGCCCAGACGGTGCCAGAATGAGTAAGTCGAGGGGTAATGTGGTAGTTCCGGGGGATGTGGCGGATATTTATGGATCTGACGTATTAAGAATGTATCTGATGTTTATGGGTCCGTATACCGCAACTATAGCCTGGAATGAAAAGACGGTTGCTGGTGTAAAAAGATTTTTAGAAAAAATAAATAGCCTGGCAATGAGTGTGGCTAAAGAAAATGAGTTGACGGAAGAAGCAGTAAACAGCCAGAGAAAAGTTATGGCTCGAGCCATTGAGGGTATTACCCATGATTTGGATGATTTTGGGTTCAATACAGCTATTGCTAAGCTTATGGAAGCGGTTAATCAACTGAGAGGTCAAAGAATTAACCTAGAGGTATTTAAAACACTAGTAATACTTTTAGCACCGATGGCACCATACACAGCAGAGGAACTTTGGAGTCAGATTAGGACTGAGGACGACACAAAATCTGTTCACTTGGCTAGATGGCCGATAGTAGAAAAAGAAACGGTTGATGATGATGAAATTATTTCCATACCGGTGGCGATTGATGGTCGAGTGAGGGGGCAATTAGAATTAAGGCTAAAAGAATTGGGAAGGGAATCTGAGGTATTGGTGTTAGCTAAACAATTGGAAACGATTAAAAAATGGATTGAGGGGAAAAAAGTTGTCCGGGAAGTATATGTTAAGGGAAAAATGGTCAACTTGGTAACTGTGTGAAAATTCACAACTATTTGTTTCACTTAGTTGTGAATTTGTTAAAACAATAAGCAATCAGAACATATAGCAAGAGAGGTGTGTGATTGATAAGAGTTATTTATGATAATTTATTACGATTTAATGGCATATTTCTTATATTTTACTTACCAGCGTTTTATGTGGATAAATTTATAGTATTTTTAATACTATTTTGGGTAAGTTGAGTTGATGGAAACATATATAAATAAAAAATTATTATTGTTAATAATTATTTTAATAACTGAGGAGGTTAGTAGTAGTAAGTTTGTTAATTAGTTGCCCATTTTTGTGAGTTAGTCTTAGATTACGGTATTTCTGATATATATAAGCGGGTATATGTTAGTAATTAGAGAATGTGTCTATGCGGTTTATAATTACCGTTGAAAGATACGGTTAAGAAAAAATAGAGAAGCGGTATAAATAAGGAGATATAAATATGAGATGCGGAAAATATTTAGTACTAAGATAGATATACTGCGGTAAATAGCAAAATATAGGCTGAGTGTATCCCCACCAGGAATCGGACCTGGATTTCAGGTTTAGGAAACCCGCGTTCTATCCATTGAACTATGGGGACAAGAATTCACTAAGTTTTTTAAAGACAATGGTCACTTTAGTTCCGAAAGTATAAGGGACTACTGTGACAACTGGTCGCCTACGTTTAAACTTCGGCGACCGAAGTCGGGGATACTGGATTCGAACCAGCAACCTCACGATCCCGAACCGTGCGCGCTAGCCAATTGCGCCAATCCCCGTAAGTTAGGCTAAACTAATTCGATTGGTCGCTAGCCTCAGCCAAAGGCTGATCGTCCTATGGACGAAATTACGCCAATCCCCGTAAGTTAG
>Ga0172379_10006311_pt1 | contig 15958 bp, 1 predicted proteins | sample GrowelOW334metaG_FD_119756 | JGI IMG/M metagenome (GOLD analysis project Ga0172379, IMG submission 119756) | Groundwater microbial communities from an aquifer near a municipal landfill in Southern Ontario, Canada - Groundwater well OW334 metaG | ecosystem: Environmental > Aquatic > Deep... | reverse complement strand
TTTTTTATATTTTTAAAAAATTTCATACTAATATTTTTTTCTTCACCCTGACTATTTTTAACTACAAGATGTTTCTTATTATTGTTTTGCGTATTCATTTGTAAACTTGCTTGCAAATAAAAAGAGTAATTATTATTTGATTCATTCACCATATTATTATTTATTAGAGACATATTTATAAGATTATTATTTATCAAATAATATAATTCTCCTGCAGAATATGTTAGATTATTTTCAGTTAAATTTAATATTATGTTACTAGAATTATTTTCGCCATTATTCTTCCCATAGTTATTACTATTATTAACAGTCGTAACATTAACATTAATTATAAACTCCCCACCATTAGAATTTCTCGACTGATTTAACAAACTGTTTAATGATACATTACTCAAATTTTTTTCCGAATTTTTATTTACAAAAAAGATAGACCCGTAATAAAATTGATCGTTAATAAATTTTGCCGCGACTAAATATTGTCCTAATTCCGTCGGAATAAACATCACTTTATTTTCCTGCATTTCCGTTACAATAAGATTGTACTCAGAATCTTCAGAATAAATGACTATTTTCTCTAATTTTTTATCTGATAATATTTTTATGTTAACTATTTCATTTAGTTCGTAATTATCTTTTGACGTTCTAATAACCATGTTGCCGTCCATTAATTTAATTTTAGATCTTGCTTGAACATCAATATTTTTTGTATAATCTAATTTGAAAATATCAAATACACCAAAATAATTTTCATTAATTGACACATTATTTAAATTACTAAAATTACTAAAAGAAATTAACTCGTCACCTGATTTATTCTCATCACTTATTTCAATAAATTTATTATTTGAACTGACTTCAAAAGATTTTGTTGCGAGAATATTAATTTCGTCACGTAAAATAACATTATATGTTCCTGTTTCTGACGGCATAAATTTTTGAGCAATGCCCGCTTCACCACACAAACTATATTTCTCAGTAGGCGTAATAACATCTATAAATCTACCATTTTGAGTTTGAATTGAAATTGTAACTATTTCTCCTACAACATATATTTCTTTATCTGTTTGTAAATATTCAACAGCAGAAATTTCTAAACTCACAAAAACTAACATAAATACAACTAACAAAAGTAAATTTATTTTTTTAAACCCTGTATTTGTAAACTCGCGTACAATTTTTTTATTTTTCATTTTTTATTTCTTATCATTTAATTTTATTAAGTTTTTATTTTATTAATAAGGTGCAGCCACAGTAAATACTATTGTTCCATTGCATTGTGTTACTGAGGGCATAGGCGGAACATTAAGTTGCCAGTATGAACTATTAATCATAATCGCATTTGGCTGAGTTTGTTTTTGTATTGTTAAATTTAAATGCACTGGAGATGATGTGAGCGGAATTTTTTGATTAAAACTTTTTCCAGAGATTGTCGAATATCGATGATTCTCAATTAAGATATTATCTCCAGAAACACAACGCATAGCGTATCCCTCTCCAGTTACCGGATCATCTCCGCCATAACCTTTAACCGTTATATTTAAATTCATGTTTCCTAAATTAGTAATATTAATATTTTTATCTGACGAATTACTTCCAGGAGAAATATTTCCATAATCTATTAGTAAGTTTGAAAGATTCAAAGCATAAAGAGTATCAATTGTTAGATTAGTTGTATTAGTTCCGCTAAAATCATCAACGTCAAAAGCGTTAACTGTACAATTCCAACTTCCATTTAAAGCATAATAATAAACTTGAAAACTACAAGTATAATTAGATATATTTCCTGAAGATGATATACTAGTACAACTAGAATTAACATATAAAGTATTATTATTTAAAGGACCATTTATCGACGTATTAGATCTAAAAAATGTAGCATTCACAATAGATATATCAGAGATGCCATTTCCTTCATAAATTGATGCATTGCATTCAACATTTTTCGTCGAACCTGGATTTAAAATTATAAAAGAATTAGACGTCAAACTTTGAATTATAGGCATATACCAACTAACATTAAGATTATTCATAGAAGAATTTGCCACATTTCCAGAACTATCTATGCATCCTATTTTCCAAGTATAATTTTCATTTGAAAGATTTGCTGTAAAATTTATTGTCGAATCTTTAACTACGGAATAAATTGTTTGATTTAATACATCATCTATGTATAGACTACAACTCGATACAACTGACCTATCAGAAACATCATAATAAAAATTTATGATGCTATTTGTTTTATTAACTGTATTATTTATTGGACTTATTATATTTATTACAGGAGGATCATAATCAGGACAGGTTCCATTCCACGTAGTTCCATTATACCAATAAGTTCTAAAAACGATATTTCCTGATGAATTTGTATACGCTATTGCAAATGTTGCATTACATAAACCATAACCTAAGTTACTGTGTGTTCCAGTCACAGATACAATTGGGAATGTCACAGTAGGGGCGGATGACACTATGAATGGTGCCGTGATTTGTGCACCAGAACCATTATACACGCCAACTTTAATCGTCGTATCAGACTGATCAAACCACGCAGCCGCAAAATAACTCTGATTCGAAAACTCAACCTCAGCAACACTAACCCGACTACTAGTACCCGCATTAGAATCAATAACAGTATTACCCAAAACAGTAGTATGCGTCGTCCCAGACAAACCCCTAACCGTCATATACACAGAAGAATTAACAGAATTATAAAAAACATAAGCATACCTATTACCCCTCAAACCAGCAACAGCAACCTGACCCGTCTCACCAACATTAGTATCAATATCAAGCTGCGCACCAACAGCAACACCCGTCATAGACCTCACAAAAACAGACGCATCCTTATCAAAATCATCAAAAAAAGCATAAACCCAAACACTACTATTAAACAAAGAACACGAAACCAAATTCTGATTATTCGCAGCAGGAGAAATAGTACCATCCGCAGCAGTCTCAATCACCAAACTCGCACCCGAATTACTCTGAATCCTAAAATCAGCATCAGCATCATTCTGATTCGCATCAACAACCGCATACCTATCCCCCAACGAACAAACATCAACATCAGAAAACGTACCAATATTAGTATCAAGCGCAACACTTGCAAAATAACTAGAACCATCAACAACAAAACCCGCATGCCTCAAATCATCAAGTGGGCCATCCACCCACCCAACAACAAAATGACTAGAATTCACAGACGACACAGCAACCGCATCACCATTATCACCTGAAGTATCAACATTCACTTCATCAACCGCGCGTATTCCTCTTGTATTCCAAATTTCAAAAGACACATAATTATTAACATCACCATCAACCCACGCAAGAACTAAATTTTCACTATCAAGCGCAACAATATCAACATCAATTGCATTGTTAAGATCAAAAACTTCAACATAAGCTGGATCCACAGGAGAAATATCAAACGAATATTCTGTACCTGGAATTAAATCCATAATTTTAACCCAAGAACCAAAACATTGTTGCAAAGTAAAATTCCAATCTTTACATTTCCACAATTCACGGCCTTCAGCAAAATCATAATATTTACCCGTAGTAAAATTCAATTCATCTAGATTCATAGCATACGCTTTTATTTCATTTTTCCCTAAAATGCTAATTGATTCATGAGCTAAATCTTCTATTTTTAATGATTTATTTTTATTAAATTTTAACTCTCGTAACTGAAATGAATTAAATCTTCCTGGTAAAACAACTTCAGCATCAACTATTTGACCATCAGAAATTTGATTCTTTGAAGTTTTCAAAGAAAAATCTTCTCTTAAATCAGATTCATAAAATATCATCTCAGCAATAGTTTCATTACCTTTTGAATTTTTTACTTTAATTAAATCCGATTTATTATATTTTATATTATCACTAGATTTTCGCATGTAAATTTTTTTTGCATTTTTAGGCAGGTCAATAAATCCTGCTCCATCATTATCTTCAGGTATTGATCCATAAATAAATCTAGAATAATCATACCCGTCAAAAATAGAAGAATCAAAATTATTAGTTGATAAAATAGAATTTATTTCCTGTCCCTTCCCATACATCGATGAACTTAAATAATTCATTTCTAATTGCAATTCTAAATTTTTTTGTGACTCCATTTTTTGCAGATCAAAAGCTTTTTGCATCTCAATTGTTTCATTAACTGCTTCAACAAAGTAAATGGTCGATAAGAAAGTAATAATTATACTGAATAAAATTAATAGAACAACACTTAATACAAACAGAATTCGTTTGTGTTTCGTCATTTGATTTTTATTTTTATTTTTATTTATTTTCTTAATCATTTTATCTCCATATAAAAATCAACTCTGTTCAAATTAGGTCCCTTGTATGCTCTTAAAGTTGCAGGTATTCTTATCTCATAATCACTCGTGTCATTATATCCCATTAAAGAATTGCCAAGAGTTGATACAAAAATTACATCTTGCGATCCATTGTAATTAACTCCACCATCTCCGTAATCCCAGAGTATGCCCGTCTTGAAATTTTCATTATTTGTACTATTACAAATTGGAACGTTCAAAATATCTTTACCATATATATTAAATGTTGTAGTTTCTTTCGGATTTCCTATCGACGTATAAGTTACATTAATTGAATCTGTAAAATTTGTCGAATTAAGTTTTGTGTCTAGTATTTCAAAGTTTCCAGATATCGAATTATTACTTGTATCTCTTCCTAATGCTTGTAGTTGTCGCCAATTAATATTCGAATCTGAATCAACTACAAATAAATTACTTTGACTTGAATTATCAATTGTCCAATCAAATAATAAACCGTATGTTGCATCTCTAAGAACTAGTTTATCTGCTGTTGTACCCATCACATAATGCCAGAATCCTACTTGTAATATTTTTGATGCGTTGTTATTTGTTTCATTTTCTTCTATAACTGAATTATTTCTATCTAAAATAATCCAAATTGTTTTTCTGCCTAAAGGCACAGTATAATTAAATGATATATTTCTTGTTTCTCCTGCAGTAAGAGCCATACTCGCATTTCCTATTTGTCTACCACCAAGTCCTGGTACATCTGCCCAGAATTCTACTAAAAATGTCGCAGCATTTGTATTTCCAATATTTTCTATTAATGACGTTATAGAAATTGTTTCATTTTCTACAGGTTCAGTATTATTGAAATAAATATTTGATTCATTTACATAAACATCTGATCTTGATATATAGAATCTTCTTGTTTCACTTGTATTTCTATTTCCTGCCAAATCTGCACATGTGACGTTCCAATTATGATATCCTCCACCTAGATTATATGCTGTAGCATTTTGTTCAACACCCACTGTCGCGAGTTTATTTTGAAGTAAAATCACACCATCTAATGTAACATTACAAGTTAATATTTCCGCTAAATTATCATACGCTGTAAAATTTAAATCCAAGATTGTTAATGTATAGTTCGTATTATTTGCAGGATAATTCAAAATTATTGACGGTCTAAGTGTATCAACATGAATTATTATACTAGATGAATTATATTTATTAAGTGCTTCATCTGTTGCTTGCACAATTATTTCATATGTTCCATTTTGAAGTTGAAGATTAGCTGTTGAATTAACTCCATTTTGCGCAGTTCCTGATACATTTGTTGAACCATTTACATAAATAGTATAATTAATTAAATTATCCATGTTATCAGTTAAAACAAAACTCAATACTTGTGGTGCAGAGTTATACCATTTATCGTTTTGAGTAAGTATTGTCGAATTCGGATTTACTAAATCAACATACAATGTTCTATTTGCGCTTATTGCATAAATATTCAAAGTTGAATTATCGTAACATTCAATTGCCCACGTGTAATTTCCATTAATCATTGAAATTGTAAAATTATTTTCTGCGCCATTAAATAAATCAGCAGTTAATTTTGTTTGATTTATAGTTCCGTTTATTAGTATAGAACAATTAGCAATTCCTGTTGCATCTGAAACATTAAATCTAAATAAATTACTGTTTGAATTAGACCAGTAATTATTTGAAGGATAATTTAAAGTTATATTTGGCGCAATAAACACATTAAAAATTCTAAGTTCACTTACATTTGTATTATTTGCTTGATCTTTGCAAGTTACATTCCAATAATGCGTGCCTTCTGCTAAATTTGTGGCGCTATAAGTTCTTGCTTGTGATGCTCCTGTTTGATAATTTACACTTGTTCCATCAAGAGTAATATTACATGCAATATTAGTTGCTAAATTATCTGTTGGAGTATAATTTAAAATCACTGTTGATGATGTAAAATTTTGTTCGTTATCTGGCGCGTTTAATTGTGCAAACGGTTTAGTTGTATCTATGAAAATTGTTTTTGTTGAACTATTTGCATAATTTGCGTAATTATCAAATGCCTCCATTATGAGTTCATACATTCCATCACTTAAAGTAGTTAAAGGAATTGAAATTGTTACACCATCACTAATATTTCCAAGAGTATTCATAATTGAATTTGCATAAATTGTATAATTAATCATCGATGCTACATTATCCGCTGCAGTTAGTCTAATAGAGGGAGTACTAGAATTAAACCATGATGCATTCGCAGTAACTATATTTGGTGTTGGAGCGTCATAATCAATTGTTACTGATATCGCTGTAGAATTCTTTTTTCTTCCAATAGCATCAGCTGCTTCTACTTTTATTGTGTGTATTCCTTGAGATAAAGGAACTTCAATTGCATTAACATCGAGATCGAACACAGTTCCATTTTGTTCGTTTGCAACATTATCTATGTAAATAGAATAATTTATTTGACCTCCGGTGTAATCTGTTAAATTAAATTGCAAAGATACATTAGGATTTTGTGAACCATAATCTGATGAAGGAGAAATTATTGTTGATTTCAAAACAGATATATTCTTCGATGCATTATTATTTGTTTCATCAAGTTCAGAAATTATACTATTTGGATCTGCAACAATATATATTACATGATAACCTGCAGTTATATTCCATGCTATTGAAAATAATCTATAACTATTAAATCCTATATTACCAGTATCATTTCCTAATAATATTCCGCCTGCATTCGGAATTCCATCCCAGAATTCAACAAATGCACCACTTATTGGAACGCCCCCTATGTTACTTACATTTACTGAAATATTTATTCTCTGATTTTCATCAGGATTTGAATTGTTAAACCTTATCATCGAATCATTAACATAAAGGTCAGGTTGATTTATTGTAAATGTTCTTGTTGCGCTCGTATCAAAGTTACCAAGCGTATCACTACATATAACATACCAGGAATGTGTTCCATCACTCATATTATTGGCTGTTGGCACAAAATATGTTCCACTCTGCTGAGTTAATGTTCTATTAAACGTTGCATCAATATATAATGAACAATTTATATTTGTTGCAAGATAATCTGTTGCAGTCCAATTAAACTGAACATTATTTCCACCAATGTATGATGCATCACCAGGAGATATCAAAATTATTGCTGGCGGTTGTAAATCAATTATTAAAATCCTAGAACTCGTGTTTGTTCCTATATTTCCTGAAGGATCTGTACAATTTACAGTCCAATTATACACTCCATCCTCGAGATTTGTTACATTAAAACTATTTTGAACCCCTGAAGTTATTCCATTTTTAGATTGATTAAAAACACCATCAAAAATTAAATCACAAGATGAAATATTATTTGAATTATCAGTAGCTGTAAAATAAAGAGTTTGATTTTGTGTTTTTGTTCGAGTATTATTTGCAGGATTTCCAAGATTTATAATCGGAGGCGCATTTACAGTAAATGTTTTTGATGAACTTGTCCCATTATTTGCTGCATCATCAGAACATAAAACATACCATGTAAATTCTCCGTCTGTAAATGTTGAATAAGTCGCATTTGTAACATTTCCATTTTGAGAATTTATATTTCCAGGAGTTTTCAATGTTCCATTCGCATACACCTGACAAACGAGTAATGAATCCATATTATCTGATGCAGTCCAATTAAAAAATACTCTACTTGTAGAAAATACTTCGCCATCAGGATAATGAGATGTGACTGTCGGAAGAGTTTTATCAACTGTAAAATTTCTTGTTATACTATAATTAGTAATTGCATTATTATCAGTACAATTTACATACCATGTATGATATCCTTCGGCAATTCCTGAAATATATATTCCATTTACTACATCAACTGTCGGTGCTGCTTTTTTTTGTTCAAACAAACCATCATTATATAAGTCGCAAAATCCTAAAGTAAAACTTGCTGGGCTCTGAGGAATATATGTAAAATTAATATTTCCTGATGCTGAAACTGAATTGTTGCTCGGCGTTAAAAGAGATACTGCCACAATCGAACTAAGTGAAAAATTCCAAGTTTGAGATGACGATCTAAATCCAGTATTATCAACACAAGCAAGACTCCAATTATGATTTGTAAGAGATAAATTATTAACTATTGTTGTCGCATTTATTTTCGAACGTATAGATAAATTTGTTTTATTTACATTTCCATCTATTGTTAAATTACAAAGTAAATAATCATCTATATCTGATACGTTGAAATAAAAATTTACATTTCTTGTATTCAACACTTGTTCATTATATGGCGAGTACAAAGAAATTAAAGGCGCGGCATCGTCTAATTGAAAAGTTCTTGTTGAATCAGAATCATTAAATCCATTACTATCAAAACAAATTACCGTCCAATTATATAATGCATAATTCATTCCTAATAAAGTGAAATTATTTCTTCCATCATTTAATTTGTATAATATATCTACTGCATTTGATGTAGCAAAATATGAGCCATTTAATATTAATGAACAATTAGAAACTATCGCAGACGATAAATTATAATATAATACTATACTCGTACTATTAACACCATATCCATCTGCTGGAGAATCTATTGTAACTATTGGAATTGATGCTGTCGTAAAATTTAAAGTATTACTATATCCCGTATTATTTATATTATCAACGCATGTAACATTCCAAAAATGCAAACCATCAGTAATATTATTTATCGTTGTTGTTGTATTTGTTCCGTTGTTTGCAGTTACAACTTTTGATTTGTTAAAATTATCGACTGAAATATTACACGATGTTGAACTTGCAATATTATCAGCCATATTAAATCTAAAAGATATTGTTCCTGAAGGTAAAGTTATATCATTAGGAATTAATGCTTGAACTATTGGCGCGGAATCATCTAAATAAAATATGTACGTTGATGAATTTGCCATATTTCCCAAATCATCATAACATGAAATATACCAAGCATATCTTCCTTCGAGCATGCTTCCAACAGTAACTGTATTTGAACCTGTTGTATTAACTACAAAATTCGTATCATTTAATAATCCGTTTATAAAAAGCGAACAATTAGTAACTTGGTTTGCAACATCTGATGCGTTGTATGTAAAATTATATGCACCAGTATGATTAGTCATAGTATTTCTTGGCGCACTTACTGTTATATTAGGCCCAAATGTATCAGGAATTAAAACAAACCAATCATATCCATAACCTATTCTTAATTTAGGATTAGTGCTTGATGCTGCAACAACAATCGAATAATTACCATACACGCCATCAGTAGTGTTGTAGGTAAATAATTTACTTCCAGATGAATTTGTTGAATCATTTAATCTCTCTAAAAATCTTTGTATTCCTCCAACTGAAGAAGAAACATTTTGTTGCACAGAATTATAGCCAGTTAAGTTAAAATTATCAAATCCTCCATCTTCATTTGTGGATGAAACAGTTGCTCTAAATCTTATATTAAATCCACTATTTTTGTAAGTACTATTTAATGTTTCAGAATATATTCCAGATTGAGCTCCAGGACCTAACAAGTCATCGATTTGTGTCCAAGAGGTTCCTGAATTATTTGTATAATCAAGTGCAATATATTCCCCTGCGTCCCAATTCGCATTTATCCCCCATGAAAATGAAATATTTACGGATTCATAAAGACTTAAATCATAATAATTTGTAGGACGAATAGTAATATTAGTAACTCCTCCTTGTATATGTGCATGTCTTCCAGTTAAAGGATTTGCAGTACTTGTATCCCATCCTGCACCATATGTCCAACTCGCACTCAATGGAACTGCTGCAAATGCATCGTAAAGTATGGTTGTTCCTCTCGTCAAATCAGGATACGCAGAATTTGTAACGCTTAAATTTCCATAATACACATGATAATTTTGTTCATTACTCGCACTCGCTGAAACTGATGCATTAAATAATATATAACAATAAGTAGCATCATCACCAGATATGAAATTAAATGCGACAAGCGATAAGGTAGAATCATCTACAATTCTTATTTGATTAGTACAGCTAGTTAAAGTTCCGTAAGGAAAAGAAATATTAACACCTATTGGTTTATTTGTTCTAGCACTTCCACCCGTTTCATTTAAAAATATCGGAAGTCTATATGGAAACGATGCATTCCACCACAAAACGTCAGTATATGTTTTATTCGTGTATATATAATCTATTGTTAAATTCGCAGCAATTAAACGATTAGAATCATTCTTTGTAGTGATATTTATTGACGCTATTTCTTTTTCTTGATACGTTATTTTATTTGCAACAACAGTTACTGCAATTGGAAATGTAAAATTTAAAGTAAAATTCCACGTGCTTGAATAATTATAATTTTTACCAAGATCAAAACAGGAAATATTCCAATAATGCAAACCATTACTAAGTGTTTCTGATTTTGAAATTATAGATCCATTGGTAACTATAAAATTTCTATTGGTTGTACTAACATTTCCATCTAATGTCATATTACAAGTTGCGTTTACAGAATAATCATCTGTAAATGTAAAATTAAATCTTGCAGGAGTCGATGCGATTGTAAGCTCACTTACTGGATTTATTAGAGTTATAGTAGGAATACTTCTATCAGAAATAAGTCTTCTCGTAGAAGATAAACCGAGCATACCAGAACCATCATAACAATTTATACTCCAATTATATATTCCTTGAGTCAAATCTTGAATGGTGAAAGAATTATTTTGCATATTAGTAATAGTTACATTCGTTTGATTTTCTATCTCATCTATAATTAATGAACAATTAGCAACTGAATCTCCGTCAGCAACATAATAATTAAAAGTTACATTTGTTCCATTAGTCACAGATCCATTCCAAGGAACATATAATGTAATATCTGGCCCGCCAATTACTCTCACTGTTCGAGTTTCAGACACATTTGTATTGCCTGCATTATCACTACAAGAAACAAACCACACCTTATAACCGTCGAGCAAAGAAATATTTCTCTTAATTAAAGTATTATTAGCTGAAGGAATATTTAAATCTGTCATCACATCATTTATAGATATGTTACACATCAAAGATGAATCTAAATTATCATATGCAGTATAATTAAATTGAGGAATTGTTCCATTAAATACTACATTATCTGATGTATTCAAACTTATTGTCGGGTATGTTGTATCAATCGTAAAATTTCTTGTCGTGACATTTCTTCTAAAATTAAAATTATCTATGCAAGTAACATTCCAATTATGAACTCCTTCACTCAAATTATATTTTGTCAAATTTATTACTTGTCCTTTTGCAACATCAAAGAACGTCGCATTAATTGTTCCATCTAAATAAACACTACAATTTACAATCAAATGACTATCAGTCACAGTAAAATTTAAATCAATAAAATTTAAATTATGAGTATATCCTGCCACAGGATAATTTAAAGTCACAACTGGCGCAGTCGTATCTGTATCATAAACATAAGTTACTGATGTATTTCTATTACCTACATCATCACTACAAATAACATTCCAATAATGCGTACCATCAGAAATACTTGTAACATTTTTAGATGCAATTTGTGCATGAGGAGATATAACATTTGTTCCTTTCAAAACGGAATCTACAGTTAAATTACAAACCATGTTTTCATATTCTAAATCAGTTACATTCCATGAAAATAAAGCATAATTTAAAGTCGCATTACTCCCATTTGAAGGCGTTTGCAAAGCAATCGCTGGAGGAGTATTATCTACCCGAACTTGAATGCTAGTATTTCTCATATTATTTAACGTATCATTACAAAATACATACAAATAATAATTATTATCTGCAACAAGCATAGTGTTAGTTGTATTAACATAATAATTACTAATATTACTCATTTCAGTTTTTGAAGTAACATTACTTGTAGAATCATAAAACGCCCATCTACAACCACTTAATCCATTAGCATCTATTGCTGAGGCATTTATCGTTTCATTTCCATTTAAAACTGGTCTATTTGTTGCAACTAATCTTATATAATCTGTTGCAACTTCAGAACGTCTACTTGCAGTTGTTGTTCCTGTTGCAGTATATGCTTCTATAAGAACATATGCGTAATTATTTCTTACATAATCAGTCATATTTCCTTCAACATAAGTCTCAGTATAAATTGAACCACCAGTTCCACCATACACTGTTCGTCTAAGTTCATAACTATCTGTTTTCCAATTATAAACATATATTCCAAGATCATCAGGAGTGAGAGAAGTTCTTCTTGTTGCATAACCTTGATATTCTATTTTGAATTGCGACATACTTATCGCTGGCGCAGTTACATAAAATCTGTAACTTTGATATTCTCGCATACCTGTAACGGCTGAACTGAAAACTGATGCACACACTTCTCCATCAATTGATGAAACTTCATAATAACATCCCCCGGTAAATTCTGTTCCAGCTATCGGCGCACTAGCAGATGCTGGAGGATATGCAGTAGTATTTCCATCTTGTGCAATTTGACTTGTTTCTCCTGGAGAGACTCCATAATAATCTTGAGTGAACGTAGTTTCATATGGATTTATTATTGTTATATAAGGTTCTAATCTTAATCTAAACCAATCATAGCCCATCCAACTTCTAGCAGCGCTAGGACCATTTGTTTCAAATGCTGTTGCATTATTACAACCCATTCCATCCCACGTACTTCCTCTCCATAAAGAACAACCACCGACTCTATTTGCATCAGTGTAAGTTAAAAATATTTTATCATTATATGGATTTGGAACTAATAAAGCAGATCTTAATTGTCCTGCACCTGTTGCAGTTATTTTAATTCCTGACGACCAATTCGCAATAGAGAACGCATCATCTTCTTTCACATAAGCTGTCGACATAAGATAACTATCTGATGCTGTTTTGACCCATACAAAAACAGCTTTTTCTCCTGAACTCACCCAGTTACACTGGAAATTCTGTGCATACTCAGTAGCTCCTTGTTGTGACCCACACTCAGCATTTGTCGCCCTACTAGGCGATTGTGAAGAATTTATTTTTGATAAACTAGATCCATTCCACATCGCGCCATCAAGATTCGCTGCACCATCACAAAACATCATTCCAATATAACTATGATTAAACGAACTCGCATAATCTTGACCACATGCTGCAAATTGAAGCATTTCAGTTGAACCATTATAAATTGCACTAAGATTATTCCACGTTGTGCCATTAAATCTATATGCATAAACTGCGTTCGCGCCATTAACACCATAAATGCACATTAAATTTCCTGTACTTCCTTCCCATCCACAATCAAAGTGCCTATATAAGGTTCTTCCATTTCCAGTAGCAGGCCCATTACTTGTTAAGTTTTGCCAATTTCCAAATGAAGATCCATTCCATATTCCTGCATATATAGATGGAGGACCAGCATTTCCACCATTATCATTTTGTAAAACAATACCTATAGTGTTTGAATCTTTTTGAGGATATAATTTTATCCAACCAAATCGTCTATTTTGCGCACCATTTACAGTTCCTGTATACTCGGAAGAAAGTGCAGATCCATTCCATATTCTATACATGAACGTTGGATTGTTAGATACTGCAGTTGTTCCTGACCTATTCTCATATACAATTAAACAATTTTCAGTTGAGTCTTGACATTCGATATCAAAACTCCATAATTCATTATATGTATCTGTTGCAAGAGATGTATTTACATACCATCTCCAATCTGTTGAATTGAAAACAGAAAAAAATAACTTTCCATCATAATTAGTTACACCAAGTAAACACAAAGGCCTATTATCCATACATCTAAGTTTTGTCCAAACTAAATAATTTGTTCCAGTTAATAAATTAGAATTTACTTCTGAACCTAACTCATCACTCGTCCAATTTCGATATTTTAAATACCCTGAATTATCTCTATCTCCATAAACAACAAGCCCATCATCTGTTGGAACTTCTGGATCTATTGCGAGTATCCAATTTCTTAATTCTTCAAAAATTAATATTGCATCACCAATCACATATTGTATGATTGCTCGACCAAAAACAATCACATCAGGAGTTCTAAGAGGAGGTTGCACAGTATAATTTAAAGTGGATACACCTGTTAATCCAGACCATTCAAGATTTATCATACCATTACTTTCATTTAAATATAATTCAGCACCAGGTGCTGATATTATTTCCATTTCCGACGGTATTGATTCTATAAAATCGTATGAATCAACATTTATTCTTGGAATAATTATTATAGATGATTCCATCGGTCCCTTAAATGGATCAGTTGTTACAGGCGTATTTCTTATGATTTCAAATTCATAATTATTCATAACAACAAAAGAGGAAATCATACTATTGTTAACATTTTTTCCATACGCTTCAACATTCATCAAATAATTTCCTTCTTCGTTTGTATGATTATAATTTAAACTGTAAATTCCTTTTTCTATTTCTTTAATTTCGTAATTATCTGTTGAAAATGAAATTATTGACTTATCTGGAGACGTCACACTTAAAATAACATGTGCACCACTTGTCAAATAACCTTTTGTATCAAGAACTACAACAAGTATTTCAACAGATTCATTAGGCAAATATCTTGATCGTCTAGTGTTTACTGTCGCAACTCCAGTTTCAGCATATCCTGGATCTTCAGGTGAAATTTGGAATGAATATTCTTGACCAGGATTTAATGACGCGATATTTATCCACGTACCCGTGCATGTTTGTGATTCATAATCCCATCCTTTACATTTCCATAATTGATTTCCTTTAGCAACTTTTGAAAATGTGCCTTTTGTAAAATTTAAATTTGATAAATCCATCGCATAAGAATAAATTGGAATTTTATTATCAACTACAAGAGTATTTTCTTCTACACCATCAATTCGCAGTTCCATATTATTTATATCCGCAACAGAAACTCCCTCTAAATTCATAGTCCCCTCTGATAAATCAGCAATTTCAGAAAGATCAAGTGCAATTTCGCGTTTATCGTTTTGGACTAATTGTTCTTGAAGTGCTTGAATTTGCACTTTACTTCCTTTTTTCAAAGTAATTCCATTAAAACTATTATTATTACTATTATTTGTGTCCGTAGAATTTATTATGTCTGTAGAAATATGATTGATAACTCTTATATTAGCAGTTCCTCTTTTTCCTTTTCCTCCGAAAATATTTATCGTTTTTTCTTCTATTGAAACAGTTCCATTTAATTTATCAAATACAAAAAAATCTTCAGTTTTGACAAGTTCTCCTCTACAAAAAAGACTTATTTTGTAGAGCCCCTTATTTTCTGCTTTAAATGGCATCTCTGATGCGTAACCTACAAACTTGTAAGATGTGCTACCATATTCAATTCTTAATTCCGCTTCACTTCTAGTAGAATCTAAACTATAATTAATTAATTTTATTAACAATTCCGTATCTTTTGATATTATATTTTCAGTTATTTCTAATGATGCAAATGCACAATCAGAATTTGCACCTCCATTAAGCCCCCCATCATTAAACCCCTCTGTTTGTGACAATGATTCGTCATAGTATATTTGTTCTTCAGAAGAATTATATTCTGAATTCGAGTCATTATTTTCAATTGCATCATTCTCATTTGTAATTATAAAAATAGTTTTTCTTCCTAATTCTAAACCATCAGATTTTTTGGTTAAAAT
>Ga0172379_10006310_pt1 | contig 15958 bp, 17 predicted proteins | sample GrowelOW334metaG_FD_119756 | JGI IMG/M metagenome (GOLD analysis project Ga0172379, IMG submission 119756) | Groundwater microbial communities from an aquifer near a municipal landfill in Southern Ontario, Canada - Groundwater well OW334 metaG | ecosystem: Environmental > Aquatic > Deep... | reverse complement strand
TTTCTACCAACTCCTTGTCCGTGATATTTACCATCGACAAAAAGATTAACTATTCTATCTTTTCTTCCTCTAATTATCCCGATAATTTTATCTTTTTCTACGGCTACAAAGAAAATCGGACTATTTATAAAAATATTCTGAATTTTTTTAAAATTTTCACTTTTTTCCGTACTAAAATAACTTAAATAATTTTCTACTCCTTTTTTTACTCCCTCCTTATTATTAAATTTTAAAAATGTTTCTCTTATTAAGAGGGCAGTTTTTTTTGTATCGGAAATTTTAAATTTTCTGATTGTAATCATTTTTATTTATAACTATATTTCTAATAATATCTTACCAAGATTTCCTAAAAAATACATTCTTCTTGGCAAGACTGTAATAAGAGAAATAAAATCAAAGTAGCTTGAATGATTAGCCGCAACTATATAAGAGCCGGTTTTTGGAATATTTTTTAATCCTTCAACTCTTTTTATTCAAATCAACCTCACAAAAGGCCCAAATATTTTTTTGAGTAGCCAATATAACATTTTATTATTATATCACTTTATCAATTTTTTGGAAATTTTGGAAATTATTGTACTAGGAGCATATCATTTAAGCCAGGGCGCCGATTTGCTTTTTTATTTTAAAAAAGGCAAAATAGAATAATTTATTAATTATTGACATTTTTGATATTTTTTAGTAGTGTAATAGTCGAATCGGCGGTTTATGTTAAGCCGCATTGATAGGACTTTTACAACTTAAAATGGATAATTTGTCCTAAAAGTGATGAAAAGTCCAAAACAAAACGACACCACTCTCGACAAGGAGACTGTTGCTATGGCAAAAGACGGCGAAAAAATTATTACCAGGGTTTTGCCTGGATTTATGGAACTTCTGCCGGCAGATCAGATTGTTTTCAATCAAATGCTGGACACGATCAGAGGCGTCTATGAAAAATACGGTTTCGTGCCGATTGACACGCCCGTTATTGAGCGAGCCGATGTACTTTTTGCTAAGGTTGGCGGGGAAACCGCAAAGCAGATTTATCGCTTAACAAAAGGCGAAAATGAATTGGCCTTGAGGTTTGACCTTACCGTGCCTCTTGCAAGATATGTCGCCGAACACGCTGCTGATTTGGCATTTCCTTTCCGAAGGTATCACATTGGTAAAGTTTACCGTGGCGAAAGCCCACAAAAGGGCAGGTACCGCGAATTCTATCAGTGTGACATTGACATTATCGGCAACGGATCCCTTAGTCTCGTCAATGATGCTGAGATTCCCAGGGTTATTTACGATATTTTTTTAAGAATGAATATCGGTAGTTTCCTTATTCGCATCAACAACAGAAAATTGATTACTGGCCTGCTTAATTCGGCCGGAGTCGGTGAGCTTGCGGTTGAAGTGATGAGGACGATTGATAAGATTGAAAAGGTTGGGGAAAGCGAGGTCCGCAAAAACCTTGTCGAACTTGGTCTTTCGGACGATGCCGTAAAAAATATTTTTGACTTTTTGGCGATACGTGGAAGCACTGATGAAATAGTCAGGAAACTCGGACTGCTCGGCGTGACCGATGAAAAATTTACTACCGGTGTTTTAGAACTTACGGAAGTAGTCAAGTATATGAGGGCTCTTGGTATGCCCGATAGCTCTTTTGCTATCGACCTCTCAATTGCCCGTGGGCTTGATTATTACACCGGTACGGTGTATGAAACGACATTAGTGGATTATCCCGGAGTCGGATCGGTGTGTTCTGGTGGCAGGTTTGATAATCTAGCGGAGAAATACACTGACAAAAAATTACCTGGAGTTGGAATTTCAATCGGTCTCACAAGACTGTTTTACCAGCTTAAGGAAGCAGGACTCGTGAAGATCGAAGCTTCTACTTTGGCGAAGGTGCTGGTAATACCCTTCGTTAGTGATCTTTCTGTTCCTTTAGAGATTGCAACCATGTTGCGACAGCAAGGATTCCCGGTGGAAGTTTATCTCGAAGAGGGGAAGATGAAAAAGAAGATGGCTTATGCCGATAAAATTGGTGTTCCCTATGTAGTGCTTGTCGGAGAAGACGAAATTTCTTCCGGTATGTTTGCCGTGAAAAATATGTCTACTCGTCAGCAGACTAGTTTAGTTAAGGATCAGATCTATTCTCACATCCAGAAAGGAAAGTAGCTATGACTAATGAGACTTTACGTTTGGCTATCCCGTCTGGGACGGCGGATATTTTTGGTGTAAGGATGCGATTGCGCGAACACGTACTTCACATTATCGAACGCGTGTATAAGCAGTTTGGATTTGAACTACTATCTACTCCCGTTCTTGAAAACGCGGTTGTCTTTAATGGTCATCACGGAGAAGGAGAAAAGATTATTTTTAACCTTCGCGACAAGAAGGACGTGCCGTTAGTTCTCCGATACGATCTCACCGTGCCTTTAGCACGTGTAATGGGTATGTATCCGGACATCCCGCGTCCGTTTAAGCGTTATCAAATCGCGCCTTCGTTCCGCGATGATAAGCCCGACAAGGGCCATTTCCGCGAATTCATTCAGTGTGATGCCGACATTGTCGGCGTTACTAATCTGACCGCTGATGCGGAAGTTGTCATTATGGCGGATGCTGGTCTGAGACAAATCGGTTTCGACTCCTATAATATCCGTGTAAACCATAGGAGGATTTTGAGGGGTATCGTCGAATACATTTGTGGCTCCGGCTGCGACGTTTTGACCTTACAGCGCTCCTTTGATTTTGCCGATAAAGTTCTCAGACAAGGTGTTGAAGGGATCAAGTTTAGTCTTGAAGAAAAAGGCTTCAGTAAAAAATCGATTGATCGTCTCATACCCATCTTGGAGTTGAAAGGTGACCCTTTATCGGTTCTCGATCGGCTCTTTTCGATGCTTATGGGCAGTTATTGTGTTGGACTCGGAGTCTATGAGCTACGCACAATCTTAGAGTGTCTGCCCAAGGAAGTTTATGACAAGGTTGTTATTGACTTCACGTTGGCACGCGGCGCGGATTATTACACAGGTTTCATTCTGGAAGGGGTGATTTCTGATATCCACGTCGGAGCCGTTCTGGGTGGCGGACGATATGACAATCTCATGTCGGCTGCCGGCGGAACTTCGGAGCCTGCGGTCGGAATGGCATTCGGTTTGGAGCGGATTATTACGGCCATGGAAGAGATTTCCATGACTGTGGAGGATGAAAATCCTACATTGCTTCTTTTTGGACCTTGCAAGCGAGCTGTAGTCAACTACGCTCATCGTCTTAGGGGTCTTGGAGTGATGGTTGATTTCAATCCAAACATCGAAGATTCGTCTAAGGCGGATGAATATGCACAAAAGCGTAATTATCCCGCTTTTGCGGAATATGGCGAGGATGGAATCATCAGCGTCACTCCGCTTAAGGAGGGTCTTCATCAGTTTTTCGACTGTCTTCACAAAGCGATTTCCACGATCAAAGAGAATTGATTCCTCTTAGGCCTCGGCGTTGTAAAAACAACTCCGAGGCTCTTTTTTTGACTTTTTAAAAAATATCTGATATTATAATGTTATGGAAAAAATATTTATTATTTTACATCATCACAGCCATACTTCAAAGAGTCGTGTTTTGGCTTGATAATAATATAAATTTTAAACCAATTCGCGTCTCTTTAAAAAGACGCTTTTTAATTAAAAAATACATAAAAATGGAAAATAATTTCTTAAATAATTTAGAGAAACTTTGTAAACAACCTGGTGTTTCTGAATACGAAAAAGAGAGTGGTATTTCCACGTTTTTGTTAAAATTAGTAAAAAATATAAATCCCAATACAAATATTGATTCCGTTGGTAATATAGTAAGTATAATAGAGGGTTCAGGAAAAACTATTTTACTTGAAGCTCACATGGATGAGACGGGTTTTTTGGTAAACAAAATAAACGAAGATATTATATTGTCGCCACAAGGAATTATAAGAGGCGAAAAAGTTTCAGAAAACAATGTATTCGTTGTCGGTAAAAATATAAAAGGAAAAATAACAATAAGTCCAAATAATGATTTTATTTTTACTCCACAAAATGAAACAGATTCAGAAAAAATTAAGGTGGACGATATAGTGGCTTTTGAAAGATCTTTTGTTAAAAACGACCGCGAAATAAAAGCCAGCGCACTAGATAATAGAATTGGATGTTCGGTTTTAATTGAACTTTTGTCCAATGTGATCAAAAAGAAAAACCAGAATAAACTAATTTTTATATTTTCCGCTAAAGAAGAGGTAGACAAAAGCTATTTTAAAGAGATTATTGATTCCTATAAAAATGCTTTTGCTATAGTTGTGGATGCTGCCTACGCCCAACCAGTTGAATTTGACGTCAATGCGCCAGATGTTTCAATTCCTGTTTTAGGAAGTGGGTGTGCGGTACAGACAAAAGGAAAAGGATTCGTAGTTTTAGAAAAAGATATTGAAAACATAAAAAAAATAGCCAAAGAAAACGGCATAAAAATACAGGAAGAAAGGGCACCTGATGGATTTGGAAAAACTAACCTGGCTAAAATGTTAAAGCAAGGAATTAAAAGCGGTGTGGTTATAAACGTGCCGGTTAGAGATCAGCATCATCAGTTTGCTACAACAAATATATCTGATGCAATTGAAGCAATCAATCTTATCGTAAATTTAATTTGAGACTAGTTCAGAAGAACTTTAAGATAGTAAAATATTGATTAATTTGACATATTTTGATAATATATAGACAGTTTTCAGAACAATGTGGAGCACGTAGCTCAATTGGTTAGAGTACTAGATTGTGGATCTAGTTGTTGCGGGTTCGAGTCCCGTCGTGCTCCCTTTGTTTTTCATAGACCAAACACCATTCGTTTGGTCTCTTTTTTTGTCTAATTTTTTAGAATTTACATATTAAAAATCGGAAATAAAAGTTAGCACAAGTGATAGTTGTTTTTGTTTACTTTTTAGTTCTATGGTAAAATTAATTAAATAAAGGTCGTATAATAATTATTTATATTTTTGTAATATGGAAAATAAGAAAATACTAATTGTAGAAGATGATAAAGTATTATTGAATTTGATGCGCGATCAGCTTTCTGCTCAAGGCTACGAAGTCTTGGGAGCTTCAAATGGCCAAGATGGTTTAGATTTGGCATTAAAGACTCATCCAGACCTAATTTTGGTTGATGTAGTAATGCCAGTTATGAGTGGTATGGAAATGACAGAAAGATTAAGAGAAGATGAGTGGGGAAAAGATGTAGACATAGTTGTTTTGACTAATTTAGTAAGCGGAAAAAATATAGCAGAATTTTTAGAAAAAGGAGCATATGATTATTTAATGAAATCCGATTGGTCAATGGAAGATTTAATTAAAATAGTAGAAAAAAAACTGAACAAGAAGGGCTAATAAAAAGGCCTTAATATTAATAAATAACCTAATTCAAAATAATGGAAGAAAAAAGTCAATATATATCTTTGATATCAGAGATTATCGACAAACAAGCAGTTATTCTAGGTCCAGATATTGCTATTTTGAAGGCACGCAACGTATTGGGATTGACGATCGATAAAGACGGAAAAGTAATTGACATAAAAGGTAATCCATCTGATGTTGTCGAGCAATTAATAGACGAATATGTTCAATTATCTGGGCAGATTGTAAAAGGGGCTTTAAGTTCTATTTTTACAAAGTATCCGGATATCAAAAAAGTTGAATAATATTTTTCATTTTTAGATATTTAATTTTTGTAAGAGGTTATAACATGAATAATTTAATTATGATTAGAACTTTAATTTTAGGAATCGGTTGGCCCGTTCTTATTGCCGGTAGTATTTACCTTTTTATAAAAGGAAAAAATGTTTACAAGATGGTTAAGGGGTCATTGATTGGTAAACTAACCAAAGTTTTAGTTTTGACAATTTTAGTGGAAATGTATAGCTTGGGCATAGTTACTACGACACTTATGATCATAGACCAGAGAGGTATCTATTTGGGTTTACCAATTTTCTTAATTTGGTTTATTGTTTTCATTTTAACCCTAAAAGTTTTAGGAGACGCCAAAAGAGAAGTTGATAATATGACCCGCGTAAAATAAATAGAATTAAGCCATTTTTTTAGTGGCCTCAGTAAATTTATTTACAATTTTACTTTTTATAATAACCGTTTTATTCGGTGTTTTTACTTATTTTAAAAGTAAAAAATTTAGAATTGATTTAGAAAAAAGGGAAGAAGATACTAAGCGTAAAATGTTCGAAGTTTCTATTCTGAAAGAGCTGGGAGACAGAATAGGATATTCGTTAAATGTTCAAAATATAATAGATATTATTACGGGTTCTTTACACCAATTTATTGAATATAGTGTTGTTTCTTATATGTTTTTAGAGCCGGAAAAGATTATTTTTAAAGTTCACCTTGAAAAACAAGTTTCCCGTAAATTTATAGATAATATTAAAAACAGAATGGTCGGCTCTTTGTCGGCTCTTTTAGATATTGATTTTAAGAAAATTAAAATAGAAGAGATATTATCGGGTGTCATTTTAAGCGAAGAATCAGACGAGCCAGTAGAGTCATTTTTTAACATTCCATTAGTGATAGCTGGCAAGGTTGTTGGTGTTCTTACAATTGCAGATGTAAAAAGCGGTCTTTACCAAGAAGAAGAAATGACTATCCTCTATAAAATTACCAAGCAGGCCTCTCAGGCGGTAACCAGATTGCAAGAGGTCGTAGAAACAGAACAAGCTAAACTAAATTCAATGGTTGCCAGTATGACAGAGGGGGTTGTTATGACCGATCCAGAACATAGAATACTTGTAGTTAATCCCGCCGCCAAAAAAGCCATTGGTTTTGAAGATAAAAAAGATATTTCAATATTTGATTTTATAGACAAATTAAGTGGAAAATTTGATTTTAGGGGAAAGATTGAAGAAAGTGTTAAATTAGATAAAGTTTTTATTTCTGAAGAAATTTTATTAGAAGGACGATTTTTTCAAGTTGTAGTTTCGCCGGTTAAAAACAACGTTAGTTCGCAAAAAAACATTTTAGGATGCGTTACAATTTTTAGAGATATAACCGAGGAAAAAGAAGTTGAAAGAATGAAAGAAGATTTTACCTCAATGATTGTGCATGAACTTCGCTCTCCTTTAGACGGAGTTAAAAAAATAGTTGAGTCGATAAGAAAATCAAAAATTAAAAAAGAGAAGCAATCTGAATATCTCCAAATGATGTATCACAGTTCTTCTGATATGCTTGAGTTAATTAATAATCTTTTAGACGTGGCTAAAATAGAAGCCGGTAAATTTAAGATATTTAAACAACCATCAAGCATAAAAGAATTGATAGAGAGTCGTATAGTTTTTTATCAAACATCCGCTAAAGATGCAAAGGTGAAAATTATTAGTCATTTTGAAGACAACGTGCCGGATGAGGTTGATTTTGACCAACAGACAATTTCTCAGGTTTTGAATAACATGATTTCTAACGCGATTAAGTTTAGTAAACAAAATAGTAAAATTATTATTAGCGTTATTCTTCATAAAAAAGGTCAGGACATAAAAACAGAGGCGGGAGATTTTAATGCAACATGGTTTTTGAACAATAGTAATATTGATTTTACAAAAATTCCAGAATCTTTATTGGTTGCAGTCACCGATAAGGGAATCGGAATTTCCCCAGTAGATATAAGCCAAATTTTTGTTAAATTTTCTCAATTAAGGAATATGTTTACCCAAAAAGGGGGAACTGGTTTAGGATTAGCCATAATAAAAAGCATAATAGAGTCTCACGGCGGGATAGTTGGTGTGGAGTCCATAGAAGGACAAGGAAGCACCTTTTATTTTACTATTCCGATAACACAGCAAAGCGTATAAAGCCAACTAAGTAACAACTATATTTTGGCGATGATTGTCATACCCGGTTTTTTCTCTCCGTGGTAGGAAGCGAAAAGAGTTCTTTTGAATCTGACTATTTCAAATCCAGCTTCTTCTATTAGTTTTGTTAGTTCTTTTTTGTAGAAATTGTGACTTCGGCAAAGTTCTTTGCCACTGTCTTTGTCTTTTATTGATAACGTGCCGTATTCGTGCGTAAGTTTGAAATCTTCATCGTATCTTTTTTCAAATTTATCATCCATTTCAAACTCAGCTATGTGTAGATACCCGCCATCTTTCATTATTGATTTTACTTTTTTTAAACATTTTATTCGGTCTCTTTTTCTCAACGAAGATATCATTCCTTGTAATAGTACTCCCTTAAACTTTTTTTTGAATTTAGCTTTCAATATATCAGCATAATACACTTCTGCTCCGAAGAGCCAAGCATCTTCTTTTAGTTTTTTTATTGTTCCTTTGTTTATATCTATCCCAACCACATTTAATCCTCTTGCGGCGCAATTGTATACGAAACTACCTTTTCCACACCCTACTTCTAAAACATCATCTCCTTCTTGAAGATAATCCCAAAACTTATCATCAACTTTTGTTGAACCTGGTATTTTCTCGGGAGGAATTTTAGCCCACAAATTATTTATATTGAATATCATAAATTTTAGAGATACATTGATTCTATAGATCTCTTGTAATGATTCTCAATTATGTGACGGCGTAGTTTAAGAGTTGGGGTTAATTCGTCTTGTTCGTGAGAAAACTCTTGAGGTAATAGTTTAAACTTTTTAATCTTTTCAAATTCGTTAAGATTCTTATTTATCTTTGTATCTATTCTTTCTTGGAACATTGCTAATAAAGCCGGGTTTTTTCTCAATTTGTCATGTTCTTGCAAAGGCAGGTTTTTTTCTTTTAAATAGATTTCTACTTCTTGCCAGTCAGGAACAATTAAAGCGGAAATAAACTTTCTGTCATTCCCTATAACTATAGATTGGGAAATAAAACGATCGTTGCTTAATAGGTTTTCAATTTTCTCCGGCCAGACATTCTTGCCCCCGGAAGTGACAATCATTTCTTTCCTCCTTCCTATTACCGTTAAAAACCCTTGCTTATCGATAAATCCTAGGTCTCCGGTATAAAACCAGCCCTCTTTATCAAAAGCTGATTTTGTTTCTTCTTTGTTTTTCAAATATCCCTTAAAAACATTAGGGCCTTTTACTAAAATTTCTTTGTTATCGGTAATTTTAACTTTTACTCCCGGGATCATTTTGCCGACAGTGCCGAATTTAAAATCGTGTTCTTGGTTAGCGCAAATCACCGGCGAAGTTTCTGTTAGTCCGTAACCCTCTAAAATTAAAACCCCCATTTTAAGAAAAAAGCGGCCAATATTCTCATTTAAAGAAGCGCCGCCGGAAATAGTTAATCTTAATTTTCCTCCTAACTGTTGCCTTATTTTTTTAAAAACAAACAAATCAGCTATCTTGTATCTTAACGAACCCGGTGTTTTTCTTAAAGCCCATTTAAAAATATTTCTATTGAAAGAAGAAGGACCGTTTATTTTATCCCAAACCGCATCATGGAATTTCTCAAAAACACGCGGAACGGAAATCATTATAGTTGGTTTTACTTCTTTCAAATTAACGGACAACTGTTTTATACCCTCCGCATAAGCAATAGTTGCTCCGTAGCAGATAGGCATATAATAGCCGGCCATTCTTTCCAGAATATGAGACAAGGGCAGAAAAGATAAGAAAACATCGTTTTCTTTAACCGGTACTACTTCATTAACAGCCTCAACATTACTTAAAAAGTTTCTGTGCGTTAAAATAACGCCCTTTGGTTTACCTGTTGTGCCGGAAGTATAAATAACAGAACAACAATCGTCCGGATCCAAGAATATTTTCTCCGGTTCGTTTTCGTTCTTTTTATTTTGAGAAAATATAGCTTTCCAACTGATAACCTTATTACTCAAAACTTCTTTCTGAGCGGCAGTTAAGTTTTCTATGAAAATAATCTTTTTGAGATGTTTCAAATACTTTTGGCCCAGCAACACTTTGTTTAAAAGGTTGCTGTTTGAAACGATGAGGATTTTCGCCTGACAGTGGTTTAAAACGCTACAGACAGCACTTGGATTAAATGTCGTATGCAAGGGGACTACTATGGCTCCAACTGCCATAATTGATATATCAGAAATTACCCACTCTGGTCTGTTTTCTGATAAAATTGCCACTTTGTCGCCTGGGACTATTCCCAGATTTTGAAGATTTTCACTGAGGATCGATATTTTTTTAGATAATTCTTTATAGGTGATAGGGAAATAAACGCCTTCTTTTTTATACAAAAGGGCATGTTTATTGGGATGTTTTTTAACTGTTTCCAAAAAAACTTCCGGAATTGATTTATACATTTTGACTTATAAAATTATAAATTTTAGGAAATAATCCCTGGCATCCTTTGTGTTTTTGTTCTATCACACCATGTTTGTCGCTACGGAACCAATAGATTTCTTTTTTAAGAGAGCCAATATTCTTAAAAATATATTTAGCGCTCTTTGGATGCACCACCATATCTATACTAGAACTAGTTATCAAAATTGGTGTTTTAATCTTGTGTAAGTTAGGGGTTGTTTCCTTTTCCAAAAAATTAATAAATTCTCTTAAGCTTTTAATAGGAATAGTATCATAGGAAATTTCTTCTGTTATATCTTTAAAATCAGTTTTATAAATACGTAACGGCTTATGATAATATTTTTTAAATCTACCATAAGTAGAAAGTCTAAATTTTGTAAGGTTGTGAAATCTTAAAAAGATGGGAGCTCCCAGTGTAATAATTCCCGCCGGCTCATTATCTAGCTCTTTTGCTAACCAAAAACCAAGGTTTGAACCAAAAGAGTTACCAATTATAAAGATTTTTTCAGATTTGTTTTTTAATTCTATGTAAGCTTTTCTTACAGACTCAGTCCAATCATTTGGTGAAGTTTCCATCAGATTTTTAGGAGAAGTACCATGTCCGGCTATTAGGGGAGCGAAGACAGTGAACCCTTTTTCAACTAAATAAACGCTTAATTCTTCAAACTGTTTTGGGGTACTGGAAAATCCATGGAGCATTAGAACTCCGATTTTTGAGTTTTTATCAATGAAAATTTGCTCGGCTCCTTTCATAATATTCATGTTTTCATAATACAATATTTTCCATTTTAAGTCAATAGGGTTTGTTAATTCTATTATAAAGGAGTTCAAATGTTTTTATTTATTTAACTCTTTTAAAACTTTTTGGTAAACGTTGTATTCAAATTTAAGAGTATTTTCAGTAATTTTCGGCTCCTCGTTATTTGTAGAAATTACGTATTTGTATAATAAGAATTCTCCGAAAATTAAATTGATTAGAAAAAGAATCAAAATAATCGGAAAGGCATAAAACCCTAAAACCCACGGAATCTTTTTAATTTTCTCTAAATCTACGATTTTAGACAATTTTAATTTTTCAAAAATAGATTTCATTATTTTGTAAAAGCTTTTATTAAAAAAGTAGCACCGACTTTTTCTGAAGAATCTTTAATAGCGTCTCGCTCAGTTAAATCTCTAACTGTTAGATTTTCAATTTCAATTAAATACGGCCCATTTTCTATTTTTTTTGAAAATTCTAATATCTTTGCAGGATCTCCGGTGGAAAAAAACTGAAAAATAATAAAAGTTTTGTTTTCTTCTTTGGTGGCCGGAGGCAAAGATATTTTTGAAGTTAATTCTGAATCAGCGGCTGTTTTCTCTAAAAATTCTATAAAATCAATCGGATCTTTGAAATCAACGAATAGTTGTTCCATTTTTTCCAAATTCGGCTTGTAAAGAGAATAGTTTTTCCCGAAGTTTTCTATTTCATTAGCTTGAATCCCCAAGGTAGCGATATTGTTTTTAGCAGATAATATCTCTTTAGAGTTTGTTTTTATCTGCGTTAACAACGGCCAGACAAAAAACACAATCAAAGATATATTTATTGCTATAAAAATAGTTAAAATAATATTGGCTTTCTTTTTAGATGTCATTGTTAATTGGAAATTTCAAACGATAAATTAAAATTAATATTTTCGGGCTTCGTCCATGTCTCTGGGGAAAAGTACGGATTCTCTATTTTTTGAGTTTCTTCAATACTCTTTTTAAAAACTAATAAGTTTTCCCGAGAGTCACTGATTCCAGCAACAGTTACTTTTATCTTTTTATTCTCATTTTTACTAAAAGAAAGATCTGTTAGATATAATCCTTCGGGTCGTTGTATATTGGAAATAGTTTCTAGGGCTTGGCTGAAATACAGTTTTTGTTCATAAAAGTTTTCAAGCTGGATAACGATTTTATTGTATTTTTGGACGATATCTTTGAAATTTAAAAAATCGGGAGTTTGGTATTCTTTCTCAGCTTGTTCTAAAACAATTTTTAAAGAGTCAGTTTCTGAAGAGATATAAATTTTTATAGATGCCAATATTAAAATCAAACAAATCAAAGAAACCAAAACAGTGGTTCCTAAAATAGTAATAAGTTTTTCTTTCTTTCTCAAAAGAATTTTTTCTTTTTCTTCTGAAGGTAAAAGGTTTATCATAATTATATTAAATTATATTCTTTATCATCGGCTCCTCTTAATGATAATCCGATAGCAGTAGTAAAGGACAATATATCTTTATTTATAATATTATCAGTTTTTCTGAATAAAGAATTTAACCAAGGGTTTCCCAATTCAACAGGAATTCCTAATTTTTTAGAAAGAAATTCTGGCAATCCTCTTAAGTTGGCTCCGCCGCCGCAAAGTACGATCTTTTCTATTTTCCCATCTGGAAGCCGTTCACTGGAAGGGTGGTCGTGGTAAAAGTTTGAATATTTTTCAATTTCTTCTGCTAAAGCATCTAAAAGAGGATCCATCGCTTCCTTTATTTTTTTTGCTCTCTCTTTATTCTTTCCCACCTCGGATGAGGCTCCGTCTATACCATATTTGATTTTTAATTTTTGAGCTTCTTCAAAATCAATTTTCAAGGCATCTGATATAGCTGTTGTTAATTGTTGAGACGAAATAGGAATTGAGCAAGTAAAGCGTATGGAATGATCGGAAAAAACAATAAATTCAGTATTATTCTTTCCCAGATCAATTAAAATCAGCGGGGAAACACCATTACCCTTTTTTATTAAAGTTCTTGCAATCGCTTGTGATTCAACTTCAAAAACAAGAGGAACAAGCCCGGCTTTTCTAAGACAGGAAACATAAGGGTCAACTATCTTTTTAGGTATGGCAACTATTAATACTTCAAGATAGCTTAAGTAATTTTTAACAGGCTGGATAACTTGAAAATCTAAATAAACATCATTAACGGGTAAAGGGATATAGTTTTCGGCCTGGAGCGGGACAGCTAACTTCAGTTCTTCTTTATTCATTTTGGGCATTTGGATTACTTGCAAAAAAGATTTTTCTTCCGGTAAAGAAGCAACTATATATTTGGTGTTAAGTTTTTTTCCTTTTACGCTAGCACAAGCGTTTCTGATAATTTTAACCAACGCACCTTCGTCTTTAATTACTCCCGATTCAATTACTCCGGGTTTGATGTCAGTCCGGTTGTAAGAAACTAATTTAAAACCTTTGCTCTTTTTTTCAAGCTTTATTATTTTTATAGACAGGTCAGTAATATCTAATCCGAATGTTTCTTCTTTTAGTTCTAAAAATTTAAACATTATTTATTATAACATAATACTATTGAATTTCATCCCAGCTCATAACTTTCCACCCGCCGGCCGGTCCGTTGGAGAAAAATATATTTGCCAAACCGCTTTCATATTTAAGTATGGCGTTATTACCAAGCGTTACTTTGTACCCGGTTACTTCGCGGACGTTGGCATTATTATTAACTTGCACGCCTCCTGTGCTGGTGTAAAAAATACCACCTATTGAATTGTTACCGACGCTAATAGCTGAAGTTGATGAATTTGTTGAAAGAACAAGCATGTAACTTCCTGTCTGGCCCGACCCTTTTATGTTCACGTTACTATTTAAAGTCGCTGTTCCATCAAGAACGATAACTCCGCTTTGAGATCCGTAAGAACTATTCAATTTTGTAGTAGTGTTATTCCCAAAGCTGATAGAACCTGTTACGTATAGGGTGCCGCCCATATTTAATTTTGAATTACTGTTTAAAGTTAAGTTCCCTATAATTTTAGTAGAGCCCATTAAATTCCAAGTAGAATTATCTCCTACTGTCATATTTCCCGTGATTATTACTGCTGAATTTTCTGTCACGGTTTTATTGGAGCCTATAGTATAAGCAGATTTTTGTATTCCATCCGCTGTTTGAGTTTTCCATTCATTGATCTGACTTTGTGAAATGGGTAATTCTTGAGGAGGAACTTCATCGGATTGAGAAAAGGTATTGCCGCTTACACTGCAAGTGTGAGAACCGCCCACAACATAGGTTAAATCTCCGCCAACAGTTGCCGGCGATAAACAGCTATAAGCCAATACGTTTCCGTCGACATGAGTGCTTGTAATACTATTTCCGTTTCCGGAAACCACCACATCTCCGGTGATTGTTCCAGAGCCAGTTATATTTCCATCCACAAAGGCATTGCCCTGTATTTGGCTGTTGTTTCCCATTGAAAGGCCTCCTTCTCCAACTTGAGCACCGTAATGAAAAGAAACTCCCTGAGCATCAATACTATAAACAGATTGTATTTTTCTTATTCTTCCGGCGTAATTCCCTTGTGAAGTAATTATTCTTGATCCAACCGTGATTTCCGGGATAACAATATTGGTTGTGGTATTATTAATAGCCAAACTATAAGAGAGAGAGCTCATTTCGGGGCTATTTCTTAAACGCAATAGGGAATCCTCTATACCGGCTTCGGCCGTATAGTACGATTGAGTTGATTTAACGACATTTTCTGATATTTTTTGTCCTCCAAAAACTAAAGTGTTCATGCTGATGCCAAGATTAAGCATAAAAACCAAAACCAAAACTGTCACCAATAGGGCGACAACCCCCCTTTCGTTTTTATTATTTTTTATTTCCTCCATAAATATTATTTTAATAATTTCTTAAAGAAACTATCGACGTTAAACTGGAACCGTTCACTGTTAAATTTATTTTAATTGACAAAGGATTATTAATCGGGATTTGTATAAATTCCAATTGTTCTACTTCAACAATGTCTGATGTTAAAAAGATAGGATCTTGAGATTCTTTTTTAAAACAAAGACGCGAACCGCAAAGAAAAAAATCAATAAAAGAATCGTCTTCGCCAGCGGGAGAATACCTGTAAGTTTTTAAAGAAAGTTGGTTTGGAGTGGTTGTCGGAGTATAAACACTTTCTGCTCCCTTTATTTCATAAGTCATTATTTCCAAAGCCCTCCTGGCGTTTTCCAGTGCCGCTCTTTCTAATTTTGTTTGGGCGTTGGAAGAGTTAACCCAAAAAATAAAAGAGCATATGAAAAACACAATAATAGAAAGAATCGCGATATAAACTAAAACTTCTACAAGAGTAAATCCTTTATTATTTAAAAGTTTTTTAATCATTTTTCCAATTAGTAAAATAAGTTATTACTTGCGAGCTTCTATTTTCCCAACTTACAATCGCCGTAATCTTTTTTGTGTCCGGATCATTATTAGAAGGGTTGTATACAGCTTCAATGTTTTTTGTTGTTGGATCACGGGAAACATTATCAAAGATAATCTTTCGTGTAAAAATTCCAATTGTCTCGGTTCCCGAAACTAAAACCCAATTATTGGAAACATCTAAATCAAGATAGTAGGGATGATTAACGCCGGTGCTTACCGAGCCCAAGCCGTTTGATAACCAACTTGTTCCGTCGCGAAAACTTCTTGTTGATTCTATAATTTCTTTAATTAAAAAATCAGCATTAGTGGTTTTTTTAACAACATCAGAAGCTTTTAATGATAAAACACTAACATCCAGAAAAACGCTAAAAATAAGGCTGATAACAAAAATTGATATTAGTGCTTCCAAAAGTATACCGCCTGAATTGTTTTTATTGCCAAATAAAGTTGTTGACATAAATTGAATAATAATTAGTGACTAATCCATTGGCTGAATATTCTGCCAAGCTACCGGTTTCATCTCCGGAAATTGTTACTTCCAATGT
>Ga0172379_10006309_pt1 | contig 15960 bp, 13 predicted proteins | sample GrowelOW334metaG_FD_119756 | JGI IMG/M metagenome (GOLD analysis project Ga0172379, IMG submission 119756) | Groundwater microbial communities from an aquifer near a municipal landfill in Southern Ontario, Canada - Groundwater well OW334 metaG | ecosystem: Environmental > Aquatic > Deep... | reverse complement strand
ATGATGGTTTTGAGATCGCCGAGGTAGACATGAAGCTCCGCGGCCCCGGTGACCTGGAGGGAACCCAGCAAAGCGGTGTCCCCTTTAACCTTTCGATTGCCAACCTCATCACTGATACCAAAATCCTTGAACATGCCCGGCGCATCGCACAGGAGGTACTCGAAAAGGATCCACTGCTGGACTCCCCTGAAAACCAGGTTCTGGTTGAGCAACTGGCCAGGCAGAAGAGGGAGGTGAAGGATTGGAGCAGGATATCGTAATAAGGCACAAGGCATAAGGCACAAGGCAAAAGGCAAAAGTAAGTATGAAGAATAAGCAAGGAGGTAAATTCAAAGTAAGATAGATGATAAAAAATATATTCCTTCCATTTATGGTCATTGTTTGGGTTCTGATTGGCGGATCCCTATCTGCTAAAGATAGTTACCAGCGGGACCCGAATGTTGATATTATCCATTATTGCTTTCGCGTCCAGCTAAACGACAGCACCGACCGGATTGAGGGAAGTGCGGATATAACTTTCAGTCTGGCAAAAACAACACAAGAGCTCAGGCTCGATCTGGCGGGTCTGAACGACAAAGGAGCCGGGATGGTGGTTGAACGGGTGGAGGCCGGTGGCCAGACCCTGCTTTGGCATCATGAAAACAAACGTCTCGGAATTGAAATCCCGGACACTTTGTCGGCCCCGGGAATCCATTCTATCACAGTCACTTATTCCGGAATACCGGCCGACGGACTGGTCATTTCGAAAAACAAATACGGCGACCGCACCTTTTTCGCCGATAACTGGCCCGACCGGGCCCGGAATTGGATCCCGTGCGTGGATCATCCATCGGATAAGGCGACTGTGGAATTCATCGTTACGGCACCCGGGCGGTACACGATTGTCAGTAATGGAATACCGGCAGCAGTTTACCCTGTAAATAAAGGAACCAATCAGCGTAATTTGGTCAGTTCCTGGAAGGAGGAGGTGCCCGTACCCACCAAAGTCATGGTATTCGGAGCAGCTGATTTCGCCTGGGAAACAGCCGGTTATTCGAAAGGAATCCCGGTGCAAAGCTGGGTATACGCCCAGGATCGCCTGCCGGGATTCCTGGATTACCGTCCGGCAGTGGAGATCGTTACTTTTTATCAGGACCTTATTGGACCTTACTCCTATAAAAAATTGGCCAATGTTCAGTCGAAGACGATGTTTGGCGGGATGGAAAATTCAGGCTGTATTTTTTACTATGAAAAATCAGTAACGGGTAAAAACAACCTCCAGGGATTACTGGCCCATGAAATTGCCCATCAATGGTTTGGCGATGCGGTGACTGAAGGGGACTGGCATCATATCTGGCTTAGCGAAGGTTTTGCCACCTACCTGGAAGCCTGTTATGCAGACTCGATGCTTGCGGGCAGGAATTTAAGTGACAATATGGCGGAAATGAGAAAATCCGTGATACGCTATCATGAAAAGACCCATAAACCGGTTATTGACACCACTATTGTTAATAATATGGAATTGCTGAGCGCCAATTCCTACCAGAAAGGAGCCTGGGTCCTTCATATGCTGCGGCAGGAACTGGGTGATGAGCTTTTCTGGTCCGGCATACGCGCTTTCTATGCAACCTACCGGGATAGAAACGCGATGTCCTCAGATCTGCAATCGGTTATGGAACAGGTATCCGGCCGCAAGCTGGATAATTTCTTCAGGCAATGGCTTGAGATTCCGGGACAGCCCGTGATTCAATGGTCATGGACTTATGACGAAAAGAAAAAATGGGTGGAAATTGATATCGAGCAAATGCAGGATCAATATGACTTCGAGTTTGACCTGACACTCGGTTTCTCAGGCATGCAAACGGAATCGGGTCCGGGCAATCCCAAATCGACCCTGGCAAAAGTGCATGTCGGAAACAAGAAGGAACATTTTACCCTGCCTGTTGATTTTCGCGTTACTGAAATCAAACTTGATCCCGGAACCGGATTGTTATTTCAGGAATTTTAGTTGGCATGATTTGTGATATATATCGATATATATACATATATTTGTTATGTAATATATAAAATTGCAAACACTTGAAATATAACAGATTAATAAATATGAAAAGATCGATTTTAGCGATTTTGCTATTCACTTCTGCCACCTTCGGCAGTTTTGCCGGTATTCCTGACAAGCCTTCGACAGTTATCGAATCAAAGCCAATTACTCTTACCAAGAGCGAATTCATCAAGCGGGTTATGGATTATGAGAAAAATAAGACGGAATGGGTATATAAGGGAGATAAGCCGGCCATCGTTGATTTTTATGCAGATTGGTGCGGACCGTGTAAAAAGGTAGCCCCTGCACTGGAAGAACTGGCATCAGAGTATGCCGGCAAGGTTTACATATACAAAATCAATATCGACAAGGAGCCCGAACTGGCCGGTTTGTTCGGTGTGCAAAATATTCCGACTTTCCTTATCATTCCTATGAAAGGCAAGCCCCAGATGTCGTCGGGTGCGAGTGCCAATCATGTGGAAAACAAGGCAAGATTCAAGCAGATCATTGATGAAGTCCTGTTGAAATAAAATGTTCGGCTTTATTCATTCAGGTATTTCATGAGCCCTGGCTTGTTGAGTATCTTGACCCTCCGGCACTGAGCCGAGATCATGCCTTCATCCTCCAGTTCGCCGAGAGCCCTGGCGACTGAGGGTCGTGCCACCCCGAAAAGGTCGGCCAATTCCTGCTGACTGGCAGGAATTTTCATATAATCATCATTATCCTGACCCAGTGAAATCAGGTAATGGGCAATTTTTCCCTTGATGGTTTTAAAGCTCAGGAACTTTATTTTCTTCGATAGAAACTGAGCTTTTGATCCAACGAGGTTCAGATAGTTCATCTGTATTGTTTCATTCATCCTGAGGAGCTTGAGAAACTCCGACCGGTAAATCACCAGAACCTTAACCGATTCATTTGCAACAACATCAACCGGAAAACGGTTCTCATGTCCGAACAGGAATGCCCCGGCAAGCGGTTTGGGAGCAGCAACATCTTCAATTTTGATAATATGGCCCAGAAAATCGGTCATTTCCCCTCTCGCTGAACCCTTCAGGAGGATCATCAGGCGGTTAACTTCCTCGCCCTGCATCGCCAGTACCTCATCCCTGTCAAACGACTTCACCTGAAACTGCAATTTTTCAAACAGGCTCAGCAGAAGATCAGGAGAAACGCCCTTCAATATCGGACATTGGGATGCATTCTCGATCCAATCCATCTAATTTTTTGATTTTGTAACAATTGTAACAAATTTACACAAAATAAGAAGATAAATTTGCTAAAAATTAGTAATCATGAAAAGGGAAATTATAACGATTGATGAAGACTTGTGCAATGGGTGTGGTTTATGTGTGCCAAACTGCCATGAAGGTGCGTTGCAGATGATTGACGGCAAAGCCCGTTTGATCAGCGACCTCATGTGCGACGGGCTTGGAGCCTGTATCGGTCATTGCCCTGAAGGTGCCATAACAATTGAGGAACGTGAGGCAGAACCCTATGATGAAATCAAGGTGATGTCGCATATGGTTACGAAAGGAAAAAACACCATCATTGCGCATCTCGGACATCTCAAGGAACACGGAGAGAAGGATTTTCTCCGTCAGGGTGTGAAATATTTACTTGAAAATCAAGATAAACTGGATTACAATGCGGACGAGGTGCTTGAAGCGGTTCACGGTATGCCATTAGGTAAAGCCGCTCATGCTAAAGAAGAACAACAACATCATGCACATCACGGACATCATGATCACGCACCAAAACATGAAGAAGGTGCTGGTGCGTGCGGTTGTGCCGGGTCAAAAACCCAGACGTTCATCCCGGTTGCCGCCGTTGAAAATGTATCTGGCCGAAACCTCACCTCTGCCCTCTCCCACTGGCCCGTTCAGATGCACCTGATCAATCCGCGCGCAGGACATTTCCAGGGATCACACCTGCTGCTGGCCGCTGATTGCACCGCTTTTAGCCTGGGCAGTTTCCATCCCGGTTATCTTCAGGGAAAAACCCTGGCCATTGCCTGTCCCAAACTCGATTCAAACCGTGAAGTATATATTGAAAAACTCAGGATTCTGATCGATGAAAGCAAGATAGATATGCTGACTGTCATGATCATGGAAGTTCCCTGTTGTTCAGGCCTCCTTCAGATGGCGGAACAGGCACTGTCGCAGGCCAGCCGGCAGGTTCCTGTAAAACTGGTTGTTGTTAGCGTCGACGGGCAGATTAAGGTGGAGAAGTGGCACCGGGTGGCGTAGGACGGGGAGACGGCAAGACGATGAGACGGGGAGACGATGAGACGGGGAGACGAAGAGACGATGAGACGGGGAATTAGTTAATTTTGAGGGTAATTAATTCCCGGGTTATGAAAAGTCCGCCGCTGAATAGAAGGATATCCTATCGATTATTACTGGTATTTGTCACCTGCGTTTTATCTGTAGTTCAGGATTTTGCCCAGGATTTCGGTGGATTTAAGCCTGGAATAAAATGGCAGCAGATCAACACTCCAACTATACGGGTTATTTTTCCAAAGGGATTGGAAACCCAGGCAAACCGGGTTGCGAACGAAATCGTTTATATCGATCAGCACAACCGGACCAGTATCGGTCCTCTTAAAAAAAAGCTCGATCTTATCCTGAATAATCAGGGGGTGATCTCAAACGGATATGTTACCCTGATGCCCTACCATTCAGAGTTTTTCACCACTCCGATGCAGGATGGTTTTTCCCTTGGCACCAATCCATGGCTCGATTTGCTCTCGGTGCATGAGTACCGGCATGCCCTTCAATATATCAATATGCGGCAGGGTTATGCGAAATGGTTATGGCTGCTGACCGGAGAATCCGGATGGGGGACACTGATCAATATCACTACACCGGGCTGGTTTTTCGAAGGAGATGCAGTCGCCACTGAAACAGCGTTGACCAACCAGGGCCGCGGGCGGATGCCTTCGTTCCTGCAGCAATATAAAAGTATACTCCTGAATGACAAGAGGTATACCTACATGAAGGCCCGTAACGGTTCCTATCGGGATATGGTACCGGATGCCTATGAACTTGGATACCTTTTGTGCAGTTTTGGCCGCGAAAATTATGGTAATGACTTGTGGCCCAAGGTTATCCATCAGACCTCAACCCTGAAGGGAATCATCTATCCGTTTTCTGATGCAGTCAAGGCCTTTACCGGATTGAATACCAGGCAATTTTATAAAAAGGCAATGGCCGACTATAAGGAAACATGGACCTCAGAAAGTGCAAAAGTCAATCCAACCCTTTTTACCCCCATCTCAGATTCCTCCAATACCATTACTGAATACCGGTTTCCAGTGTATGTTTCAAACGGTGATATTATCGTATACAAAGAAAGTTATAAGGAGACCGGTGCCATTGTCCGAATAACTCCGGATGGTAAGGAGAAGAAAATCTGTACGATGGGGATTTCACAGGATCCATATTTCAGCGTATCCGGGAAGAAGACAGCCTGGTGTGAAGTCACCTGGGATCCCCGTTACTCTTCAAAAAGCTATTCGGATGTCGTCCTGTATGATGAGGGAACGGGTAAGAAAACCTATCTGACTAAGAAACAAAGATATTTTTCCCCGGCCATCTCCCCGGATGTTTCAAAAATTGCAGTGGTTGAGGTTGATTCCCTCAACATTTGCCGGATAAAGATTTTAGACAGCCAATCAGGTGCAGTGATTTCGACATTGCCCAATCCCGACAGACTTTATTACACCTATCCAAAGTGGGATATCGATGGCAACAGTCTGATCAGCTCAGCACGAACAGACAAAGGCAGCATGCTGATTATCAAACAGGCCATATCTGGGGGAGCTGTCAGCAAACTCTCCGGGGAGTACAACCAGATCATTGGGGAGGTTCTCGTAACCCGGGAATCGTTGTATTTCACTGCCGGATTCAGCGGAATAAACAACATCTATTCCCTGTCCAAGACAGATGGCACCCTCAGGCAGCTGACCGGGTCAAAATTCGGCGCCTATTATCCGGCTATGAGTCCGGACGCGAAGCGACTGGTTTATTCCGATTTTAACATTAAAGGTTATCGGTTGGTATCCGCTTCGACCGACTCCTTACTTTCAAAAATAATCCATCCGGCTAAAACAGATTTTAATAAATCATTTGAATTCAGTTATTTTCAGACTGAAGGAGGGAACATTCTTGACAAGATTCCGGATCAGAAATTTAAGTCGACCGCCTATTTGCAGAGGCAACATCCCCTTCGCATTCACAGCTGGGAATTGTCACCCGGTTTCTTCTCGGCAGGGATCAACATCATTTCCGACAATATATTGAACAACCTCCATGCTGAGGGTGGCTTTGAATATTATTACAATGAACGCGCTCCTGGATTCAATGCCATGATCCAATATGGCGGAATATATCCGGTGATTTCTGCAGGTGCATCAAGATATTACAGGCATCCTGGCATACTTGACGTAATTGAGGGAGTAGAATCCGCACAGGCCCTGTCGGTTGAAAACCAATATTCGTTAACGGTAAAGCTGCCCTATGATTTTTCGAAAGGGATGGATTTCCGCTCTGCAGCCGTCCTTTTCGGATATGATTACATTACCTCGCGTGACTTTCCGACCGGCAACAATCCATCATCAAACGTGTCTGTTTTAAGTGTTTTATCGGGTCAGGCGCAAGTTTCAAGTATCAGAAAATCAGCTCGACAAAACATTGCCACCTCGTTGGGGATGAATTTGGAACTAACTGCAAATAAATCCATCAGCTTAACGGAAGCGATAGAATACCAGGCTATTGGTGATTTTGCCATCAGAGGATTTGCTCCGAATCATAATTTCATTCTGAGTGCCGCCTGGAAATATGAGCCATACAGCCTTTCGTTTCATTTCATGGACTTATTCCTGTATCCGCGCGGCTACTCGATCCCGGCGTACGACTGGATGTTTACCGTTCAGAGTGCTTACCATTTCCCCCTGTTTTATCCGGATTTCGGATTCTCCGGGATCTTTTACTGTTCCAGGGTAAGGGGTTCAATATTTGCGGATTACGGCTATGCATCCATTCCGGGAATGATTAATACCACATCGAATGGGATATTCCTCTCCACCGGTTCGGAATTAATTTTCGATACCCGATGGTTTAATCTGGCGGATCTTCCGCTGGGAGTAAGGTTTTCTTTACTTTTAACCCCTGATTTCCTGGATCCGGCGAGGAGGATGAGGGTGGAGGTGGTTATTCCGGTGCTGAGGCTGTAGAGACGGATAATTATCCGTCTCTACACGCGAATTTGAATTGACAGACAATTGATACCATCATGAAAATATTTCAGGTAGACGCATTTACAGCGAGGTTATTCTGTGGAAATCCTGCCGGGGTTGTACCGCTGGATGAATGGTTGGAGGATGAGGTCATGCAACGGATCGCGATGGAAAATAACCTGGCGGAAACAGCTTTTTTTGTTCCTGCCGGCGAAGGTTTCCATATCCGCTGGTTCACCCCGAAAGTGGAAGTTGATTTATGCGGTCACGCAACATTAGCCACAGCCCATGTCCTGTTTCACCATCTCGGATTCAGCGGTCCCGATTTAAAATTTTCATCCAGAAGCGGTCCCTTGAGGGTTTTCCGCGACGGGAAGCGTTATGTGCTTGATTTTCCTGTCGATGAACTGGATCCAGTCGAATTGCCAGATGGGATGATTGAATCTTTGGGCGGCAAAGAACCGATGTTCAGTTATATGGGAAAAACTGACTACATGCTGGTCTATGAAAAGCAATCTGATATTGAAAATATGAAGCCCGATTTCCTTCAGCTTGGCAAGGTAAAAGCCCGTGGGGTCATTGTAACTGCACCCGGAGACTGGGTCGATTTTGTATCCCGTTTTTTCGGACCTCAGGTGGGAATCAATGAAGATCCGGTGACCGGATCAGCCCATACCTCACTGACCCCTTACTGGAGCAGGCAATTAGCTAAAACAGAACTGACTGCCCGCCAGTTATCCGAACGGGGCGGTGATCTTTTTTGCCGGAACAGAGGAGCCCGAATCGAGATTGCCGGCGAAGCGGTTACCTACCTGGAAGGTCAGATATTAGAAAAAGTTGAAAACAGCGCTGTTTAAGGGGGTTGAAAGGGATTTTTTGCTGGGGGTAAGTGTTACCCTGGCATTGATGCAATTGGGTTTGCTTCTTGTAATGCCCTTTCTGGCGGTTTTCGGCGAAGGGTTGGATGGCAATACCCCCGGGTTGGTGGGTTTTTCAATCGGGGTATTCGGACTTTCCCAGGCTTTTCTTCAAATCCCCTATGGAAATTGGAGCGACCGGTACGGCAGAAAAAAAATGATATTGATCGGCCTGTCGATCAACGCCTTTGGATTACTCATCGGTTTTCTCGCCCACGATATTTGGATGTTGATCATTGCCAGGGCCATTCAGGGTGCTGGAGCGATTGGTACTGTACTTTTTGCCTGGATTGGTGACCGGATTGAGCCTGAGCGACGAAGCCGGGCCATGGCTTATCCGGGAATTTTCGTCGGCATAGCAAGCATCACCTCGTTCATCATCGGTCCTGTTTTACATCGCTTCATGTCGGTCAACAACCTGTTCCTGGCCATTTTCGTCCTTGTAATTGGTGTGATCATTTATATCAAAATAACCCTGCCGGCGCACATTCCAGCTAAAAGGACAGAGATCAGGAGGAAGGATATTCTGGCGGTATTTAAGCAAAGAAAAGTATGGGGTTACCTGCTTGCAGGGACCATGATGAATTACGTGCTCACCTCCTTCTTTTTCCTTATACCGGTGCATCTTGATATACTCGATAAAACAAACCTCAATTGGCTGGTGTTCGTTCCGACCACACTAACCGCGCTGGCTTTTCTCCGGATAAGCAGCATCATGGCAGATAAAGGTCGGCTCAAAACGGTGCTGGTCTCCGGCTTTGTGCTGCTTCTCGCCAGCTTGATCATGCTCTTTGCATTTAAAATTAATCTTATTTCCCTGATTATCAGTGCGTTTTTCTTTATGGCCGGATTTATGTCGCTCAACACCACCCTGCCGGCGGCCGTGACCTTACTTACCGGAAATGAGATACGTGGAACCGTTACCGGGGTTTACAGTACGTTTCAGAATATCGGATCCTTTGTGGGAAGCACGCTTACCGGGGTGCTCTTTGGCATCGGGCATCAAATTCCGGTGGTGGTTGAAGGGGGATTGCTGGTAGCTGTGATATTGGTACTTGGGACGGGGAGGAGATAAGGCGAAAAAAAGGCTCAAGGCGCAAGGCGCAAGGCGCAAGTAAGGCTCAAGGCACAAGGCGCAAGGCGCAAGTAAGTAAGAAGTGGAGCAAGGAAATAAAAAGTTGAAGAGTCGCCTCCTTCAACATTTTGGCTTATACTTAAAGACTTTTAATCACCATACCTTTCCCTCGCAGATTTGTCATCCCCGCGAAGGCGGGGACCTCGTCACACTAGTAGGATTTCAGCAGGCGGGGACCGCTCCACGATAACAAGGTGCCATTGACAGCTTCACCGCATTCTAATCGGCAGCAGTGTCATCCCCGCGAAGGCGGGGACCGCTCCCCGATCACAGAAACTTCATCGCAGCTCATAACAATTCCCAAATTTATCTGTAATATTATCAAATACTTAACTGCGTGCCATGAGCTTATTCAACCTGTACCATCCGGAAGTTTTCCAGGGCAGTATTGATAAAGAAAACTATTTTGAGGGTTGGTATTTCAAGCAGGTTTCAGCAGATTTCAGTGAAGTTCTTTCGGTTATTCCCGGCATTTCGCTGGCAAAGAAGAGTCACGCCTTTATCCAGATAATAGACGGGATCAGCGGTATCACACGGTATTTGGAATATCCTCTGTCTGAATTTTATGCAGAGGCACGTGCCTTGGTTTTGCATATTGGCGACAACCGGTTCAGCAGCGAAGGAATGGAACTGAATATTGACCGGCAGGATTTAAAACTGATCGGAAAACTGGAATTCCATCACCCGGTGCACTGGCCATCACGCCTTTGGTCACCCGGCATTATGGGTTGGTACAGTTTTGTACCGGCGATGGAATGTTACCATGCAGTGGTTTCCCTGGATCATTCAGTTTTCGGAAGCCTGCATTACCAGGACCACCGGGCCGACTTTAACAACGGTCGCGGTTACATCGAAAAGGATTGGGGAACCTCCATGCCGGAAAGTTGGATTTGGATGCATACCAATACTTTTGTGACCAGAGGGACTTCAGTGATGTTATCGGTTGCAAAAATTCCCTGGCGGAAAAGCTTCTTTACCGGATTCATTGCTTTTGTCCTTCATGGTGGCAAAATATATCGCTTTGCCACTTACAATGGCAGTCGGATCACATCCTTTAATATTCATAATCAGGATCTTAGAATAACTCTAAAAAACCAGGAGTTCACCCTGGAGATCCAGGCACATCAAAAAATTGCCGGAAAACTAAAAGCACCCGTCAAAGGCTTGATGGAACGGTATATAAAAGAGAGTGTTGATTCTGATGTTGAAATCACTTTAATAAGCGCTTCCGGCACCACTGTTTTTGCCGGTGCAGCCAATCGCTCCGGGTTGGAGCTGGTTGGCGACCCCGAAAAATTACTTCCTCAGACCGAACAATGATTTGGATTTTCCAATTCTCTTCTACAACTTTGCAGCGCTATGAAAATGTTATCGAACTTTAACAATTGGTGGTGGCACGTAACCTGATCCGGTTTCCGTGAGCAAACGTGTTGCCCCTATTTCAAATATCGGCCCGTCGTACTCACGATGGGCTTTTTTATTTTCCATGATTAAACTTTAAACCATGTACCTGATTCGAACACATACTCTTACAAGCCTGGCCGATACACTGACCCCGGTCAGCCTTTATCTTAAAGTGCGGGATATCTTTCCCAGGTCCATTTTGCTGGAAAGCAGCGATTACCATGGCGGCCGCGACAATTACTCATTCATATGCCTTGAACCACTTGCAGGGATTATCGTCGATAATGGCCAGGTGAGGGAGTCGTTTCCCGGCCGGGACACCGAAATCGTTGAAGGGGCCGACATCCCGGCTTTGCTCGATGGCTTTATTTCACAGTTTGAGTCGGGTGATAAAACGAAAGAAAACCGTTTGAACGGCTTTTTCGGTTACATGGGGTATGATGCCGCCTGCCATTTTGAAGCGGTCCCACCACCCCGGACTGATGATCTTGCTGAATCCATTCCGGAAATCCGGTACCACCTGTACCACTACCTGATCGCGATAAACCATTTCCGGAATACCGTCACGCTGATTGAAAACAGGTTTGATGACGAACCCTCCACTCTGGCCACCATACAGAACCTGCTGGTCAACCGCAATTTCTCACTGTTCCCTTTCTCCGCCGGCGGGGATTGCACGTCAAATCTTACCGACCAGGAATACAAGGACCTTGTAAAGGCAGGCAAACACCACTGCCATATCGGCGACGTTTATCAGATCGTACTTTCACGCAGGTTCGAACAACCTTTCCTCGGCGATGAATTCAATGTTTACCGCAACCTTAGATCGGTGAATCCCTCTCCTTACCTTTTCTATTTCGATTATGGCAGTTACAAGATTTTCGGCTCATCACCCGAAGCCCACCTGATTGTCAGAAACGGCAAAGCAACCATTGCCCCTATAGCCGGAACCTTGCAGCGATCGGGGGATGATGACCGCGATCTTGAACTCGCCGAGCAACTGGCTGCCGATCCCAAGGAAAATGCCGAGCATGTGATGCTGGTGGATCTGGCCAGGAATGACCTCAGCCGGCATGCACGGAATGTTAAAGTTGATACCTATAAGGAAATACAGTTTTTTTCACATGTATTGCACATGGTATCAGGTGTTTCCGGTGAACTTATTGAGAATCCGGAGCTATTCCGCCTGTTGGGCGATACCTTTCCGGCCGGGACCCTCAGCGGGGCCCCCAAGATCAGGGCGATGGAGCTGATCAGGAAATATGAAAAAACCAACCGGGGTTTTTACGGAGGGTGCATCGGTCAAATCGGTTTAGATAAAAGCCTCAACCAGGCTATTATGATCCGGTCCTTTTTATCCATCGGAAACCACCTGGTATTCCAGGCTGGTGCAGGAATCGTTGCCGGATCGGTGGAAAATAATGAATTACAGGAAGTTAATAATAAACTCGGTGCACTTCGCGAAGCCATCCGGTTGGCCGATAACACAAACTCTGAAAGAAACAAGCCATGAAAATCCTCCTTCTCGATAATTACGACAGTTTCACTTATAATATCGCTCATTACCTGCGAGAGTTGACGGGTAAGGATATTCCGGTAATCCGGAATGACCAGATCACCCTACCGGAAGTTGATGCCTATGATGCCATCGTACTTTCCCCGGGACCCGGCTTACCAGCCGACGCGGGCATCATGCCGGAATTGATAAGGAAATATGCACCCGTGAAGAGGATTCTTGGGATCTGCCTTGGCATGCAGGCGATCGGAGAGGCTTTTGGCGGCACCCTTTTAAATCTTCCATCGGTATTCCACGGAGTTTCGACCAATGCGACCATTTTGGTCCCTGATGAAATTCTTTTCAAGGGATTACCTTCAAAAATCGATGTGGGCCGCTACCACTCCTGGGTAGTCGATGAAACCAGACTTCCTGCGGATCTGGAAATCACCGCGGTCGATGATACCGGACGCATCATGGCCCTCCGGCATAAACGCTTTGATGTAAGGGGAGTGCAGTTTCACCCGGAATCAGTACTTACGCCAAGTGGAAAAGACATGCTGAAAAATTGGTTAAATATGCCATGAAAGATATTCTTCGCCAGCTTTTCGAATATAAAACACTCACCCGCCGTCAGGCGGAAGAGGTGTTAAAACAAATTGCATCAGGACAGGTTAACGAAACCCAGATGGCCGTTTTTATGGCGGTTTTCCTGATGCGCAGCATCACCATCGAGGAATTGATCGGGTTCAGGGAAGCGCTGAAATCGCTGGCCATTCCTGTTGACCTATCGGAATATCAAACCATTGATTTATGCGGAACCGGTGGTGATGGCAAGAACACATTCAATATTTCCACACTGGCCTCATTCATCGTTGCCGGCACCGGTGCAAAAGTGGCAAAACACGGGAATTACGGGGTTTCTTCGGCCTGTGGATCCTCCAATGTACTGGAGCATTTCGGTTACCGGTTTTCAAATTCCCCCGATAAACTCAGAAATGAGATTGAAGAAGCAGGAATCTGTTTTCTACATGCTCCCCTGTTTAATCCGGCAATGAAAAATGTAGCCCCGGTCAGGAGGCAATTGGGCATTAAAACATTTTTCAATATCCTGGGCCCGATGATCAACCCCTCATCGCCAAAGAACCAGCTGGTGGGGGTGTTCAGTCTGGAACTGGCGCGTATGTACAATTACCTTTATCAGGAACTTGATGTAAACTATGCCATCATTCACAGTCTGGACGGCTATGACGAAATCTCCCTGACTGCTCCTTTTAAGCTGATCACCCGCAAGGGAGAGAGGATCATTGAACCTTCCGAACTTGGCTTCGAACGGATCGAAGCCTTTCAAATTTCCGGCGGGACTTCAGTCGAAGAATCGGCTGGCATTTTTCAAAGAGTCCTGAACGGTGAAGGCACCAGGGCAGAAAACCAGGTAGTGCTCGCCAATTCAACTATTGCGCTCACCCTTTTACATCCTGATGTATCAACGGATGGCTGTCTTGAATCTGCCAGATACTCGCTTGAATCAGGAAATGCGCTGAAATCATTTCATAAACTGATTGCTATGAACCGTGAAGCGTGAAGCGTAAGACGTGAGACGGTAGGCAGCGTAGGGGAGGAGCAATGGCTCCTCCCATTATCAGTAGACGATAAGACGAAAGAGGACAACTGAAAATAGTGAATGATGAACATACTCGAAAAAATCATGGCGCACAAACAGATGGAAGTTGCCAGCGCGAAGGAAATTGTTCCGGTGTCGGTGCTTGAGCAGAGTCCATTTTTCAACCGAAGCACACTGTCGCTTACCGGCTATCTTCTACGGCCCGGAAGTTCCGGCATCATTGCCGAGTTTAAACGGAAGAGTCCCTCGAGGGGAATCATCAACAGCAAAGCTCAGGTTGAAATGGTTACTGCAGGCTATTTAAAGGCAGGTTCAGCTGCGCTTTCGGTTCTTACCGACAGGGATTTCTTCGGTGGCAGTCATGAGGATTTGAGCCGTGCAAGGAAAACCAATGACTGTCCTATACTTCGCAAGGATTTTATCGTGGATCCCTATCAGGTGATTGAGGCCAAATCCATCGGTGCCGATGCGATATTGCTGATTGCCTCCATCCTCACGCCGCGTCAGGTTCTGGATCTTGCACGATTGGCGCGGTCGCTTGGTTTGGAGACCATACTGGAGGTTCATGGATACCCGGAATTGACACATTTAAATGACCAGATAAGCATTTTGGGAGTCAACAACCGGAATCTGGGAGATTTTTCGGTTTCCCTTGACATATCCTTATCGATGTCAGGATTCATTACAGAGGGCATTCCCGCCATTTCGGAAAGCGGGATACACGAACCGGCCGATTTGGTGCTATTGAAACAAGCGGGATTCAGCGGGTTTCTGATCGGAGAGCAATTCATGTCGTCTGAAGATCCGGGATTGGCATGCAAGTCATTCATATCTAAGGTAAAAAGGATTAGTGTATGACCGGCGGATTAGTAAAAATATGCGGTCTAAGGGATCCCCGGAATATCCTGGATGTTATTCAACTGAAACCGGATCTGATCGGGCTGATCTTTTATCCCGGATCAAAGAGATATATCAGTAACCCTGAAAGTTTGGAATTCCTTAATGATTTTCAAGACCGGCCGCTTGTGACAGGAGTTTTTGTCAACCCGGAGATCGGGGAGATAAGAAATATCAGCAAAATTATCAAGCTCGATGCCATCCAGCTTCACGGAGCCGAGACTCCGGAATTCTGCGAAGCACTTCGCACTGACAATCATATCGTTATAAAAGCATTTGGAATCGAATCCGGATTTGATTTCAGTCTGAGTGACCCATACAGAGGCCATGCCGACTATTTTCTGTTCGATACCGGAACTCCCGGATCGGGCGGAAGCGGAAAGCAGTTCGACTGGGACCTGTTGGATCTTTATCACGGCGACACCCCCTATATTTTAAGCGGAGGGATATCTCCTGATACGACGATCCTTCCTGTCTCTCCGCAGATGGCCGGGGTGGATCTGAATTCCAGGTTTGAAACCACCCCCGGTGTAAAGAGCATTGACCTTTTAAAAAAGTTCTTAAAAAAATTCAGAAATGAGTAAATCCAGATTCAATCCAGACAAAGACGGGTATTACGGTGAATTCGGCGGGGCTTATATTCCGGAAATGCTGGTCCCAAATATCACTGAATTGCGGGAAAACTATTTAAGGATCATTGAGAGTGAAGCATTCCGGCAGGAATTCCACACCCTGTTGCGCAATTATTCAGGCCGGCCCACCCCGCTTTATTTCGCTAACAGGCTTTCTGAAAAATACCGGACCCATGTATACCTGAAGCGGGAAGACCTCAATCATACCGGTGCCCATAAGATCAATAACACCATAGGTCAGGTGCTGCTGGCTGAAAAACTGGGCAAGAAGAGGATCATCGCTGAAACCGGCGCCGGCCAGCATGGTGTGGCCACAGCGACGGTGTGTGCTCTTAAAGGGCTGGAGTGCGTGGTATATATGGGAGCGCTTGATGTGGAACGGCAGGCGCCGAATGTCACCAAGATGAAAATGCTAGGTGCCACAGTCGTACCGGTTCAATCAGGGAATAAAACGTTAAAGGATGCCACAAATGAGGCTATGCGCGACTGGATCAATCATCCGGACGATACTTATTACATCATTGGCTCGGTGGTAGGGCCCCATCCCTACCCCGATCTGGTCGCCAGGATGCAGTCGGTCATCAGTCATGAGATATCGGT
>Ga0172379_10006308_pt1 | contig 15961 bp, 11 predicted proteins | sample GrowelOW334metaG_FD_119756 | JGI IMG/M metagenome (GOLD analysis project Ga0172379, IMG submission 119756) | Groundwater microbial communities from an aquifer near a municipal landfill in Southern Ontario, Canada - Groundwater well OW334 metaG | ecosystem: Environmental > Aquatic > Deep... | reverse complement strand
CGAAGCCGCCAAAATTGCATGTGAAACCGACTTTGGCATTTTTTACTTGCCGTTTTCCAGCTTCGCCGCGTAATTGTAAAACGATCTCGTGCGCTTGACCTACACCGGTAGCGCCGACCGGATGTCCTTTTGCTTTTAATCCGCCTGAAGGATTAATAGGAATTTTTCCGCCGATTTGTGTTTCGCCTCTTTCGAGTGCAAGATGTCCTTCTCCTTTTTTGAAGAAACCAACTTCTTCACTTTCAGCAATTTCAAGAATTGTAAATGCATCATGCAACTCGGCGACACTTACATCGGAAGGTTTTACTCCAGCCATTTTAAAGGATTGACGCGCAGCTTCTCTTACTGCAAGAAGTTCTGTCGGGTCTTTTCTTTCGTGAACACAATGCGTATCAGTAGCTTGACCAATACCGGCAAGGCGAATCATCGGTTTGTTAATTTTTTTCATCACCTCGGCAGTTGCAAGAATTAAACATGCACCGCCGTCGGAGACGGGACAAACATCATAAAATCTTAAAGGATCAGCAACGTAAGGATTATTTGTTGATGCTTCAGGAGAATCTAAAATTCCTTCAATTGTAATATCTTCATGAAGATGAGCGTAAAAATTATCCATCGCGTTTTTATGATTCTTCACCGCAACCATCGCAAGATGACGCGCTGTTACACCATATTTTTCCATGTAAAGTCTTGTAAACATTCCTGCAAGAGCGGGAAGCGTAACGCCGTAAATATATTCTGCTTGCGGATGAGTTAAGGTTGCAACAAAATCAGTCGCTTCAAGAGGATTAGCTTCGCGCATTCTTTCTGCGCCAATAACCATAACCACATCGTGCATGCCGGAAGCAATTGCCATATACCCTTGTTTAATTGCAGATGCGCCTGAAGCCGGTCCGTTCTCAATTGTTTCTGCACCGGCAGGTGTAAGACTCATGTGGTCAACAACTGCGCTGGCAAGTCCGGTTTGTCCGTTAATTCTTCCGCCGCCCATGTTTGCAACATAAAGATGATCAACTTTTTTTAATCCGCTATCGCGTAAAGCCATTAAACCGGGATACGCGGCAATTTCAACAAGCGGATATTCAAGACGTGAAAAACTTGTAATGCCGATTCCGGCAACATAAACTTCTCTCATTTTATTTTTCCTCCCTGTTTTCTTCTCATTTCAATAAGTGAAGTTGCTGTCGAGTCAAGCATTGAACGAGTTGCCGCTAATAAATCTTCGGGACCTTTCGGCGGATCTGAAGGAGGTAAAATTCCTGCTTTTGCTTTTTCTAGAAGATGTTCCGGAACAGGTCGTCTTCCAACCACCAACGTGGTTCTTGCTTTATCAAATAATTCTTTTGTTAACGACCACGATGGGCAACCGCCTAATTCGTGCGGGATATGAAAACGTTTTTCAAGATTATACTCGATCATCCATCTTCTAAAACCAATTCCTGATTCTGCAACAATCAAAACTTCTTTTTGTTTTAGAATATCGATGTGATATTCCATCTTTGTTGCAAAGGCGTGAGCGCCAACTCTTAATCCGCGGCGTAAAGAAAAAGTATGATACGACATCCCGACATCGGGGCTAACGCTTCTTCCGTTTACTATCGCGGCGAGTTCGCCGTCTATTTGCGCTACTAAAACGTATTCATCTTGAACACGGTAAGTATAATAAGCAAGCAGTTCGGAATATAAACGGGCGGCAACAATATTGTAGAAATCTCTTTCAACGTGTATCAGTGGTTCAACGTGGGGAAGGATATCGGGAATTTCATCTCGTTCGGCTTGGCGAACTACCATTTCTTGACCATTGGCGAGTGTCATATACTTCGCCGGAAATTTTGGAAGCGGGGTATCTACCGGTCGTAGAATTTTTTCCAAATCAACAGACATAAGATCCTCATAATTAGTTGATGAAAATACATAGTACAAAATTAGGGCTTGTAAATTACTACAATTATTGTTCACCATCTAATAAATAATCAGAAAAAGATTTATACGAGCCGACTAACGATAGTTATGTTTTGATGATTGCAAATATCTTTCGCCTCAGCGGTGAAAAGGAAATCGATTCTATTTTTGTAATACTCAATAATTTTTCCGCGCACCATTTTTAAAGTACTATTCATAAAATGATTTTGTTCCGTAAATCCTTCTCCCAATATCGCAACCGCGGAGGGAAGCCATCGCTGTGGAAATGTTCCGGCAAATTTTCCTCCATCTTTAAATTGTGCAATCTCAGATTCGATTTTTTTCAGTGCCGCAACTTGTCCTTTTTTTGTATTGAAGTTGAGACTTTGTTCTTTTAAATATCTTGTCAATGCCTCTTTGTTCGGAACCACTAACGCAACGGTGTATGGTGATTGATTGTTGTACAACATCATCTGATCGATGTAGGGGGAGATTTCCGTGATAGCTTCTTCAATGCCTTCCGGACTATATTTCTCGCCATCGTTAGCAATAAGCAAGCTTTTAAATCTGCCAAGGATATAAAGGAATCCATCTTTATCTAAATAACCCAAATCACCGGTAAACAACCATCCATCCTTCAACGATTCGGCGGTTGCTTTTTCATTCTTCCAATAACCCGCCATAACGTTTTCGCCTTTAACAACAAGCTCTCCGCTTTGACCGACAGGAAGTTTATTCCCTTTGTCATCGCAAATTTTTACTTCAAGGTTTTTAACAATCTTTCCGGATGAACCAAGTTTATGGCAAGCAGGAACGTTCGCGGAAATAACCGGCGCCGCTTCTGTCAATCCATAACCTTGGAACATCGGAATACCGATTGCATAAAAAAATCTTTGCAATTCTATATCAAGCAGTGCACCGCCGCCGATAAAAAATTCAAGCTTGCCGCCGAATCCTTCCCTTATTTTACTGAAGATCAGTTTATCGTAAAGTTTATAAAGTGGGAATTTTAATTTTTTAAAACCTTTTCCACGGTCAATGCCAAGTCCGTTGTAATCATAAGCAAGTTTCATTGCCGCGTTGAAAAGTTTTTCAACTTTCTCTCCTTTATCGCGTATTCCGCTTTCAATATTTTTTCTAAAATTTTTTGCAAGAGAAGGAACGCTTAATAAGAATGAAGGTTTTATTTCTTTGATGTTCAGTGGAACATTGCGCAACGTTTCGAGGGGAGTTTTGCCAAGTTTTATTGCCGCCATGCTTGCACCGTTTTTCATTAACGTGTAGATGCCGCACGTATGTGCAAACGCATGATCCCACGGAAGAATTAATAACGAAACGTAGCTCTCCGGAATAGGAAGCAGCGCGGTGGATTGCTCAACGTTGGAAGTATAATTACGGTGTGTTAAAATTATTCCTTTGGGGTCGGCGGTTGTTCCCGATGTGTAACAAATGTTTGCGTAATCATTCTCTTTAAGAGATTGCCATCGATAGCCAAATTCTTTTTGATGTGTCTTTAAATATTCCGTTCCGAGTTTCAGCAATTCATTTTTTGAGATTTCATCCTTGTCCAGATTTTCTGTCTCATCCAACACAATTATTTTTTCAAGTTCCGGGAGATCGTTCTTTATCGCTTGAATTTTTGCCCGGTGATTTTTTGAAACAATTACCATTTTACAACCGGAATGCGCAAGACGGAATTTAAGATCAGCGGGCTCTTCAACTTTAACGGAAATAGGAACATTTATCGCACCGGAAAAGAGGACCCCAAGTTCCGCAATCACCCAATCATTTCTCCCTTCGGAAATGAGCGCAGAACGATCTCCTTTGTTTAATCCTATCGATTGTAACCCGGCAGCAAATTGATGAACAAGTTTCTGCATCTGTGCATAAGTTGTTCCATCATATGTGTCGGAAGTTTTTTCCCACATAAGAATATTGTGTGAATATTTTTTTACGCTTTCTTCAAAGAGCTGAGGAAGGGTTCTTTCCGACATAAATACTCCATAAATAATTTAGAATGAAATTGTTCATTATCAATAAGTTAAAACTATGACCATTCTTAATCGTAATCATAATTTTTTTCTTAATCCAATTAAGAAATCTAACATGGCAAAGCCATATCTATAATTGATTTCAGAACAAGGATTAACGATTTCAGAAGTTAGAAGTTATCGAAGACATCAAAAATCAAATTTCGTTAATCGTTATTCTTAAATTCTTTTTATTTTCTTAAAAAACATTCTACCCGGTTGGCACAGAATACTTTTGCTAAAATTCTAAATTGAATTTAATGTAACAAACGCTCTCTTTGCTTCTTCCACAAATTGCTTAACTTTTACAAAATCTTTTCGTCCGTCAATTCCCTCAACACCGGTGTGCGTATCAACTCCGGCTGGTTTTACCACTATCATCGCATCATAAACATTTAAATGATTTATACCGCCGGCAAGTATAACAGGTTTTGTCGAGAGGTCTACGAGTTTCCGGCTGAGATTCCAATCGTGTGTTTTGCCTGTAGCTCCGCTCGCCCCGGTTGACGGATCAAAGGTATCCGTAATAAAAGCATCTATATATTTTTGAGTTGAAGAAACTATATTTTCAAGTTCACCTATATTCCCGGGTTTCATTACAAGACTTTTTATTATGCTCAACTCCGGAACAACAGACTTCAATTTCTGCAATTCATTGATTGAAATATCTCCGTGAAGCTGGATGATCTCAACATTTAGTTTTTTACAGAATTCAATTATTTCATCGGCTTGATTAAGATAAGTTATTGCAACAGATTTTACGCGGTCTTTTGTTTTAGCTATTATCCATGCAGCTTCTTCTTCCGTGCAGTCTTCTTTATTTACCGGAAGACGGAGAGGAAAGCCGAGAAAATTTACTCCGCAGTTGATTAACATGTCGGCTTCGGCAAGATCAATAATGCCCGCCACTTGAATAAAATTGGAGAAATCTGTCATCATTTTAGTTCTATAAATTATCTTTGAAAAAATAGTTGATGAAATTTAACGAAAAATGTGTTGCCGTAAGCGATTTTTGTAATCCATTAAACAAAAACAAATCTCAAATCTGATTAAACCATTTCTCCATGTCGCATGTCAAATAAATTCAGAAAAAGATTCTATTTTAAAGACCTAAATAATCAAGGAGAATGAAAATGTACAAAGCAATTTTATTTTTTACGGTACTTCTTTTCGTTAGTTCTTCAGTAATCTCTGCACAGGGACGCATGACACACGAGGAAAGGGTTCAACAATACAAAGAAAAATTAACCCTCACCGCCGACCAAACTAAAAAATTAGACGTTATTCTTAAAAAATCAGAACAAAAACGGGAAGAGATGCGGAATTCTGGTGACATGACCAATATGAGAGAGAAAATGATGAAAAGCATGGACGAAACAAATGAGCAGATAATGAAAATCCTTAAACCGGCTCAGAAAGAACAATTCAAGAAAATGCTTGAAGAAAGAAAAAACCGGATGCAAGGACAAAGACAGAATAGACCACAATAAATATTTTCTTAAAATAAAATCACACAGAGAATTAGAGAACAGTTATGAAAAAAAAGGCAATCATTATTTCCCTGGTCATCATTGGACTAGCATTAATCGCATACTTTTTCGTTTTTCAGGGAGACGAAAAAACAACAAATTTCTCTTTTGTTGAAATAACAAAAGGTGATCTAAACGTTATTATCAGCAGCTCAGGAACAATTCAAGCGATAAAAACCGTTGATGTTGGAACACAGGTCTCCGGGAAAATTGATCGATTGCTGGTTGACTTTAATAGTCAAGTTAAGCGGGGACAATTGCTCGCCGTGCTTGACACCGTAGTTTTGGCAGCCTCTGTGCGGGACGCTCAATCAAGTCTTGATAGAGCTAAAGCCCAATATGATCAAGCAGTTGCCGTTCACGAAAGGAACAAACAGCTCTTCGAAAAAAGTTTTATGAACGAAGTAGACTTTATCGCTTCTAAGACAAATGTTCAAGTATTACTTGCCGGCTTAAAATCGGCTCAAACTGCACTCGAAAGAGCCAAGTTAAATTTGGGATATGCTTATCTCTATTCTCCAATCTCCGGAACGATAATAAATAGAAGTGTTGAACAGGGTCAAACCGTTGCAGCAAGTTTATCTGCCCCAACTATTTTCACAATTGCCGAAGACCTTTCTTCCATGCGCATTTTAACCAATGTTGACGAGAGCGATATCGGACAAATTAAAGTAGGGCAAAAAGTTCAATTTACCGTTCAAGCATTTTCGGATAAAAAATTTGATGGGGTTGTCACTCAAATTAGGTTAGAGCCGAATGTTGTTTCAAACGTTGTGAATTATGTTGTAGTAGTAAACGCTGAAAATAAAGACAAACTTCTCTTACCTGGAATGACGGCAACAGTTGATTTCTATGTTGATTTCAGAGAAAATGTTCTGCTCCTTCCTAACATCGCTTTAAGATTTCAACCAACAGAAGAAATGACTGCGGAGTTCACAAAAAGGAGAGAAAAAGAATTAGCAAACTTACCTGATAGTGTTAAACAAAGGATGCAAGCCCAAGGTGGTGGAAGACAATTTGGTTCCGGCACGATGGGAAGAGGGGGCAACGGCGGCAGAAGAAAAGGAATGAACAGAGTCTGGTATCTTGACGAAAACAACAAATTACAAATGAGCCCCGTTTTTACCGGATTAACCGATGGCAAAAACACGGAAATAGTTAGAGGAAGAAATTTAAAAGAAGGAATGAAAATCATTTCCGGAATCATTGAGGGAAACGCTCCCACAACAACAACCAGTGCAAATCCATTTAACCCAACACCTCAAGTTGGAAACCGCGGACCGGGCGGAAGAGGATTTTAATAAGAAAGAGAATGCTTTGGAAAATATTTTAATAAAAACCGTTGATTTGACCAAGACCTATATTGTCGGTGAGATTGAAGTGCATGCGTTGAAAGCCGTAAATATAACGATTGAAAAAGGTGAGTTCGTTGCTATCATGGGCGCTTCCGGCTCCGGCAAATCTACCCTAATGAATTTGTTGGGATGTTTGGATATGCCGAGCTCAGGTGATTATTTTCTTGACGGAATAAACACAAGCAAACTCCCTCAAAATGAATACGCCCATATACGAAATCAAAAAATTGGTTTTGTCTTTCAAGGATTCAATTTACTTTCACGCACTACAGCTCTTGAGAATGTAGAACTTCCATTGATGTATGACAGACTTGAAAAAATAAAAGATCATCGAAAACAAGCGGCAGAGGCTCTGAAAAAAGTTGGACTCGGCGATCGAATGGATCATATTCCAAGTCAGCTATCCGGCGGGCAGCAGCAGAGAGTTGCACTAGCCAGAGCTTTAGTAAACGAACCGGCATTGATCTTAGCGGATGAACCTACCGGAAACCTTGATAGCGTAACTTCAGTTGAAGTATTTAATCTCTTCCAAAAATTAAATGATGAGGGAATCACCATTGTAATGGTAACTCACGAAAGAGACTTCGCCGCTTTTGCCAAACGGATTATAGAAATGCGCGATGGAAAAGTTATTAAAGATGGTCCAATTAAAGACCGCTTGAACGCTGAAGAAGAATTAAAAATAGTAACAGCTGCTGCGGAAATTGCAGAATAGAAGGAAGCAGAAAGATGAAACTTAATATTATTTTAAAAGTCGCCACTAGAAGTATTATGAAATCCCGGATGAGGAGCTTGCTTACCGCATTAGGCATTATCATCGGTGTAGCAGCGGTTATTGTAATGGTTGCTATCGGAGACGGCGCTCAGAAAAAAGTTGAAGAACAAATTGCCTCTCTCGGTTCTAACCTTATAATCATTACTCCCGGAGCTTCGAACACCGGCGGCGTTAACCGAGGTTCGGGAACTTTCAACAGATTCACTTTTGATGATGTTGAAAAAATTAAAAATGAAGCAACTTTAATAAAAGGAGTTACCCCTATTGTCGGATCCGGTGGACAGGTAATTGGTGGAGTTGGTAACTGGTTTACTAGAATTCAAGGTGTTTCACCCGATTATTTAGACATCCGCCAATGGCCGTTAGAGAGTGGAGAATTTTTTACCGAACGGGACGAAATGGCAAGAGCTAAAGTTTGCGTGTTAGGTTCAGAAATTGTAAAAAATTTATTCCCGAACAGCGATCCTGTTGGCCAACAAATAAGAATACGAAGTGTGCCATTTAGAGTTATCGGAGTTCTTAAAGAGAAAGGACAGTCCGCAGTAGGAACAAGTCAGGATGATATCATTTTGGCTCCTTCAAAAACTGTGGGCGATCGCCTATCGGGAGATCACTTGCATCTTAACTCAATTCAAGTAAGTGCATTATCGAATGATAAAATTCCGGCTACCATTGCAGAACTGAGAAGCATAATGAGAGAATCGCATAAATTAAGTCCCGGAGAAGATGATGATTTTACGATCCGCGATCAATCGGATCTATCGGAAGCCGCTACTGAAACTTCTCGCATCTTAACAATCCTTTTAGCTTCCGTTGCCGGTGTCTCTCTAGTCGTTGGCGGTATCGGAATCATGAACATCATGCTCGTTTCCGTAACTGAAAGAACAAGAGAAATTGGCATTAGGTTATCAGTCGGGGCGAGAGCTTCGGATATTTTAGTTCAATTTTTAACCGAAGCAACCGTACTTAGTTTAACCGGCGGATTAATCGGCGTTGCCTTTTCATTTTTGATGGTCTATATTCTCAATCATTACACGGACCAAACAGCATATATTAAACCACAAGTTATTATGGTTGCCTTCGGGTTTGCCGGCGCAATTGGAATCTTTTTCGGTTTTTATCCGGCCCGGAAAGCTTCTTCGTTAAATCCGATTGACGCTTTGAGATATGAATAAAATTAGGAATTACGAATTAGAAATTAAATCAATTAAAATATTTTTATGGAAAAAAGGGACGAGCTAATGAAATTGTTCAAAATATTGATTTTCGTTTTTGTTATAACCGGTGTTATTGCCATCAACGCACAAGAAAAAATAACTTTGCGGCAAGCTATTACCATAGCGCTGCATCAAAACACTTCTGTTATTAAAAGCACTAATAATTTAGAAACTTCAAACGCCGCCGTAAAAAATGCATACGGAAATTTACTCCCATCATTAAGCTTGAGCAGTGGTTGGAACTGGCAGAGAGTAAGTAACAGTAAAGGTGCAACGGTTGTAAATTATTTTGGAGAAGCGCAAACACTTGGACCTACAGAAACCGATTCCAGAAGTTACAGCGTCTCATTAGGCGGAAACGTTACTCTCTTTGACGGACTTGCAAATATCTCAACGATTAATCAATCAAAGAACAATCTCCAATCAGCACAATACGATCTTGAAAAATTACGACAGGATGTAACGCTGCAAACGGTTAATCTTTTCATCATCATCACGAATAATGAAAAGATCCTCAAGTTTCAAGAAGAAGATCTGAAGTTCAATGAAGATATGCTGAAAAAAGTAAAAGAAATGTTCGACTTAAAGATGAAAGCAAATGTTGATCTCTATTCGCAGGAATATCAAACGTCGAATTCCAAGCTTGCCTATCTTCAAGCAAAGAATAATTATGAAAAGTCTAAAATCACGTTGTTGAATTATTTGTCTAAAGATATCTTGAAGGATTATGTTTTTGAAATGGATTCTTCCTATTTACCGGAGTCGGTAAAAAATATAGATGACGTTGAAGCGTTATACAACACAGCACTCACCAACCGGAACGATTACCGGAGTTCCAAACTAAAATTGGAAAATTCCGAATATCAATTAACAATCGCTCGTGGAGGATATTTACCAAGCTTAAGCGGCAATTACGGCTTTTCTACTAGCGCTACGCAACCCGGCGATCTCTTCAGCAGAAAAGTATATAGCGCCGGACTATCTTTGAGCTTTCCTATTTTTTCCCGCTGGAGTACCGACCTTGCAACGCAAACAGCTAAAGTGCAAAACAAAAACACCGACGAAGATTTAAATGCGCTTCAACGGCAGATTAAAAGCGATTTGAAAAATGCTGTGCTCGATCTCCAAACTGCTAAAGTACAATTGGATGTTACAAAAGCAGCTTTGAAATCGGCATTGGAAACATGGCAGATTAAAAGGGATTCTTACACGCTCGGTACTGCAACTTTTATTGATCAACAACAATCATACAGAGATTATGTTCAGGCAACGAACAACTCTATTGCAAGTGAATCAAATTATATCTTAAAACAATTTGGTTTGCTCAGCGCACTCGGTCTGTTAAAAACAGAATAAGTTTTGAAGAATGGGGGTAGGTTATCTACACCCCGTTTTTCTTCTTTCTTTTTAAAACTTTCTTGACAACTTCAATAAAATTTTTCTTCCCAAGATCATCAAGAATGCTGTAAACCACCGGAACTATAAACAACGTTAAGAGTGTGGAAGTAATTAATCCTCCGATTACCGCCTGCCCCATCGGCGCTCTGAATTCAGACCCTTCGCCAAATCCGAATGCAACCGGGATCATTCCGAAGATCATTGCGAATGTTGTCATTAATATTGGGCGAAGCCGTGTTGGTCCGGCTTTTACTAACGCATCAAAACGCTCAAGCCCGCGCGACCTTAGCACGTTTGTATAATCCACAAGTAGAATTCCATTTTTCGTAACCAGTCCCATCAACATAATAATTCCGATCATTGAAATTACCGACAAAGTGCTCCCGAATAAAATGAGGAATAGCACGGCTCCAATTATGGACATCGGTAACGCAAGCATAATTGAAAACGGATGAACGAAGCTTTCAAACTGCGCGGCAAGAACGATGTAAACAAAAATAATTGCCATTGCAAGCGACAGTAACATATTTGCAAACGATTCAGCCTGCTCTTCTCCTTGCCCGACAACGCTAATTGTATAACCGGGAGGAACATTTATTTTTTGAACTTCTTTATTTACATCACCTAATATTTCGCCAAGCGTCCTGCCGTCAACATTTGCGTCAACACGCACTTCCCGCTGACGGGCATATCTCATTATTTTTGCAGGACCAATTCCTTCGCTAACCGACACAATATTTCCAAGTTGAATGAGAATATCTTTCCCGTCGAAAGTTTTTTTATTGCTCTTTACCGTCATAAAAGGAATGGTATTCGTTGAGGTTCTGTCTTTCTTCTGCAGTTGCACACGGACGTCATATTGTTCATCTGCATCCTGAAATGTCGAAGCGACATACCCGTCCACCAAAGCGCGCACCGTTGATGCGATTAAATAAGGATTAACGGCAAGATCAGACGCTTTCTCCCGGTCAATATTTAAACGGATTTCCGGTTTAGAAGTCTCTAGATTATTTGCCACATCAACGGTTCCTGGTGTAGACTTAACAATTTTTTCAACCTGGTCGGCAAGTTTACTAATCTCTTTAATATCTTCACCACGGATACTAAATGTTACCGGTTTTTCATTTCCGCCGGGACCACCCTCCAGCAGATACGCTATTTTTGCTCCGGCAATATTTTTAAATTCATTTCTCGATTCGGTAATTAGCTGCTGCACTCCTTTTTTTCTCTCTTTTTTCTTGAGAAGTTTTACAAGAATAGTTGCATCGGTAACAGGATTATTCCCCGAACCAATTGTAGTAAGCACGGTTGTTACTTCAGGTTTTTTCAGTAATGATTTTTCCATTTCGGCACAGATATTACCTGTCTGTTCAAGCGAACTTCCCGGAGCCGCTTTAACATCAATTATAAATTGCCCCTGATCGGTGAAGGGGAAAAATTCGGCTCCCAACATTCCCATCAAAATAAAACTTGAAAAAAATACGGCGATCGAAATAAAGATCACTGTTTTACGGTGTAGCAACGACCAATGTAAAGCGGTTTTGTATTTAGCACTTAAGATTTCAAAAAAGTGATTAAAGTAATAAAGAATTTTATGAAAGAAATTTCCTTCTTTTGATAATTCCTCATCATCCTTCTTTAACCATTTTGAGGAAAGCATCGGCGTTAACGTAAAAGCTACAAAAAGAGAAACAAGCACCGCCGCCGAAATCGTGATTCCGAATTGATAAAAGAATTGTCCAACAATTCCCGGCATAAATGCAACCGGAACAAATACCGCAACAATCGTAAATGTGGTTGCCATTACCGCAAGACCGATTTCTTGAGAAGCATTCTTTGCAGCCTGGATAGCGCTTTCTCCTTGCTGCATATGCCGGTAAATATTTTCGATAACTACAATCGCATCATCAATTAATAATCCTACCGCAAGCGATAAAGCCAAAAGCGACATCATATTCAATGTAAAGTTTAAAGCGTACATAACAATAAAACTTGCAATGATTGAAGCCGGCAGTGCAAGTCCGCTGATGATTGTCGCTCTGAAGTTCGCGAGGAAAAGATAAATAACGATAATTGCCAGCAAGCCGCCGTAAATAATATCGAATAGTACATCATTCACGGAGTCTTCAATATACGTGCTGTTATCTTGAGCAAGAACAAAGCTTACATCCGGTGGAAGTTCTTTTTTTAATTTTGCAAGCTGCTTATGAACTTCTTCGGCAACCTTTACGGTGTTGCTTCCGGACTGTTTTATTATTTCCAGTCCAACGGCGGAAACCCCGTTCATTCTTGTTAAACTTGTTTTTTCTTTCGTACCGTCAACTACTTTAGCTACCTCCGAAAGATAGACGTTCTTCCCCATAGGTGTTGCAACGATAACTCTGTTAAAATCTTCAACCGATTTATACTTCCCCATCGTTCTTAGTAAAAGCTGGCGTGGTCCTTGCGTTAAATTTCCTCCGGGAATTTCAACATTTGAAGCTCCAACATTTTGAATAACATCTTGAATGGAGATATTGTACGCTTTTAATTTTGAGGCATCAACTTCAATTTGTATTTCGCGTTCTGCACCGCCGACAAGGTTTATCGCTCCAACACCGGGGATATTCTCCAACCGTTTTTTAATTACATTTTTTGTGTACGTCGTTAAATCTTTTTCCGATCTATTGCCGGAAACGGAAAGCGACATGATCGGAAGACTTTGAAAATCAAATCTTTGAATAACCGGGTCTTCTATTTCGGCAGGAAGATTCGCTCGTATTGCTGCAACTTTTTCGCGCACTTCTTGAGCTGCGGCTTTTCCGTCAACTTCAAGTTTAAATGCGATTACTGCAATAGATACTCCTTCTTGCGAAGTTGATTGAATAAAGTCAACTCCTGCAATAGGGTTAACCGCTTCTTCAATTTTTTTTGTCACATCGGATTCAATTTGCTCCGGTCCCGCACCGGGAAGAACCGTTGTAACAATTACGTAAGGAATATCTACGTTCGGATATAAATCAATATTTAATTTTATGTACGAAAAAAATCCAAGCACAATTAAAGCCGCGATCATCATGGTCGCGAACACCGGGCGCTGGATGGAAACGTCAGCTAATTTCATAAAAGTCCCTTAAGCATAATTTTTAGTTTTCAGTTTTCAGTAATCAGAAAGTTTATTCAATGACTGATGACGAATGACGAATGACTACTGACAAATGACTATTCACTTCTCCATTAAAAATGAACCAAAATTCCTTCTTTAAGATTATTCATTCCAACTGTTACTACTGTTTCTCCTTCTTTCAAGCCGGATAAAACTTCCGTAAAAATATCGTTGGAAAGCCCCTGCGTTACTAATTTAAAATGCGCTCTATTGTTTTCAATGGTAAAAACTCCTGAACCTTTGTCTGTAATTGTTATTGCTCTGCTTGGAACCGCCAGCGAACCTTTTTGAGATTTCAATTCCACTTCCGCAGTACAAAACATTCCCGGTTTAAACCACTTATCGGAAGTGTTTGGAAAAATTCCTTTCACTTCAAACGTGCGGGATTCAACTTCCGCCGATCTTGCCGACTGTGAAATTCTTCCGTTCCGTATGTTCTTCGGATTAATTTTCGAATAAATTTTTACCGGTTGACCGAGAGAGAATTTCGGCAGGTCAATTTCTCCAACATTAAAAATTATTTTCATTGAGTTGATATTGGCAACCGTAACCAGCGGCATTCCAACGGCTGCCAGATCACCGATATTCGCATTTACCGCAGTAACTATTCCTGTGATGGGTGAAGTTAATTCAACCGAACTTTTTGCCGCATCATAATTTGCTTTTGCAATACTAAACCCGGTTTGTGTTCCGTCTAAAAGCTGTTGAGATACGGCGCCTTCTTTAAACAATGCTTCCATCCGGTGCAGATCTTTTTCAGCATTCTTAAATGCGGCTTCAGCCTGGAAATATTGAGAAGTTGCCCCGGCTTTATCGAGCTGTATTATCAACTGCCCCGCTTTAACGGCATCCCCTACCTTAACTTTAACTGAAACAATCCGTTCGGGAAGCTTTGCAACAATATTCGCCTGGGCTTCGCCCTCAAGCGTCCCGCTGAAAGATTTTATTAATGCTATTTCTTTCAATTCAACTTTAGCAACTTGCACCGGGATAGTGTCCAGATCGGTATTCTTTTTTGCAGCCGTATCGGCTTCTTCTTTTTTGCCGCAGCTTGATAGAAATAAAAGAACCGAAGCGACAACAATATATTTTATACTCCTGTTAGCAAATCTTTTTAACATCGCTTAAAATTTCTCCTTGATTAAAATTAATAAACTTAGTACCGGTAAAAATTCTTTTCTTTTAAGAGTGCAAAGCGTTAAGATATTATTCTCCAAGACTAACGGCATATTCCCACTCGGCTTTCGCCACTAAATAATCATAGATCGCCTGGGCATAGTTGGTATTTGCAAAGGTTAAAGCTGCTTGGGTATCAATCAATTCCAGTTGCGTACCAACACCGCTTTTAAAACGTGTCTGCGAAATTTTTAAGGCTTTATCAGCTTGCTGCAAACTCTTTTCCTGTGCGGTAATTCTTTTTTTCGCTTCATCCATTTTCATTATCGCCTGCTGCACCTGGATAGAAATACCTTCTTCTAATTTTCTTCTGGCTAAACCGACTTTATCTTTGTCAATCGTCGCTTGCTCAATTCTTGCACCGCGCCTGAATCCGTCAAACAGCGTGTAGTTAAGCTGCAAACCAACGAGCAGATTATTTGCCCAGTTATAATTTCTAAATTGAAAAGTGTTTTCTTGTGACTGCCATTGGTACTGACTGAACAGTGCCAAAGTAGGGTAATACTCCGATCTTTCAATTGTAATGTTCTTATCAAGCAGCGATTCTTGAATAGAAAGTTGTCTCACTAAAGGACTTTTAGCAACCGCGGTAAGCTCGGTCTCTTCTAAAATATTTTTTGGAATATCTTCAAAGACAAACTCTCCTTTTACTTCTACCGGTTTTTTAATGTCAATACCGAGAAGATTTTTAAGAGCATTTTTTGTTAGTTCAAGATTATTTTCCGTTTGTATTAACAGCGGTTGTGTGTTTGCCATCTGTACTTCCGCACGCAAATTATCATACTCCGAAGCGACTCCTTGCTTGTACAAAGCCGAAACGTTTTCATAATTCGCTTTTGCTACTTCATAACTTTGCCTGCTTACCTTCACCATCTGTTTCATCAAAAGAACGGTGTAAAAAGTTTTTTTTACATTTAAGCTTATTTCTTGTTTGGTTGCCTTATTCCCGGCTTTTGACATCTGGGCATATTCATCGGCAATTTTAATGGCGGTGTTTACTTTTTGACTGTAAATAACCTGCGACAAAGTTATTCCTGCGCTATAGCTGTTCTTTGAACCGATCTCAAACGTTACCGTTTGGTCGGAGGGATTGAATGCATTATTTGGTGGAATGAACATTACCGGAAGTTTAATATTCCTTGCATAACTTGCTGTAAAATCTACACGGGGATACGCATTTGAGTATGCTTCATCGATTTGTTCTTCCGCTTTGAGCATATCTTTTTCGGAAATCTTTACATCCCAGTTTTTTTCAAGGGAGATTTTAAGTGCATCGCTTAAGGTTAAAACGAGTGTGCTGTCTCTGTTTTGTGAAAAGGTTTCTTTTTGAAAAAGAAAAAGAATGAGCAGTGATAGAAAAATATTTAGAGAAATTCTATTGACCATGAATTCGATCCTCTAATAGTTAGGTTTCTTTTTAAGCAGTTGAAATAT
>Ga0172379_10006306_pt1 | contig 15963 bp, 20 predicted proteins | sample GrowelOW334metaG_FD_119756 | JGI IMG/M metagenome (GOLD analysis project Ga0172379, IMG submission 119756) | Groundwater microbial communities from an aquifer near a municipal landfill in Southern Ontario, Canada - Groundwater well OW334 metaG | ecosystem: Environmental > Aquatic > Deep... | reverse complement strand
TAAATAGCTTGAGCGGGCAATAAATATAATTCTAGTTCTTCATAATTCAACTCAATTAGCGAATTGTTTTTACCGCAAATATTCCGTAGAATAAAATAATGTACACTCCAAAGTTTACTATCACTAATAAAATCCTCAGATCAATTGGTGAAATTGAAGCCTCAAAAGAGGTAATTGAAAATGCTCCATTGGTTCCTTATTACGAAAAACAGTTTCAGTCTGAGGCGATTGCTAAAGTCGTCCATCACGGGACTCATATTGAAGGAAATGAATTGTCCATGGAACAAACAAGAAGGGTTCTTGAAGGGGAGAATATAGTAGCTTACGAAAGAGATATTCAAGAAGTCATTAATTACAGAGATGTAATGCGGCTTTTGGATGACCTGTCTGTAAAAAGAGGTGGATATGATACTAATTTAATAATCGACATCCATAGAGAAACTGTAAAAAAAATAGTTCCTGAGGATAAAGTCGGAGTGTTTCGGACTTCACAGGTAGTGATAAAAGAGGAGGGAACGGGGAGAGTTATACTAACACCACCTCCTTCAATTGAAGTTCCTTACCTTGTTGAGGATTTTTTGGAATGGATGAATTCTTCCGAAGCAAATGAAGTTCACCCTGTGCTCCGTGCAGGAATAGCGCATTATATTCTGGTGACAATCCATCCTTTTGTGGAGGGTAATGGAAGAACCACAAGAGCTTTTTCAAACCTGGTCTTACTGCGTGAGGGATACGATATTAAAAGATTCTTTGCGCTTGAGGAACATTTTGATGCTGATTTGTCTACCTATTATCAAGCTTTGGCTGAGGTTGATAAACAGTCAAAAAATATTGCTGCCAGGGATATTACGAGTTGGCTGGAATATTTTTCGGATGTTGTTGCAGTGGAATTATCCAAGATTAAAAATAGAGTTAGGAAAGTTTCGATTGATTCTAAATTAAAAGTTAAAATAGGTGAGCAGGTGGCACTATCCGAAAGGCAGATGAGACTTGTAGAATATTTGTCAGAGACAGGTGGAGGTGGAATGCAGGAATTAAAAAATGTTTTATCAATGGTTTCCGAGGACACAATTTTACGAGATATAACAGGACTGATTGACAAAAAGATTGTTAAAAAGCAAGGAAAAACAAAAGCGTCTCGTTATATAATTAGTAGATAAACATGTCGACAACCGATCCACAGTTTTTGTATATGATTTTAATTTTACCAAGTTTGTTTGGTCTGACCTTGGTTGGTGACGGACTAAATAAAGTGGTTCATGAAGAATCGGGAGGGATGATAAGTATTGTCTTTGGTCTTATATTCATAGCAGTGGTTGTGTTTTCTTATCTGTTTTTCTCTTCGTATTTAACAGCCCACATTTAGATTCCTGAATAATCATTCGGCGCGGTATAATAGGTTATTATGAAATTTGAAGAACTTTCGGTTTATTTAAACGATCTTGAAAAAACTCCATCAAGACTTGAGATAACCCGGATTCTCGCTGAACTTTTTAGTAAATCAGAGGTTGATGAGATTGATAAAATTGTTTATTTAATCTTGGGATCATTGGCGCCTTCCTACAAAAATATAGTTTTCAATTTAGCCGAGAGGATGATGGTTGAAGTTTTGGCAAAAGCTTACAATGAAAAAAAAGCTAAAATAAGTGCAATGTATTTGGAGGAAGGAGATTTGGGGAGTCTTGCAAGCAGGCTTACTTTAAACTCAAAAAATAAAACCCCGACTGTGCAGGCGGGCAAGGATGCAAAACTCTCGGTGACTGACGTTTACAATAAGCTGTTGGAGCTTGCGGAGGATGGCGGAGAAAAAAGTGTTGAAAGAAAAATTGAAAGCATGGCGTCTTTATTGTCTGAACTTGATCCTCAGTCGGCACGCTTCGTTACAAGAATTCCGATAGGACGTTTGAGACTCGGGTTTTCCGACAAAACCATTCTCGATGCGCTTTCCTGGATGGAGGTCGGAGGTAAAGAAAAAAAAGCAAAATTAGAAACTGCTTACAATATTCTTCCCGATGTCGGGCTTTTGGCAAAAGAAGTCAAAAAATACGGAATTGATAAAGCTGTCAAAAGAATTTCTCCAAAAATTGGAATTCCAACCCTTCCGATGCTTGCCCAAAGGCTAAAAAGCCCAAAAGAAATGATTAAAAAAATGGGAACAGTTTCGGTTGAACCAAAATTCGACGGTCTTAGAATCCAAATTCATTTCAAAAGAGATGGGTTTGAAGATGGAACTTTTGTTAAGGCATTCACGAGGAATTTAAATGAAACTTCGTGGATGTTTCCTGAACTTAGTGCGTTAAAGGAATTTTGTAATGCAAAAGAGTTAATTCTGGACAGCGAGGCTGTTGGAATTGATGAAGGTAGACGCAAAATGGCAAATTTCCAAACAACTATGACCCGAAGAAGAAAGTATGACATTGAAAATATTGCATCAAAAGTTTCAATTAAATTTTATGTTTTCGATATTATTTTCAAAGACGGAGAAAGCTACATGGATAGAACATACGAACAAAGGAGGGGCGAGTTGGCTAAAGCGGTTAAAAGCGGAAAACTATTGCAGATTGTTGATTATGAAATTACCACTAAACCGGAAAGAATAATCGAACTTATGAAAAAGAATTTAAAAGAAGGTCTGGAGGGAGTTCTTGTAAAGAAAAAAGATAGTAAGTATGTTGCAGGCCGAACAGGGTGGCGTTGGGTAAAAATGAAAGAGGATGAAAGTGCAAAAGCAAAACTTGCGGATACAGTGGATTGTGTTGTGATGGGTTACTCGGCCGGACGCGGGAAGAGGGTTTCGTTTGGGATTGGGCAATTTCTGGTGGGAGTAAGAGATGGAGACGAAATAAAAACTGTCACAAAAGTAGGAACGGGACTTACAGACGATCAGTTCAGGGAATTAAATAAACGCCTGGCGGATATTAAAACCAAAGAGAAGCCCAAAAACTATGTTGTTAATAAGCTTTTGGAACCTGATTTTTGGGTTATTCCCGAAGTTGTTGTGGAAATTGCAGCCGATGAAATTACAAAAAGCCCGAACCATACTTCAGGTTTGGCACTTCGTTTTCCGAGACTGGTAAAATTTCGCGATGACAGATCGGCTGAGGATGCAACAAACATTACTGAACTGACTTCTATTTTTGGTTTACAGAAGGCATAATTTAGAATATGGTAGCATAGTTGTATGCCTATTCATGACTTGGGACTGACTACTTCTGAAGCCAAAGCCCGATTGCAAAAATACGGTCCGAACAAACTTCCCGAAGTTCCACCCCCATCAGATTTGTCGATTGTTGTTGATCAACTTAAAAGTCCGCTTGTCTATATTCTTATTTTTGCTGCTATTGTTACTTTCCTTTTAGGTGAATACACAGATACAACAATAATCGCAGTTGCAGTTCTAATAAATACAGAGCTTGGTTTTTTTCAGGAAAGAAGAGCAAACAGGGCATTGCATGCTTTGAAAGGACTTATTCATCCCCAGGCTGAAGTTATTAGAGACGGAAACAGATTAAAGATTGAAGCTTCAGATATAACAATAGGAGACGTATGTATTGTAAAGGCTGGTGATAAAGTTCCGGCCGACGGTAGTTTTATCGAGACAAACAGGCTTTTTGTAACAGAGGCAATTCTTACGGGAGAATCGGTAGCTGTGTCAAAAGAAAAGGGTGGCAATGCTTTTATGGGGACAATTATTACTTCAGGAAATGGAATGCTTGTGGTTGAAAAAGTAGGCAGAGATACTGAAATAGGGAAAATTGCCTTACAGGTTCAAGAGCCTTACGAAGACACTCCCTTAAAACGCCAATTGATTAAATTCAGTAGCCAGTTAACGATTTTGGTGGTTGGACTTACTGTTTTTGTTTTTATCGCAGGCCTTGTCACTGGACGGGATCTTGTTGAAATATTTACTACCTCAGTTGCCTTGGCTGTTTCAGCTATTCCCGAAGGCCTTTTGGTTGGTTTAACTGTTGTTCTGGCAATAGGTATGCAAAAGATACTAAAAAATAAAGGACTTGTCAGAAATTTGGTTTCAGCGGAAACTCTTGGGGGAGTAACAACAATCTGTATTGATAAAACCGGAACTTTAACCGAAGGGAAAATGAAGGTAACCGAGATTTTTGGAGACAAAATTGATATTGCTAAACAGGCAATAATCGCAAATGATATGGATGATCCGATCGTCGTAACTTTGTGGGAATGGGCAAATAAAGTTTTATCCAATAAAGATTTGAAGGGAGAAAATATTGATGATTACCTTAATAAACATCCAAGAATGGATTCAATTCCGTTTACTTCATCTGCAAGATTTTTTGCAAGTCTGAACAAAGTCAGCAGGGACAAGCAAGTGATTTTTGTAAATGGTGCCCCCGAATTTTTACTTGAATGGAGCAATTTATCAAGTGACAAGCAAAAAGTGATAAGAAGTAAGATTGATAAGTTGACAAGTGAAGGCAAGCGTTTGGTTGCCATGGCCAGGAAGGAAGTATTTGGGTCTAAGAAAAAAATAAATCCCGAAGATGTAAAAAAAGATCTTGAATGGGTAGGGCTGATAGCTTTTTCGGATCCTGTCAGGACAGGAGTAAAAGATGCCTTAGATAAAGTTAAAAGTGCAAAAGTTAAGTTGATTGTTATTACAGGTGATTACGCCCAGACTGCTGTTTCTGTTTTGAATGAAATAGGGTTAGAGATAAAAAACGAAAATATAATTCTCGGGCGTGAACTGGAGGAAATTAGTGATACTGAGTTGCGCAAGAGACTTTTGATGGGAGAGTCGCTTCTTTTTGCAAGAACTACACCAAACCAAAAACTAAAGATTGTAAAAGCACTTAAAGCAAACAATGAAGTTGTAGCAATGATGGGCGACGGTGTAAACGATGCTCCTGCATTAAAACACGCGGATATAGGTATTGTTGTGGGGGACGCGTCGGATGTGGCTAAAGAATCCGCTGACTTGGTTTTACTGGATTCGTCTTTTACTACAATTGTTTCGGCTATAGAAGAAGGAAGAGGAATTTTTGATAATGTCAGGAAAATAATTCTTTATTTAATGAGCGATGCTTTTGAGGAAATTGTTGCAGTAGTCGCAAGTATTTTAGTGGGTTTGCCATTACCTATTACAGCAGCTCAAATTCTTTGGATCAATCTTGTCTCCGATGGTTTTCCACATCTTGCTTTAACTGTTGATCCGCGTGCAGCCGATATTATGAAATCTGCCCCAAGGAATCCGCGCGAACCCTTAGTCAATTCATGGATGAAAAAACTGATTTTAATTGTTTCTTTGGGCGGTGGAATTACCGGATTGGTTTTGTTTACCTATTTTTACAAAACTACAGGCGACCTTATGCTTGCAAAATCTATTGCCTTTGCAGCGCTTGGTATAAACTCAATGTTTTACATTTTTTCTGTAAGAATGCTAATTCGCCCCGCCTGGAAGGGAAATCCGTTTGAAAATAAGTTCTTAAACGTTGCCGTTTTGGGAGGAATCTTTTTACAGATTTTCCCATTTTTCTTTTCAAAAACAAGAGAATTGTTAGACCTTCGCATATTAAGTCTGGGAAACTGGGTATTAATATTTTGCACATCTCTTTTTATGTTTATAATTATTGAAGTGGTCAAACAGATTTTTAGCAGGCATCTGGCAAGTAATATAAGCTGACTATGATATTTGGATTAATTATTGCAATCGGATTATTATCTCTTGTCCTTATTAAATCTGCAGATATGGTGATAGTTGCCATCAGGCGGCTAAGCAGGGAAACTCATACTTCCGCATTCACCATATCGGCGGTAGTACTGGCTTTGGGAACATCTCTTCCCGAACTTTTTGTGGGTATAACCTCAGCACTTGAAGGTTCTCCTAATTTATCTTTTGGAGTTGTATTGGGTAGTAACATTGCAAATATTGCTTTAATCGGGGCACTGACCGCGTTTGTAGTAGGCGGTATCGCAGTAAATTCTAGTAAACTTACTAATGATGTTTGGATTGCATTTTTGGCTGGAATATTACCCGTTATCCTTGCGTCCGACAAAGTGCTTAACCGGGTGGATGCCCTGATTCTTATTTCTGTCTATTTAGGATATGCTACAGGATTTTTCAGACAGCGTTTCCACCAGATTGCTAAAGAGCAAAGTGAGGGAAAAGGTTTTGTCTATAGGTTTTTCAGAAGGTTTAGTCATGTTGATTCTGTCAAAACAAAGGAACTTGGAAGACTTTTTATGGGATTAGCTCTGCTTTTAGCCTCAAGCGATGCAATAGTAAAGCTTTCAACCACCCTGGCAACACAAGCTCAAATTCCTGTTTTTTTGGTTGGTCTTTTTGTAATTGCTATAGGAACATCATTGCCTGAACTCGCATTTTCAATTCGCTCAGTATCCGAGCATGAACCATCTATGTTTTTTGGTAATTTATTGGGTTCTACTATTGCAAACTCAACTTTGATTATTGGTATCACAGCACTTATTCATCCTATGAATGTGGTTGCCTTCGACGAATATCTGACTGCTGTAATTGCGTTTATTGCTGTCTTTATTGCTTTCTGGCTTTTTATAAAATCAAAACACCGCCTCGAAAGGGTAGAAGCTGGTTTTTTACTGCTTTTTTACCTAGGCTTCGTACTTGCAGAGCTTTTGTAAATATTTTAGGTGATATACTAAATTATCGACACGTTTGTAAGGTGGTGATAAAAATGGCAAATCAGTCAGTTACAGGTTTACCAAGAAATACTGCGGCAGCGCTGGCAGTGGTACTGGCTCCGACAATAATAGGAACAGTAGGACTTTTCTTTTTGGAAAAGGATTCTTTTGTCAGATTCTACGCCGTTCAGGTTCTGGTTACTTTTATGTCAATAATTGCTTTTCAGCAAGGATTGCTTTTTTTTACCGGCTTAGGGTTTTTATCAACCCTGACGCATCTTGCCGGCCTTTTTACTATCTTAGGTTTTATTGTCTGGCTTATTATGGTTTACAAAGCTTGGCAGGGAGATAGTTGGGAAGTTCCGGTATTAGGCAAAGTTACACATCTTGTTATTAAAAAACTAAAAATTTAGTTTTAATCTGCCCGTTTTGAGCCGGTCTCGGTTAGAAAAGTGAAAATGCAAAAAGAGCGGGAAGAGATGGTTTATAAAATAAAGACGGCATATAAACTGGCTTCGCCGGATGTCCTGTCTTCTATGCTGCACGTTCCTCGCGAAGAGTTTGCCCCATCGAATTTTAAAGACATGTCTTATAAAGACGTACCCGTTCCTATTGGATCTGGTCAAACTATGAGCCAGCCGTATACGGTTGCGTTTATGACAAGTCTGGTAATAGGTGAAACACAAAAAACGGCAAGTAAAAAAATAGGAAAAATCCTGGAAATTGGAACGGGAAGTGGATACCAAGCTGCCGTTCTATCAGAGCTTGCAGAAGAAGTTTATACAGTTGAAATTATTCCTCAGCTTGCAAATACTGCAAAAAAAACTTTGAAAAAATTAGGATTTAACAACGTGTATATCAAGACTGGATCTGGGGAATGGGGCTGGAAGCTACATATTCCATATGATGCAATAATTGTGACAGCAGGAATAAAAGATAAAGTTCCGGAAGCGCTTTTTGATCAGCTTAAAGAAGGCGGAATTTTGGTTGCGCCGATGGGGCATGGTGAAGATAAGTTAATGACGCGTTTTACCAAGAAGAGAAATGGGAAATTGAAAAAAGAAGAGTTTGGAGTTTTTCACTTCGTGCCCTTCATAGAAGAAGGTGATTGATATACAATTCTTACAAGATGAAACTAATTGTTGGACTTGGAAATCCGGGGGAGAAATATAAAGACACAAGACATAATGTGGGATTTATGGCACTTGATGCATTGGCGTCGAAAATTTCCAGTGGAAATATTAACTTTGAAAATAGAAAAGATGTTGACTCCTTAATTTTAAGTTTTAAGTCTTTAGTTATCCTTGCCAAGCCCCAAGGGTTTATGAATAACTCAGGACAAGTAACGAAGAAATTACTTGTACGTTACAAAGTTAAGTTGCCTGATTTATGGGTGATTCATGATGACTTAGATATCCGTTTGGGAGAGTTTAAAATCCAAAAAGGCAAAGGTCCCAAGGTCCATAATGGATTGCTTTCGATTTACGGAAAACTGAGCAGTAATAACTTTTGGCATGTCAGAATTGGGGTGGACAATAGAGTTAGCGACAATAGAATTCAGGGTGAAAAATATGTTCTTCAAAATTTCAACGAACAGGAGAAAAACGTTTTAAGCGGTGTTTTAGAAAAAGTTACCTCGGAGTTATCAGAAAAACTATTCGGCGAATAAGTCATGCAAAACAAGAAAGACTTTACAAGTATTAAGGATGTACTCAAGCATTTCCAGGGCGACAGGGATAAATTTATATCCCGCGAGTTTCAGAAATACGGATATGACTTGGCACAAAGTCTGGGAGACTTCAAACATAAAGCTCTGTATATTAAGCTGGCAAAAGATACTCCAAGGGGTTTCTTAGAAACTGCAAAGAATTTTGTAAAAGATGCTTATCAAGTCAAATCAAAAGCAAGGTTGTTTATGTGGAAACTGAAACAGTTGAAAGAAGAATCCAAAAAGAAAAAAGAAGCTGGATCTAAGGTAAAATGAATCTTTTTAATTTACATTTTAACTGGGTTGATTTGGTAATAATTGCCGTTTTGATTTATTTTGCAAGCGAAGCCTGGAGGGTGGGTTTTTGGATAATATTAACTGATTTCATAGGATTTTTAGCTTCACTTTTGATTGCATTGCGGATTTATCCTTTCGCAGCCCAATTTTTAAGAAACTCGTTTCAACTATCTCATTCTTTAGCAAATGCTTTGGGTTTTTTGGTAGTTGCAGTTATATCAGAGGCCTTTATTGGCTTAATGTTTTTTACTTTGGTCAATAAAATTTCCACTAAGTTTTGGAAAAAACCATGGAATAATCTTTTAGCAGTAATTCCTTCATTGGGTGAGGGATTGGTTATTGTTTCCTTTATTTTAACCTTGGCACTTTCGCTTCCCATTATTCCAAAAGTCAAAACTGATATTAATAATTCTTGTGTCGGGGGATATATTATCAACCGCACCCAAGGGTTGGAAAAAAGTATTAATGAAGTCTTTGGTGGAATCATTGAAGACTCATTAACTTATCTTACAGTGAATCCGGAAAGTAAAGATGCAATTCGGATAACAGCAGAAAAAAAGAATTTAAGTGTTGACGAAGTTGCAGAAGTAGAAATGTTTAATTTGGTAAACGAGGAGCGAAGGAAGATGGGAGTTGCTCATTTGAAGTGGAGACCAGAACTCGTGCCTGTTGCCCGAGCTCATGCCACTGACATGTGGGACAGAAGTTATTTTGGCCACGTTTCTCCTGATGGGGAAGATGTTGGTGACCGTTTGGAAAAAGCCAATGTAAGCTATCAGTTGGCAGGTGAGAATCTGGCATTGGCACCGACTTTACAGACTGCACACAATGGTTTGATGAACTCCGAAGGTCACAGAAGGAATATTTTGGACCCTGAATTTAAGAGGATGGGAGTTGGAGTTATAGATAATGGCGTATATGGAAAGATGTTTGTTCAAATTTTTTCTGATTAAAAAGTGTCTAGATTTAAAAATGCAGTAGTAAAAATCGTTAGGGAAATTCCGAAAGGTCAGGTTGTCAGTTACGGACAGGTAGCTTTGTATGCCGGTATTCCCAAAGCTGCAAGACAGGTTGGATGGATATTAAATAGGTTTGAAGGTGATTCCATTAAGGCTCCGACCAAGTTTGGCAGAGTGTTCCATTGGCAAATTCCTTGGTGGAGAGTGGTAAATAATTCAGGCAGGGTAAGTATTAAGGGGTCAAAATATTCAGCCAACGATCAGAAAAAATTATTAGTTGGCGAAGGAGTTAAAATCAAAAAAGACTTAACTTTTGATATTGAAAAGTATCGTTTTGTTCCAAGTATCAGACACTTGGAAGAGATTGGTTTGGAATCTTCGTATCTCGAGGTAATATCCGGAAAAATTGAATACCAAAGTAGATTCAAAAGAAAATAGTGGGCGCCACTTGCCAAACACTTCAAAAAAATGCAAAAATGGAAGTCAAGCGGGAATAGGTTATGAAAAAAGAATACTTAACACACTTCGCGTTCTTGTTTGCCTTTTTTACCTTGATAACCCTTTTTAAAGGTCGTTTTGAAATTGCTTTTATTCCTTTTTGGTTGGGTGGTATTTTTGGTACTTTTTTGCCGGATGCTGACAAATTACTCCACGTCTATTTTTTGAAACCGAAGGATGTGGAGTCCCAAAAAACTAATAATCTACTGTCGGAGAAAAAATATAAAGAAGGTTTGGACACGATTATTTCGGCACCTCTTCAGAGAAATGATTTTATTTTCCACACAATTACAATCCAGTTGGTTTTTTTGGTTTTTACTTTTTTTATTCTTACCTCAACCAGCAGTCTTGCTGCACACGGACTTGTTATTGCGTTTTTGCTTCATTTGATTGTTGATCAATTAATCGACTTTATTGAAACGAAAAATTATGAAAAATGGTTTGCCGATTTCCCCTTTAATCTTAATTCAGGACAAAAGACTTGGTATCTTGTTGCGAACGTTGTAATTTTAGTAATTTTTGGATTTCTTTTTTAACTTCACAGATATCTGAAAGTAACCTCGATCACCATTCGAAGCTTTATCTTTTTATATTTTTCTTGTATTATCAACACTATGGAAGGAAATAGGTTGACCAAGAGGGAAAAAAGGGAAATTCTTAAACAGAAAAAAATGGATGAACGTATCAGTAAAGAAAGCTCTAGGAAAATTAGCAAATTTTTTATAGGTTTTGCGCTAATTACTGTTTTTTTGTTTTTGGGTTATAAAGCTTATAAATATGTAACACTTCCAGTTGAAGAGGTTGTTGTTTCTACCGTAATAAACGACAGCGATTGGTTACTGGGTGACAGACAATCAAATATAATCCTAACGGAGTATGGTGATTTTCAATGTCCCGCATGCAAAACTTACTATCCGATCATTAAACAACTGATTGAAGAAGAAGGACAGCATTTTGTTTTTGTGTACAGACATTTTCCGTTAACAAGCATTCATCCAAATGCATATCCTGCAGCAAAAGCTGCTGAAGCGGCAGGGAAGCAAGGTAAATTTTGGGAAATGTATAACATTCTTTATGATAAGCAGGATGATTGGTCAAAAGAAAGAAGTGCTAAAAATATTTTTGTTGAATATTCAAAAAATCTTGGACTAGACGATGTAAAATTTACAGAAGATTTTGAAACTTCGCAAGGTGAAGATAAGATTAAAAACGATATGAATATCGCAAAAAGCTTGGGTGTTAGTTCAACCCCTACATTTTATTTAAATGGTGAAAAAGTTGAACCCAAAAGTTATGACGAATTCAAAAAATTGATTCAAGAGCAAATAAGTGAAACACCTCAATGAACCCGCAAATTGTAATTAGAACACTTGCCCTTTTAACACTGACTTCGAATGTTTTAGTGGTTCTCTATTTTATTTTTCTTATTGTTTCAAGGTTTAACTTTGGAAAAAAACTTTTTAAGGAACTGAACAGTTTCTTAAATAAAAAGTCGGTTATCTTTGCTTTTATAGTTGCCCTAACCGCAACTTCTGGGAGTTTGTTTTTATCCGAGGTTGCTCTTTTTGAACCTTGTGTTTTTTGCTGGTATCAAAGGATTTTAATGTATCCTTTGGTTTTTATACTGGGAGTGGCTCTGTGGAAGAAAAGAAAAGATGTTTGGAATTATGTGCTACCAATTTCGTTTTTTGGTTTAATATTGGCCAGCTATCACTATAAAATTCAAATATCTCCCGATGCTTTGATTCCTTGTAGAACAGTCGGGTTTTCAATTTCTTGTTCTGAGCGTTTTTTTACATATTTCGGATACATCACAATTCCTTGGATGAGCCTTTCGGCATTTTTGCTCATAACAATGTTTATGGTTATTTTGAAGAAAAAATTCTAAACAATTGAGAGTTTTGTCTTACAGGTTTCACACAAAGAACATTAATTGAAGTCTTTGTACTCCAAGCTTTTGCCCGATATTGTAACTAAAATTCCGGTTCTTGGATAATTATTTATATCATCTAGGTCGGGGGAACCTTTTAAAATTAATTGTCTTAATGCAGAAATTCCATAGCCATGTGTGCAAATTGCAACACTTTTCAAATTTTTATTTTTGACTTCCTCCAGAAAGTTGCTAAGCCTTCCGAAAAACTGATCCATTGTTTCACCCATGTCACCTCTAAATTCACCAATCTTTTCATCAAAAGTGAAATCTTTATTGGTAATTTGTGATACTATTTCAACCGTTTGTTTGCAGCGAAAGTAGGGAGATGCGAAGTTGGCATCCGTAGAAATGTTATTTATATAATTTGCAAGTCTTGAGATAACAGGTTTTCCTTCTTCCAGAATTTCAGCTGTTTCAACCTTGTCACCGTAGGGAGTATCTGTTTTACTGAAAAAAGTTTCTCCGTGTCTGAAAATTAAGAAATCCATAGATTAGAGAATAAAGTGAAACCGGTGTGAATGCAAATAGGCAATCTAAGCGGAGTAACATTTGGAATTTCCAAAAGCCAATTCCACAAAAAGTAATTTACTCTTTGCAGCAATCTACTGCCTTTTGAACTAGTGCGCCGAGCTTGGAAAAAACAGAAGAAGACCTTTTTTCTCCACCGGCCGACGAATCCTTTTCGTCGATGAAATTAACTTCCTCCTCATCATTTCTTGCAACATCTTTGGTTCCAACTATACCTAAATTTAATCCCCAAAACAGGGAATAGAGTTTGTAAGATTTATCAAAAAGATTCCAAGCTTTGTCTTTGTTTCCCTTCTTAAGTTCTTTGGTTCCTACTTCCATCACTCTCATTGAGGCAGCCAGCAGGTGTTTACTGATGCACCAAACTTCACCTTTATAGTCTTTAATAATCTCTTTCATTAGCTCTGTGCGCAGAACTCTGATTTCATTCAAAAGGTCTAAATAAGTTTTGTCTTTGGTTTTTTGGGAAGTGTAAAAAAGATGCTCCTCAATAGAAATCAGATTCATTATTCCAATCGAGAGATCTTCGCCTGAGGAAAGATCCAACTCTTTTTGGGCCGTTACTTTCTCAACTTTATCTAATAGTTTCTGAACTTCGCGTTTATTTGCCATTAAATTTTATAAAGATATCCTCCATAGAAGTATACTACGAGGCTGACTATAGTTAAACTAACTACCGGGAACACAACTTTCTGATAATTGAAAAGTTGTCTGCCTTTAATTTTCCTAACCTTTTTGTCTGCCAGAATTCCAATTACAAAAAAGATTGTCCCCAAAACACTTCCGAATATAAGTTTATCAATTCCCAAAACAGTGTTATATGGGTGTCCGATTATTCCTGCCACCGCAAGTGGCGGATAGGTCAGTATTGACCAGAAAAATAGGGAAAGGACGGTTCTTGATTTATCACTTATCTTTCTGCTCCATTTGAAATTCTTTTTGCCGATCCAGTCCGTCGTCCAAAGTGATATTGAAAGTATAAAACCCCCGACCCAAATTCCGGAAATTGTATCATCGATTCCGAGCCATCTTGATAGTCCTAAACCTGCTCCGACCGCAACTGTGCAAATTGGGCAAACCGCCAAAGCGGAAGCCGGTAGTAAAAAGTAAGAAACAGGAATCAGTAAAAATGCGAATATTCTTTTTAACATTTTTTAATTTTCAAACTCCATTTTTTCAAAATATTCAATAATTGGGACATCGCCATTAAAACATTCACCCTCAGGTGTTACTAAGAGGGGAACGCTAAGTTCTGTTTGGGAAATTTTACATAGAATTCCGGCACTGTAAAATTTTGATCTAAAATCGGAGTTTTGATTTATTTCGTATTTTTCGATTTCCAATTTATCTTTACCTTCCCAGCTTTCCATGAACTTAGCCACATTTGCGCAGTGCGGACATGTTTCGCTCCAGAAATATTGATGGATGGCTGGAAAAGTGTTATTGCCTTTATCAGCGGCGGAATTTTTGGAAGAGAAAATTACTGCGCCAACAACGATTATTGCAACCGTTGCAAGGATGGTCAATAAAAGCGCCTGACCTTTTTTGAATTCATTCATAATTGCAGTATTTGATATCGGATAAATCCGATTATAGCAGATCTTAAAGAAACTAAGACACAGGAAATTACTTACAGTACTTAATTACTATATCTAACTAGTGGTTGACTAAGTGAATTGGTTATAGGTATAGTTAATGTCGATGGCAACCATAAATATAACCGATTCTGATTTTTCCGAAAAAGTTTATAAGTCTGAGGTTCCTGTTCTTGTTGATTTTTGGGCACCATGGTGCGGACCGTGCAGAATGGCTGAACCAGTTTTGGAAGAATTATCGGACGAATTCAAGGACAAGCTTGTTATAGCAAAGTTAAACGTTGATGAAAATCCTCAGTTTGCACAAAAATATGGAGTGATGTCTATTCCCACAACAATCCTGTTTAAGGGTGAAGTGGAGCTTGACAGGCAGTCTGGATTTTCTGGAAAAAATTCTTACGTTGAATTAGTAAAGAAAGCTTTGTAAATTTTTGAGGAGGTGAGACAAACTTGGACCCAAACGACACACAAAATAATTCTGGTGTAACAGGAGGCTCAGTGCCTTCTGTTGATCCTGTTCAAACACCAGTAGTAGAGACTCCTGTTGCAGGAATGGCAGTTGGCGAAAGCCCTGTCGTTGATCCTGGAGTATCAGTACCACAAGTAGGTGCTGTTCCGGAGCCATCAGTGGCCGCGCCACCCGCACCTCCTGAGCCCGTATCAGGTCTTGGATCAGTTACGATGCCAAACATGGACCAGTCAGTAAATAGTAATATTCCAACAGATGTTCCGTCTATGCCACAAGTTGCTGAACCTGTTTCTCCTTTAGGGGGAACTGCAATGTCAGGCGTTAGTGAGGAAGGTACAGGAGACACAAACGGAGGCACAGGAAACCCTGCCGCTTAATTTGTAAATCCATAAGGTAAGATTTTGTTTTGTTTTTTTCTGTGGAGAAGGATCTTTGTTCGGTTTGTTTTTATGTGATTTAAGTAAAACTGATTATTGTTTTTTATGGAAAAAATTGAATTTACAAAAAAACCCTCCGGAGATGAACCTTGGGATGTAGCTATAATAGGTTCTGGTCCGGCGGCTTTGACTGCTGCAATCTATACGACCCGCGGTGCTGCTTCAACATTAATTTTAGGTGGTGATGTTTGGGGAGGTCAACTAATGCTTACAAGTATTGTTGACAACTTTCCCGGCTTTCCGGAAGGAGTGCAAGGAACGGATCTTATGCGCCTAATGAAGGAACAGTCTGAGCGTTTTGGTGCCGAGTTTGTGCAAAAAAATGTTCAGAGTGTTGATTTTTCAAAAGACGTCAAAGAATTGACTGCTGAAGGAAAGGTCTATAGAGCAAAGGCCGTTATTATTGCAACCGGAGCTGACACAAAATGGCTGGATGTTCCTGGAGAAGATAAACTCCGGGGACGGGGAGTTTCTTCGTGTGCTCCTTGTGATGCACCCTTTTTTAAGGGGAAGAAAGTTTCTGTAGTTGGGGGAGGAGATTCAGCCATGGAGGAAGCCCTTGTTCTTACAAAATACGCTTCCGAAGTAACAATGATACACAGGCGCGGCGAATTTAAAGCTTCAGTTGCTATGCAAGATAAAGTTTTCCAAAAAGAAAAAGAAGGCAAAATAAAAATAATTTGGAATAGTGAAGTTGTTGAATTTGTAGGTGATCAGAAATTGGAAAAATTAAAAATAAAAAACACTTCGACAGGTGAAGTTACTGAACTGCCTATGGACGGTGCATTTGTTGCAATCGGGCACACTCCTTCAACTGAAATTTTTAAGGACAAAATTGAGTTAGACGAAAAAGGTTACGTTAAGAAATTACCACCCGAAGAAGGTTTTCAGACAAAAACCAATTCC
>Ga0172379_10006305_pt1 | contig 15966 bp, 16 predicted proteins | sample GrowelOW334metaG_FD_119756 | JGI IMG/M metagenome (GOLD analysis project Ga0172379, IMG submission 119756) | Groundwater microbial communities from an aquifer near a municipal landfill in Southern Ontario, Canada - Groundwater well OW334 metaG | ecosystem: Environmental > Aquatic > Deep... | reverse complement strand
TGGGTTGAAGGAAATATTTAAAATGGAAGAATTTAAGCGCCGCAAAAATAACTTAACTCTTTGTTTGGGTCGTGATGTAGCTGGTTCTCCATATTTAGCCGATCTCGATACCATGCCGCACTTATTAATTGCCGGTGCCACAGGTTCGGGCAAATCCGTGTGTATTAATACCATTATCATGAGTTTGCTTTATGAAAATGGCCCAGATGATCTAAAATTAATTTTAGTCGATCCGAAAAGAGTAGAATTTACTCTTTATAATGGCATCCCGCATTTATTAACCCCGGTTATTACGGATGTGCAAAAAACCATCAATGCTTTGAAGTGGGTGGTGAATGAAATGGATCGCCGCTATGAATTGTTATCCCAGTCTGGTAAACGCAATATCCAAGATTATTTGAAAACTGGCAGTGAAATGCCTTATATAGTTTTAGTAATCGATGAATTAGCCGATTTAATGTCTATCGCGGCTAAAGAAGTGGAAGCGGCTATTACGCGTTTGGCGCAAATGGCCCGAGCCGTAGGTATTCACTTAGTATTGGCAACTCAGCGGCCGAGCGTTGATGTGATCACTGGCTTAATCAAAGCTAATATTACTTCTCGCGTGGCTTTCAACGTGGCTTCGCTCATCGATTCTCGCACTATTCTGGATTTTTCCGGAGCAGAAAAGTTGTTAGGCAGAGGAGACATGCTTTATATTTCAGCCAGCTTATCTAAACCAAAAAGATTACAAGGTGCATTTTTAGTGGAGGAAGAAATTAGCCGCGTGGTGGCTTATTTGAAAAATAAAGCTGAACCAGTATATGAAGCGGAAGTTACAGAAAAACCTCAGCATGCCAATTCATCATATGTCTATTCCGAAGGCGAAGCCGAAGATGAATTTTTAGCCGAAGCTAAAGACGTAATTATTCAAGCAAAAAAAGCTTCTGCCTCATTATTGCAGCGTCGTTTAAGAATCGGTTATGCTCGTGCGGCCCGCTTGTTAGATATTTTGGAAGAACAAGGTTTCATTGGCCCGGCCGATGGCGCTAAGCCCCGGGAAATTTTAGTAGCTACAACTCCTTTGCATAATAATGAAGAAGCCGAAGAAAAGGAAGATATCAGCGAAGAAGAAACTGATGTAGAAACCGAAGAAAAAAGTCCGCCAACAGAAAATAAATAAGCAGCGGCATGGAAGCATTCAGCAAAAAAAAGATTCTCAGCAGCCAAACTTTAGGCGACAAATTGCGCCGCAGCCGGGGAGATGCAAATTTAACTCTCTACGCGGTGGCGAAAAAAATTAAGGTGAAAGAAGAATACTTACATTATTTGGAATATGGCCAATACAATAAATTGCCCAGCCCTTTATTCATTAAGAATTATTTAAAAAAATATAGTGAATTTTTACGGCTGCATTGGCCTACAATCGAACAGATGTATCAGCGGGAAATGATTATTTATCAAGAAAAAAAAGTAAAAAGTGGCACCGGAAAATTTCATCAGCCCGCCTTACTGCTGCCGAAAATTTTAATAGTTTTGGTAATTATCCTGGCTTTAACTATTTTTGCTTCTTATGTTATTTATGAAATTGGTAATTTTATTCAGCCACCAGATTTACAAATATATGATCTGCCAGATCAAATAACCGTGCAAGAACAAACCATAGATATTGCCGGTAAAACCGAAGCTGATACCCAAGTTTACATTAACGGCCAGATAATTATTACCGATGTTAATGGCAGCTTTCAAGAAACTATTACTTTGCGTTCTGGTTTGAACACCATTAAAATCGTGGCCAAGAAAAAACATAGCAAGGAAAGAGTAATTTATAAACAAATTTTAGTTAATAATTAATAAGTAAGGGCGGGTCTAGACCCGCCCCAACACAATACTATGAACAAAAAAGAAAGTATCGATCATAAAGAAAAAGCGGCTTTAGTCGCTATTGAACAGATTAAACAGCGCTTTGGCGATGGCGCTATTATGCGTTTAGGAGATGCCAAACAAATGGCCGTGGAAGCTGTTTCTACTGGTTGTTTATCTTTAGACATTGCTCTAGGCGTCAACGGCGTGCCTAGAGGCAGAATCATTGAAATCTACGGGCCAGAAGCTTCTGGCAAAACCACTTTAACGCAACATATTATTTCCGAAGTACAAAAACTCGGAGGCGTAGCCGCGTTCATCGATGCTGAACATGCTTTAGATCCGGAATATGCCAAGCGCATTGGCGTGAACGTGAACGATCTATTAATTTCGCAGCCAGATACTGGCGAGCAAGCTTTGGAAATTTTAGAAACCTTAGTGCGTTCCAACGGGGTAGATGTTATCGTGGTGGATTCTGTAGCTGCCTTAACCCCGAAAGCGGAAATAGAAGGCGATATGGGCGATTCGCACATGGGCTTGCAAGCCAGATTAATGAGCCAGGCTTTAAGAAAGCTGGCTGGCATTGTTTCCAAAACCAATACTTGTGTTATTTTCATTAATCAAATTAGAATGAAGATCGGTGTAATTTTTGGCAACCCAGAAACTACCACCGGTGGCACGGCTTTAAAATTTTATTCCTCAGTGCGCATTGAAGTGCGCCGCGCCGCGCAAATCAAACAAGGTGATCGCATTATTGGCAATCGCGTGAAAGCTAAAATAGTAAAAAATAAAGTGGCTGCCCCTTTCCGCAACACCGAATTCGACATTATGTACAATGAAGGCATCTCTTTATCCGGAGACGTGTTAGATACGGGCGTGCAATTCGGGATTATTGAAAAATTAGGCAATACTTTTTCCTACAAAGAAAATAAATTAGGCGTGGGCCGGGAAAATGCCAAAAGCTTTTTAAAAGAAAACGGCAAGCTGATTAAAGAAATCAGAAAAGATGTTTTAAAAGCTGTGGAAGACGAAAAAAGCAAATCATAATAATAAAACCCCGCACTATCAGTGCGGGGTTTGTGTTGAAAGTCTAGTGCGGGGTTTGTGTTAAACAAAAAAAACTACAGACTGATAGTCTGTAGTTTTTTTAAATCACATTAAAAATTCCATTTTCTAGATAAGTTATAGAGGTAAGGGATTTTCCATAATTTTCCTTGTAAGCAATTAACCACACCCATAATAGAAATGATCAACACGCCTACTGCCAACAACCAACCAACAAAAGGAATCCAAGAAATAGCGCTCACGATCACGTCTACTATTAATAAAGCCAAACCTTGCTTGGCGTTAGCCACAGCGAATTTAGAGTCCTTTTTAGCTAGTAGAGGGATGAGACAAAGAATGCCGATATAGCTTAAACAAGCAATAGTTTTGTTTTCTTCCACATCTTTTGGATCAAATTTTTCGTCCGCGGTTATTACTGGTTTATTTTCTGCCATTTTGCTCACCCCCTTTCTTAATTTCCATAGTTTTTATTTTTAATCTATTAATTATCAAGACAATACCACTACTCAGCAAAGCCGCGCCCGCGCCGTAAATAATCGGCTCTACAATAATATTAAAGAAATAATAAAATTTAAAATTAATTACGAATTCCGCCACAGCCACAATCAGGGCGATAATGCCAATCACTATACCGCCCAGCCAGGCGGCTATTTTGTGGCTCACAATTTGCGCTTTCACGATCATGTAAAGCACTAAAAATATGTCAGCCGCGATTATCAACCCACTGGCATTATTAGTGAATAAAGCCGCTATTTCAAATATCAAAGTTAAAATTATCGGCCACCAAAGGGTTTTGATATATTGGCCTATTTGTTTTTCTTCTTCTGCCATGTGTATATTATAACAAATTTTCGCGAAATATTGTAGAGACCGCAAAAAAGTAGAGACATGCCATGGCATGTCTCTACAGAAAATTACATTAAATAAAACAAATTTACATTCCCATACCCATACCGCCCATGCCTCCCATACCACCCATGGATGGTGGAGCCGCGGCGCCTTTTTCTTCCGGAATATCCGTGATCACTGCTTCGGTGGTTAAGAGCATCGAAGCTGCGGAGACAGCATTCTCTAAAGCTGAACGGGTAACTTTGGTCGGATCAATTACTCCGGCTTTAGCTAGATCTTCATATTTGTCTTCCAAAGCGTTATAACCAAAATTATTTTGTTGTTTCAGAACTTCGGAAACAACCACCGAGCCTTCTTGGCCAGCATTTTCCGCAATTTGGCGCAACGGTTCTTCCAAAGCGCGTTTTAAAATAGACACGCCGATTTGTTGATCGTCCTTTACTTTTAATTTAGCCAGCACTTTCATGGCGCGCAATAAAGCCACGCCGCCGCCAACCACAATACCTTCTTCTACCGCTGCTTTCGTTGCCGATAAAGCATCTTCAATGCGGTGCTTTTTTTCTTGCATTTCAGTTTCTGTGGCTGCACCAACTTTCAATACTGCTACGCCGCCGGTTAATTTGGCTAATCTCTCTTTTAATTTATCTTTATCGAAATCAGAATCACTGCTGTCGATTTCTTTTTTAATTTGTTTAATGCGGTCAGCAATTGCGTCTTTATCGCCTTTGCCTTCAATAATCGTAGTGTTTTCCTTGGTAGCTTTTACTTTGGCAGCTTGGCCTAATTGAGTTAATTCCATATTTTCCAGTTTCAAGCCGATTTCTTCGGAAATAACTTTACCGCCGGTTAATACCGCAATGTCATTCAACATTTCTTTGCGGCGATCACCAAAACCAGGAGCTTTCACAGCTAAGGTATGGAAAATTCCTCTTAATTTATTTACCACCAGAGTAGCCAAAGCTTCGCCCTCAACTTCTTCAGCAATAATTACTAATTCTTTTTTGCCAGAGGCTGCTACTTTTTCTAAAATCGGCACAATGTCTGCCACGGCCGAGATTTTTTTATCGGTAATCAAAATATAAGCATCTTTATATTCCGCTTCCATTCTTTCCGGATTAGTAACCATATAATGGGAAGCATAGCCTTTATCAAACTGCATGCCTTCTACTTTTTCCATGGTTAAGCCAAAGCTCTGGCTTTCCTCAACAGTCACAACACCATCGTCACCCACTGTGTCCATGGCCTTGGCAATTATAGCGCCGATTTCCGCGTCATTTGCCGAAATAGAAGCCACTTGCGCTTTTTCTTCTTGGGAAGTAACGTCTTTGGAAATATTTTCTTTTAATTCTTTAATCACGGCAGCGGAAGCTTTATCAATACCGCGTTTGACACTTAAAGGATTAGCACCGGCGGCCACAACTTTCAAGCCTTCATTAATAATCGCTTGGGCTAGTACTGTGGCCGTGGTGGTACCATCGCCGGCAATGTCGTTGGTTTTGGAAGCCACTTCTTTCACAATTTCCGCGCCCACATTTTCTATTTTATCTTTCAGTTCAATTTCCTTTGCCACGGTCACGCCGTCTTTAGTAATAATGGGGGAGCCATAACCTTTATCTAAAACCACATTGCGGCCTTTGGGGCCCAAAGTAACTTTCACCGCGTTAGCCAATTGGTTCACGCCGCGTTTTAAGCCTTCACGGGCTTGTTCATCGTAGGTAATATTTTTTGCCATATGTTTGTTGGGCGGATATAAAATCCGCCCTTACTTTTAAGTTATTATTTATTTGATAATTGCTAAAATTTCATCGTATTTAAGGAATTTATAATCCTTATCTTCCAATTCAATTTCATCGCCAGAATATTTGCCAAAAATTACTGTGTCACCTTCTTTTAAACCTAATTTTTCTATTTTTTCACCTTTGCCAATAGCTAAAATTTTGCCTTGGGCTTTTTTTTCTTTATCGACTGTGGCTGGCAGCATAATGCCAGATTTTGTTGTCTCTTCTTCGGTCATGGGTTCTACTAAAACCCGGTCACCTAATGGTTGAATTTTCATTGTATTTGTTGGTTAATTGTTAATTAATTAGCACTTAAGCTATTTGAGTGCTAATTTATATTACGCTAAAAATAATTCTTGGTCAAGTTAGGCCATTAATAGTTTATCCACAGTTTTTGTGGAGCAAACCTAAAGGTAAAAAGAATAGCATTAAGCCAAAATTTTGTGTGATTAAATAATGGTCGAAAAAGCCGATAATTAAGAAAGAAATTAGTAAAATACCGGCCGCGATAGAGGATAAATTAGTTAAATTAATGTTTTTAAAGCTATTAATGATGAAAAGTAAAAAAATGCTCAAACCAAAAATGCCGATTTCCGCAAATAGCAGCAAATAAATATTATGCACTGGCTGATAATTATAAGAGCTTAAATTGTCGTCGTATTTATTATATATTTCCCGCGTGTAATTCCCAATGCCTACGCCAATCGGCCAATTCTTAATAATAATATTTAAACTTTGTTGCTGAAATTCCGCGCGTTCAGAAATGGATTTTTTTTCCAAGCGATCAATTAAAAATACCCGGCCGATAATTAAATTTGGGTAAATTAAAGTTAGTACGGTAAAAGTGAGAGCGAGAAAACATGAAATTTTTAAAAATTTATTTAACAAAATTTTATGTTGCCAATGAATAAAAAATAAAATAAATAGCCAACCAATAAAAAAACCAATCCAAGCCGAGCGGGAAAAAGAAAAAAATAATCCCGCGGTAATTATTGGTAAACAGATTGCTAAAAAAATTTTAATAATTTTTGTTGGATTTTTTAAAGCTAAAAAAATAATTAATAACAAGCAAGCCATTAAAAAACCGCCTAAAATATTAGGGTGAGGCAATGATCCATAAGCACGTAAAAATCTGCCCGTAATAGTTTCTACCACCTGATCACCAAGTGTGGTGGGGTTATGGCTGCTCATGCCCAGCCAGCTATAGGCTGGAATATTTTGCACAAAAAATTGCCAGATGCCGAGTAGCGCTTGTATAAAGCCAGCGGCAATCAAACTCAGGCTGATTTTCGTGAGGCTAAGATTCAATTTGATTAATAAAAAAATAAATATTATGGCGCCCACAATTCGCATCCAGGCGTAAAAAGCCAATTCATGATTGTCTGCCCAGTACACTGAAAAGAAGGAAATAAACGCGAAGATAGATAATAAAATTATGGCGTTATAGCCACGTAGAGACTTGCCATGGCAAGTCTCTACTGGATTAATATTTTTATAAAACCAAGATAATAAAAAAACAATAATCAATAAAATGTCCGTGGCGTATAAGGCATACGTGCCATACTCAATCGGGCCGTTTAAAAAGCCATAGTTAATAATGTATCTGGTTTGCCATGGCAAAAGAAACAAATACACATAAAATGCGTATTCAACGATTTTATTAAACCACGGATTTTTTTTGGAAAGCATAATTTTTTTTGCTGGTAATAACGTTTAAAGCATGCGGCACAATGGCAATCGTAATTTTCTTACCGGCCCAGGTATCGCCGTCGATTTCAAATTCTAACATTTTTTCCGAAACAAAAGTTAGAGTTTTTGTTTGCACAATATCTAAATCATGATATTTGGGTTTGTTACGTCGAAAAATTTTGTGGATTAATTTTAATACCGCGGGAATAGTGATGGCCTCGGTAATCAACACATCTAAAACACCAGGGTGGACTTTTAAAATAAAATTTTTCTTCCGGCCAATAAAAGCTCGAACATTAAAAGCAATTATTGCCGAGCTGGTGATTTTTTTAGTTTCTTGGTTAATAGTTAAATTACCTGTAATGCGGTCGGTACTGTAGGAATGTTTTAAAGCAATCATCACATATGCCAGCGGGCCGAATATTTTTTTCCAAATTCGCGAAGTGGCTTTTAAAAATTTAGCATCGTAACCAATGCCGCAGGAAATGAGAAAATATTTTTCATTGTTTACTATCCCCGCATCAATGGGCAAGCCTTCGTTTCCTACAAAATATTTTAAAGCGCCGCGCAAAGATAAAGGCACGCCCAAACTACGGACAATAATATTGCTGGTACCCAATGGGATAATGCCCAAGGGCATGGGTCTTTGGTGCTTTATTAAATGATGTGCTACTTCCCGCACAGTGCCATCGCCACCCACAACCAGCACCCGGTCGAAATCTTTTTGCAAATATTCCTCGATATGCCGGGAATGTTCTGCCTTTGTTTCTAGCCAAGTATAGGCGATATTTCTTTTATGAAAGAATTTTTTTATAATTTGCCGGTCATAGCGATTGCGAAAAAAATTTCCAGAAACAGGATTATAGATGATTAAAATATTTTTAATATCAGGCATAAGAGTATTTTACTATATTTTGTTATTATTGCGTAGAGACGCGATGGATTATTGCGTAGAGACGCGATTAATCGCGTCTCTACTTTATTGGGTGGTTTATGCACCATTTTAGCCTTTATTTATAAGCCATTTTTTGCTATAATGAATGTGTTAGTCGTATCTATTTTGCTTTTTATAATATCTTGACAATTGCAAAAAAAGAGTATATACTGCTATGTTTCTAAAATAAATATTTATTACTATGCCAGAATTTGCTACAGCCTTAAATCGAATATTTAGAAGAGATTCTGCCCCAGCACGGAAAGCGGAGCCGCCGCATGCTGGTGAAGTAATTCCTTTTCCAGTTGAAAGAATAAAAAAGTCGCCTTTAGAAACGGGCCTGTATCAGAATCATGAAGCTGATTGGGGGCAAAGTTGGGAAAAGGGGCTAGATACTCCTGAGGGGTCTTTATTTTTACATACAGAAAATGGCCACCAAATGGATGAAGATGCTATTGGTGCGAAAAAAACTAAACGAGGCATGCGCTTAGTTTTATGTGATGCTACTTCCACCCAGGTTAAAAAAACCAGTTTAGTGGATATGACAAGACCTAAAAAACGTGTTGAAAAAAATAGACAGGAATTAGCAGCTTATCAAATTAGCCATACTGTTGTTCGTGAATTAATGAACGCACCAGATTCTGATTTAACCATGGATAGTATTACAAAAGCCAATGCAGAAATAGGTGACGGCAGTACTACGTTGTTGGTTGTGGAAATAGTCCAGGATAAATTAATTTCGTATTCTGTTGGGAATTCTCGGGTTAAAGTTTATCGCCCAAATCAAGGCAAATATCAATTAGTTTTTACTAATAAACCTTCCACAAGAGAACAGGCCAAAATGGAAAAAGATCCTTATTATGGACAAAAAGTTGATTATTTTGGAAAAGATGAGCATCCCGTTATTCAAATTGAAACTTTTCCATTACAAAAAGGAGATATTATAGTAATGGAAGGTGATGGCATTTCCGATAAAGATGCGGATACTGTGCCTGTAAGCATGATTGAACCGGCTAGCAAATTAGCTGAGCCAGAATATGCCATTGATTATACTGCAGCAAACACCAGAATTATTGAACAAAGACGTTGTCAGATATTAAATGAAGCTAACGGCGATACCTCTGTTATTGCGGGAAAAATTTTACGGGAAGCTAGCGATATCCCTAATAATTTTGATGATAAATCTGTGATTGTTTGGCGTTGTGATAAATTCCAAACAGCAGATCCGATGGACGATTCAATTGATTTGGAAACTCTTTTATTTTACGAACAAGGACTAGCTGATGCTGAATCCTGGGCAGCTCGGATTATTAGTGAACATAAATTTCTCATGGCAGAAGCATATATAAGAACTGCATCCGTCAACACTGCTACGACGGTAAGCCATACCGCAGATTAAATGTAAAAAATATTTATCCTCTGTTTTATGCTTGATTTTTTTCTCATTTTTTGCTATAATGAATATGTTAGTCGTATCTATTTTTACTTTTTGCCAATAACTATTGACAAAAATACAAAATAGGCATATACTTCAATGTTTTAAATAATCATTAAATTAAAAAACATATGGCATTCGAAACATTATTTAACAGAGGAGCTGCCGCAAAAGCAAGACAAGAAAAAGCTCGGAAACCTGCACCACAAACACAATTTGAAGGTACAGGAATAGACGTAGATCCAGTGACATTATCACCAGAGGAATTACCGCCAACACCCGATGCGACTGAATCAATGTCTGGAGTAGCCGCTGAAGCTTCAGCTATGCCGGCTGCTGAACAAGGAAGTGCCAGAAGCAAGTGGGAAGCTGTAGATCCTGTTACCAAAAGACAATTCATGGAATTACTAACACAAAGACAAGAATTAGAGGCTAATCGTGAAAAATCTAACACTGTTTTTGGACGTTTAAAAAATTGGTTTCAAGATAAAAATGTTCGCCATGCTGCAGAAATCACTAATATCGATAATCAAATTAATGCCCAACATCGAGAACTAGTTTCTTTGCATGAAGCATTATTAAATGAAGATCCAAATTTAAGACAAGTTGAGCACGAAGATTATAAAATTGATGCTAATTATGTACGAAATTTTTTAAAGCAGTTTTTTGATCAATATAATTATCAAACAGAAACAGCCGCTCCATCTGCTGAGTTGCCTGTTGAAGGAGATAATATAGGAAAATTTAAAACAGGTGATTTAGTATCAGTAAAAGATCAAGAAGGAAAATTAGTGCAGGCCGAGATTGCCGACCAATATGAAGATGGCAGCTACGCTTTAACCTATGCCGATGAGGTAGGTAATCATAAAATTGGTGATGAAGTAATTGGTGCTGGTAATTTAACTTCATTCAAAGAAAATGATTTACAATCAGTAACCATGGAACCAAGAGATGGTTGGCATGGACCAGCAGTTTGGGCTGGTGAAAATGTACCCCAAAGAGATGCAAGAATTGCAGCTGAAAACGCCCAGGCTTTAGCGCGTGAAGAAAAAGTAAGAGGTGTTTTTGAACGCGTGCAAGCAAAAAACATTGCTGCTAGAGAAACATCTAGGGAGGCGGCGAAGTCTGCCGATGAAACAGACATCTCAGAAATGAACCGTTTATTGGATGAAATGGAAGCACGTAATGTTTCAGAAAACAGAGTTTTAGCTAGAGAAATTGCCCAAGGAGAAATAAATGAAGCAAATTATAATAACAGAAAAGCTCGTATTATTGAAAGTGGTAGGGAAACAGCTGCCAAAGAAAGAATGGAATTGCGTAATAAATTAGTCGGCAGATTCGCTTTTGGTGCCATGATTGGTTATGCTTTAGTATCTGGCTATTGCATGGCTCATCCTAAAGAAATGCCAGTGAACCAGGGCTTGGCTAGTTATTTTGCCAGCGCGGAAAAAATGCAATCGCATGACCCTGTGTATGAGCAGGGTATTAAGGTGTGGAATAAAATTCAAGCAGATTTAGCACAAGCAAATGTAAAATAAACAAAATTATTAGTTATATTATTAAATAATAATAATAAAAAATATGACACAAATAGATTTCAAAGGTTTTAGTTTATTGGCTAATCAAGATTTAGAACAATTATTCAACTTTAGTAAATTCGCCGAATCAGAAAAAAAACAATTGCAGGAAAAAGTTCTGCACCGCTTAAATACAGTGGTAGTAGACACAGCTATAACTTTAATGAGCGATGAGCAGTTTAAACAATTCCAGCAAGTGCTAGCCAAAGAAGCCCCAGAAAAAATAAATGCCAGCTTAATGGCCATTACTAAAGATATCTCAAATTTTGGCCCTACCATGCAAGCTAATATTCAAAAAGAAATTGCAGCTTTAAAGCAAATTGTTTAAAATATTAAAACCCCTGGGTTAAACCCAGGGGTTTTAAAGCCCCGCCATTTACTGGCGTGGGCTTTTTTGTTTATTGAAGTATGTAATTGAAATAGAAGACGGGAGTATCGACAAGCAATAGTGTCGAAAACGCATTAAAGCGTCTGAAGCTTTTGCCCGGAGGCAATTGCTTCAACTCCCTCACCAAGCCGCATAGCGGATTGTTCTGGCCCGATTACTCGCGCGTTTTGGCTTGCTTATTAAGGCTAAGCCGATTGCGCAAATGGGCTGAACTCCCGCTCGCAACTTGATTCTCTCACGCCATCCCTGGCAAATTTCGCTTTGATCCTCTACTGGAAGATCGCTTCGGGGTTGTCTTTGAAGATGACAATCCCTTGAGCGAAGTGGAAGGATCCACTCCAGTAGATGAAACAAAAGCGGAACTTGTCCGCGGGGGATCTGTGGTCGAACATGGGGTTGAAGAGTCTCTCGGGCATACCCTCAAAGAGTCGCTTGTCTCTGATTTTCATCAGAATGAGGGTATACGAGAAAAACTCAACTTCGATTTCGCCATCAGCGTATTTGTATGTGCGGCTCCCGACCGTGACCTCGAGCTTACGCTCTTGAAAATAATCACGGCCACCATTAGCAACCACTTCCTGCTGACCCTCGCGGGAAAGCTGAAGAATGATTGTTAGGGTGTGGGTTTGCATATCATACGCATACGAGGGGGCCATGTCCCTTCTAACCACAAAACTCCCCTTGGGAAACCTTTCTTCTGTCGCGCTGTCGCGACGAGAGTGGTTTTCTTGTTGGGGGGTGGCGGCTTCTTTTTGGGGATGCACTTGCGTTAGGCAAGTCATTTTGGTGTGTCCTGTGAAAAAATTTAAAAGCCGAAATCCCCCCAGCGGGGGTGTGCGACCTACCATAGGTCGACGCTCGACCTTACAATTTATCTTTCTCTTTGTCAACCCCTTTCTGTGTGTAAATTCGGGAAAATATTGTTCCTGTCTTTTTCCCAATTTTTTAGGTTATTTTTAATGTATTGGCGGATGGTGTTTAATTCCTTTTCATTGCGAATAATACGGTCGTGATAACGCGGTTGCCAAATTGATCTTCCTCGCATATTTCGCAAAATATTAATTTCTTTTGAAGATTGCATTTTAAAACGACCAATAATTTTCGATAATAACATTTTACGTCTATTAATACGTAATAATTGTTGATTTTTTTTATTATTTTGTAGAGACAATTCATGAATTGTCTCTACAACGAAACCGTAATTTTTGTGCGTTGTCTCCACCATAAAATTACAATAATTAACAATGTGTATTATCCCATGAAAATGATTTGGCATAACAATATATTCATCTAATTTAATGTTAGAATAATAATTCGGTAAATTTTGCCAATTTTTTTGGATAATATCACCCATATTCGACAGAATTATTTTATTGTTTTTAACAAAACTGAAAAAATTTTCACGATAAAATGTACAAATCGTAACAAAATAATATCCAGGGGAAGAATAATTCCATTTTAATAATCGTGCGGATTTAATACGATAACGTTCGGAAAATAAATTTTCATTAAAATCAGTAAACATAAAACGCCCCAAGAGGGACGCCAATGAAAATATATTATCAGACTCTATAGATCTTGACAAATACAAGGGTATTCTATAAGATATGGAATCTTAATAAATAAATTAATTTTATATGGATACCCAAATTTCGCAATTAGATTGGCAAAATAAATACCAAGACCCGATTATTTTAGCCGCTGCCAAAGCCAGCTACGATGAGCTGAATAAACAACAGTTAGATTTGATCTCTGAAAAACAAAAAAACGATCAGGAAATAATCGCTATTAAGAAATTTTGGGAATCTTTAGTATCTCGCCAGAAAGATTTAAATTTTAGAATTACGGAAATTAAGCACAAAATAAATAATATTATTAAAAGTAATAATACATCAACAGTGGCGCCGGCTTCTCTTCCGCAATCTGAAGAAAAAAAAGAAGTTCAGCAAGCATCTATGCCTACCCCTGTGCCTTTTATGCCCAGTAACTCTATATTAGAACAATTGAAAGAAGCAAAAAATAAAGAGCTGGAATTGCACCAAAGCACTACAGCTACTGCTATTGATATTGCCAATATCCAGCAAAAAATAAAAGATCTGCAAAATAAATTAAAGCAGTAATTCAAATTATTGCCGGATACTTTTTTTATGTAAAAGGCGATAGTAGGAAATAGCGAAGCGGTGCGCTTCATCGCGCATGCGTTGCATTAAATAGTAACCTTGCGACCCTGGTTTTAAACGCCGGGGTGTTTTTTTGTTTGGGAAATAAATTTCTTCTTCTCTTTTAGCCAAAGCGCAGACGTTAATTTGCTGCTCTGTGATCATCACAGCCACTGAATTTAACTGCCCTAAACCGCCGTCTAAAATAATCAAATCTGGTTTTGGCCATTCGCGGTGTGTTAAGCGGCGGGTAATAACTTCTCGGATCATTCCTACATCGTTGCTTTGGGTAATGGTTTTGATTTTAAATTTTCGGTATTCTTTTTTATCCGGCAAACCATTGGTAAAAACCACCATCGATCCCACGGCAAATTTTCCTTGAATATTGGAAATATCAAAAATTTCAATGCGGTGCAATTCTTTAATATGAAAATTATTTAATAATTCTTGCAACCCTAAATTTGGGTTGATATTTTTTGTGGCATAATAGGCGGTTAAATATTCTTGCGGGGTTTTAATAATATTTTTCAAGCTATTAATGGCTTCAGTTTGGTTGCGATACAAGGCTGCTTTTTCAAATTGTAAATGCCGCGAAGCAGTTTGCATTTTACGGGTGGTCAGATTTAATATTTTTTCGCTGCGGCCTTCAAAAAAATTTATAATATTATTGATTATATTTTGATATTTTTTTTCTGATATTTTTTTTAGACAAGGTGAAGCACACCGACCCATGTAGTGTTCTAAACAGGGTTTGTTAGTTAAGCGCCGGCAGGAGCGCAAAGGAAAAATGCGATGCAATAAGCGCAGCACTATTTTAATGCTTTTGGCTGAAGGGTAAGGCCCGTAGAATTTTGAACCATTTTTAAAATCTGGGCGCCGCACTGCTAATACTCGCGGGAATGGCTCATTGGTAATTTCAATGTAAATATAGCTTTTATCATCTTTTAATAAAATGTTATAGCGCGGATAGAATTTTTTTATCAGCTCATTTTCTAATACTAAAGCATCAGCTTCGGATTGCACTGCAATAATCTCAAAATTATTTATTTGCGGCAGCATAATGGTTTTCCATGGGGAAAGATCGTTGTTTTTATGGAAATAGCTAGTCACGCGGTTTTTTAAATTTTTTGCTTTGCCCACGTAAAGAACATTTTTTTGTTTATTTTTGAACAAATAAACACCGGGTTTATTCGGCAGTTGGCGCAGTTTTTTAGTAAATTTTTCCATAGCTCTATTCTATCAGACTTTATTTTTTAAAGGCAAGGTGCTATATTACTCGCATGTCTTTACAAATTGGTATGGAGTGAACACAACCAGACATCAAATAAACAATGATAGTCAAAAATTAGTACCATTTACATTTATGATAAAATTGCCGATGCCTCAATATAAGAGACTTATTACTAAGCGTAATTATCAAGGACAAATTGTTCATTCTATTCCTGTATAACCGTCTTTAAGCATACTAAAGTATATATATCAAATATTACCCTACACTGCTACTCACTATAATTCAAATTTTATCATTTTCACCATATCCGCATCGCTCTCACTAATGTGATGCCAATATCTTGTAAAACAGCTGGGGCATTCACACATTAAAGCTAAATGATAACTTCTATCCTGTCTAGCCCACGGAGCTTCTTTTACGCCGATAATGGAATCTTTATTGTCTAATGTATTACCAAATAATATCGTAGCATTGGTACATTCTGGATTTATACATTTTAAATCATTACTATGATTTTCTTTGGTCGGGTAGCCTTCACCCCATATAAGGCTCTCTCTCTGAACTTCTGGATTATTTGGTAGTGGTGGACGTATTGGTTCAGTCATAAATTTAACTTCTTATTTTATTGTCTAAATATTCAATGAAATAATCGCAAACTGCATTTATTTCATCAACTTCAGATTGATTTATCTTGCCAGCTTGTTTAATTTCATCTGGCGATTTTCCTTGTTGCACTGCTTCACTTTTTTCTTTATCACGTCTTGCGGATAAATTTTGAACGCACTCATTAAATTGTCTGATTCTTTGCAATGCTGGCTCATCGCTAATCATTGTTTCTAAACTGCTGAATAGCATTGTTAAAGTGTGAAATGTGCTAAATTGGCATTTATACCTTTTACCATCAGGGTCAGCCTTAGTAATTGTCCTCTCAGGAATCTCGTCTTTATATAATTTAATATCACGTAATATTCCAAGATAGGCCTCTAATCTCTCTCTCTCTCTCTCTCTCTCTTGATTCT
>Ga0172379_10006304_pt1 | contig 15971 bp, 9 predicted proteins | sample GrowelOW334metaG_FD_119756 | JGI IMG/M metagenome (GOLD analysis project Ga0172379, IMG submission 119756) | Groundwater microbial communities from an aquifer near a municipal landfill in Southern Ontario, Canada - Groundwater well OW334 metaG | ecosystem: Environmental > Aquatic > Deep... | reverse complement strand
CCAGAAATAGAAATTCTGTCCCTACCCAAACCAGAGCTATCAGAAATTACTCTATCACTTTTTTTCCACACGTAGACAATGTCTTTAGTGGAGACCCGGACACCATTACTATCTACTATTTGTGGTAATGCTGTAATTATTACAACTCCTTGGGGTACATATAAAGCGCTCCCCTTGTAAAAAGGGGGCGTGTAGCCAGATGGTTCGGCTATTAAATCTAAATCTTGTGATGTGATCGTCGCTTCTTTAATTATATTAATTCCTTCTGATGAGGTTATATCAGCTTTAATTACTGTACTAGCCCCCAAAGATTTTTTTGCTTGGATGGTTATTTTTGTATTTCCAACGCTACTTTTTACTAACCCCCCATCTTGATACCAAATAATTCCTGCTCTTAGTAGATCGGTATCATAACTTTGTAAGGAAACTGTAACTGTCGCCCCGGGTCTCGGTGTTGTTGGGTTGACTAGCATATCTACCGATGGACCAAGTAATGTGGGCGACACGGTGGATGTTTGTGTAGATGGATAAAGAGAGGTCTGTGCATTTGAGAGTATAGGAATTCCTATCCACATAAAACAAAATGAATATAAAAAGAGTTTTTTTACAGAAAACATCATGTATTTATTATATCATCCTACTCTCCCCTTAGGAAAGCGTCCTTAATTTATATATTCTCTCTAGGCTCAAGATTTTCAGAAATTTGTTCTTGTTCTTTGGTATCAGTCTCTTCTTTTTGTGCTTCTAAGTCTGCTTTATTTTTCTTGATAGCCAAAATCTGTGAAGGGTCGGAAGTAATTATTTGATCTTCGGTGTATGAAGCCTTTATACTGAGAGCCACATGTTTTAGTCCCACGAAGAATATTCCCTCTCCTACATCAGATTCCAGAAGCAGATACTTTTCTTCATCAGTTAGGTTGAATATTCTTTGCAAGTTGTCTATAGAAGTCGGTGATTGTTTGAGAAGTATTTGTATAGATGAGTTGGTTACGATCGGTAGTCCATAAGGAGAACGCAAAAAGTCATCCACGTCTTGGGTGATAGTTGCGATACCTAGATAGTATTTACGTCCTCTTTTTGCCAAACTGAAAAGGAAAGAAGCTGTGTCGTCCGATTTCATCATCCACCAGGCCTCATCAATAATAAGAAGGCGTTTCTTTATATTTTTTCGGACAGCGGTCCAAATAAAGTGCGTAATGATATACATCGCGACAGATTTCAATTCATCCTCCATGTCACGGACAGAGAAGACTACGAATTTGCTGTTGATATCTACGTTGGTTGGACGGTTAATGAAACCAGCCCAAGTACCTTTGGTGTATTTGGTAAGTCGTTGTACCAGAGATTCCCCTCCTTCCATTCCAGCAAGTACAAGTTCAAAGTCAGATAGAAGTGGAGGGTCAATGTCAGTGAAATCTGAATCTGGAGTAATATCTTTGAGGGCGTATGTTTCTGTAATAGCGCGGTCGATAATAGCATCTTCTTCTGCAGAAATTCCTCCCATCATAATACGAAATAGACCAACAAGGTTCACAATGTTGGAGCGAAGTACATCTGCAAAGGATTCTTCTTCTCCTGGAGGAGGAAGGTCAAACGGGTTAATGTGGTGGGGAGAGTTTAATGATACGTTAAAATACTTTCCTCCTATCGCTTCGGCTAGATATTTATATTCACTTTCTGGGTCCATTACAATAACGTCAGTATCAAACATTAGAGTTCTGATGATTTCTAACTTGGTCATGTAAGATTTTCCGGCACCAGACTTCGCAAAAGTAATGGAATTGTAATTTTCAAGAGAAAATCTATCAAAAAGCACCAAGCTGGCATTGTGTCTATTGACCCCGTACAAGATTCCCCTATCAGAGGTTAGGTCAAAAGATATGAATGGAAATATACTTGATAGTGGCTCCGAGTTAAATTTGGAATGAACATTCAGCTCGTCTGTAGCAATAGGAAGAACACTTCGGAATCCTTGTTCTTGCTGGAAAAGGGCTGGTTTTACATAGATAAGTTTTGATTCAAGTATTGATTTTATTTCAGACTCAACTTTATCTAATTCGTTTTCTGTATCACCATAAACACTTATATAAAGTCCTACTTCGAACAGCTTTTCTTGAGCCTGTTGTAGTTGGTCACGGAGACGTTCGATGTCTTGGTATGCAGTATCAAGCATCGGGTCGCGAACTAAACCGCGAGACTCTCTTTCGTTTATTTGACTTTGAACCTCGGCAACCTTCTTCTGAAAAGTGTGAAGGACTTTTGCTGTATCTATTGGATGAATAAAAATAGAGGTATCAAAAACTTTGTCTAAGTTGATGATAGGGGCAAACCAGCTATCAGAAAGGAATCTTGGATATGAAATAACAAAGAAGGTACGAACAATTTTGTCTCCAAGATTCAGCGCGCGCGGGGTAATTTTGAGCGCAGACGGAGCTATAACATCTTGTAATTCAAGTACGCCGGCATCATATATTTCATGAGGCAGGAACGAGGTCAGTTCTTGTTTGTCTTCTTTCTTTTTTAAAAAATCAAAAAATCCCATAAATTTATACGCGTGGCGCTATATGACTTGAGTCACCTGGATTAAAGAGACCGTAATAAAGTTCTACCGCGTGGTCTGTTCCTAGTAATTCGCTCTTGAGACCCATACGGACAAGTCCTTGTTGAACAATACCAACTCTCTGTTCTATTTGTGTACGATGTTCAGCAAAAATGTCTGTTTTGTCTTGAGCTTTTTCTGAATCTGTTTGTTTTTTACCAAATGGAGAAAACCCTTTTCCCTCTCCAACAACTGGTGGTGAGTAAGGAACAATTATATAGAAACGCTTCTCCATAATGTTTTGTATTTCAGAAAAACTTTTAATGAATTCTATATATTCTCGTATCTGTATTTTCATTAAGTTGTTGTACTGATTTTTATATTGTTCTTCAAGTAGGTTGATATATGGGCGTATATCACGTTTTCGTGATTCTATAAAAATTTGTATTGAAAAGTCTAGGGAGTTTAGAAAGTTTTGAAATTGGAAAGTAATTGCCTGCTGCTCATCTTTAGATTTCAATGCAAAGTTGACTGAGGATACCATGATAATAGCCCGTAGAGATTTGTCTTTCAAAATAACAATGCCGTCTCGCACTTCTTGAATTGGTATGAAATTTTGTGTGGCTTTCGATGTTGCCATAATAATTCTTGCTTTATTGTAACATGATTTGAAATTCGTTCACTAGGCTGATTCTTTTGTCTTTGCGAATGTACTCATGAAGCAATCCATCTCTTATATTACAAATTCAATTTCTGGATTGCTTTGCTTCGCTCGCAAAGACAAAAGATTTAATAGTCATTACTCTTTGAGGTTCAGTCTAGCTGCGGAGGTATTGCTATCTGTGGCTATTGTTTCGTGTATATTCAAGCTCCAAGTTAACTCTTTTAGTTTACTTTGATTGAGTTTTGGCAAAGCGATTACTCCTGTCTGCCCCTCAGCTTTTTCTACGGGGGCTATATTTGTCGTTTCAACTGGATGTTCACGTTTCTGCCAGACATATAATTTAGATGATGAAATATATAAAAACCATGCTTCCACAATAGAGATAAAAGGTTTTCCGTTTAGTTTGTAGAATGCTACAGTGGCTGAAAATCCTATTACAGGGATCATTAAAGGGAAAGCTACTATTTTTGGAGCAAAGCGGAAAAGTATAAGGCACGCTCCTGCCCCACCGGCAACATAAAGAAATTGCTTTAACGTTAAAGGGCCAAAAATTTTGTCTTCAACCTCGATAAACTGTGGAACTTGGAATTGCATATGAGTAACTAATTCTTTAGCGAAATTATATCACGCTTGAGGGGGCCAACAAAACGAAAAAGAGGGGCGGGTGGTTGTCGACAACCACCCGCCCCTCTTTCCATATTTATATTATCGGTTCCCTATACGGGTCATGTTTTACAGCTTTTGGATCAATACTTACTTGTTTGATTCCAGGCAGAGATTCTTTTGTCTCAATAGTTGCCTGAGGATTTCGAACAATACCATTTAGGCTGTTTTGCGTGTTAGATGTTTTTGCGAGTGAAACTCCTGTTACAACGGTAGAATGGTTTTGTTTTACATCGTTTTGTTGAACAGCTTTCTGAATTGTAGGGAGATGGGTTGTTGGCCTAATTTCAGGAAGAGAATGATTTATTACATCTTTTTCTTGCGCGCCAATCTCAATATTTGAAAGGTTTGCTACACCTAACTCCTGTGAAGTTGGGCCTGCCCCGCTGAGCTTTGGTGGAGTGGGAGAAACCGGTGTTGGGTTCTCTATTCCAGCAAGAATATCCTCTTTATTTAGGGTTTCATTATTTGAAGCTCCATCTGCCGTGTTATTGTCTCCTTTTTTCCCATCCGTTAGATTTTCTTCAGGTATCTCTTCATCCAATTCATCGGGAGCGAATACAATTGCCTCTTGTTCTTTTATCTTTTCACTTATTGCATGGAGTGAATCTCTGATACTCGAGAAAATAAGACGATTTACATCAGATGCAATAGCGTTAGCAACTGCGGTATTAATACCTAAATCACTTTCTAATGATTCCACAAATCTAGATAATGGTTCAAGTCCCAAAAGAACAAGTAGAGTGTTAGTTTGTAGGTGGTCAGCTTGATCTATGTGTAGACGGTTCTTCTCTGTAACTTGTTGTAGTGTTTTGTGCAAATCAATAGACCCTATTGCCTTCTGTATATCAGGAGGTAATTTTGCAAACTGATCCTTAATTATTTGTTCGGTTTCGGTCATATTTTATTATGGTGTCGGTGGTGTTTGTGTGCCTCCTGTTGAGGTGTTTTGCTTTGCGGTTTCCTCTGCTTTTTTCTGTAGTTCTTCCAATATCTTCTCTCCATCAGATTTGCCACTTCGCTTTTTGATTTCAGCTATTTGTTTTCTTCGGGCAATCTCATCTTTCGTTAGTTTCAATTTAGCGACTTTCTTCTCTTCAGCTTCTATTTCTTTGTTATAGTGCTCTTCGCGTTGTTTTCTCTCTGCTTCATTTTGTGCAGAATCCATCGCAAGTTTCTTTCTTCTCTTTATGTCTTCCTTTCTAGCCTCTATTTCTTTTGCTTTCTTTCCTTCTTTACCCAATCCCTTTTCTAATCTTTCAATCATCGAATCACTCTCTGCCTTTTTCCTTATCTGGTCTTCTTTCAGATTCTTTTTCTTGTTTAATTCCCCTTCCTTTTCTCCAATCTGTGCTTGTATTTCGTCTATTTTCTTTTTTGCAGCGATTCTTTCAGCTTCAGAGAAACTTGAAGTTGGGTCAGCAACCCCTTTGTTATATTCGAGGTCTGATCTTAGTGAATCAATGTGTGCCTGGTCTCTTCCACTTGCAAGATCATCACGGTGCTTTCTCAAAGCCTCGTCACCTGCTGATTTATCTGCTTCAAGAGGGCTCTTTGATTCATATATCTTTTCTCTTTCTTTCACTCTGGCATCAAATCCTCCTTTGCCACCAGCGCTACCGAAATCAACACCAGTTTTCTTTAGTTGGCCACTAACTAGGCTATTACTACGAAGGTCAAAACTGCCTTTAGACCTTGCATCAAGTGATAGTAATTTTGTTCTTGCTATATAACCACTAGCACCACCTTCTTGTGCTTTTCTCTTCAATTCGTCCATGTACGGTTTATCAGCGAGTTTTGCTGTTGCCGCGCGTCCAACAGTAGCTCTTCCAAGCAAGGCCGTTCCCCCTATTGCAAGACCTGCAGCTGCTCCGATAGCGGTTTGAATACCACCTGTAATAGCTGAACCGAATTCGCCGCTGAGCTTCTTTGTCGCTTTTACTATTTGTTGGATAGCTACAATAACTATTACAAAACTGAGCATTGAAATTACCCCAACATCAGTTCCCTTGAAGGCATCACTATTAACAACTTTTACTACTAGGTACATTCCAAAAAGAAATACCGGGGCTACAAGGGTCTGGTCAATCAGTGTTTTGAGCCATTTTCCAGAATACTCTTTCAAACCAGGAACCAGTTCTCCGATGAATCCGATTGGAGAAAATGCTAATAGAAACAAGAAGGCAACAAATCTTGCCACAAAAAGCATGGCTGCGATTAGGAAAGCCCATGTTGCATAGCATACCAATATGACTCTTAGGGTACTAATGACTGCCTGCCCTGTACTTGCTGCTGCTAGCTTACCTTGATCTGAACCTGCTGCTTGGTTTGTAAAATTATAAAGATTTTGAAGGTATAAGGCGTTCATAACTGCCTCACTTAACGTAACCTTACTGTTTCCGGGGACCCCTTTCGTCTTTATTTCTTGGTATACCTGTGTAGCGACAATGTTTCCAGTGTCTATTATCACTTTAGTAATAAACATACTGAAGTTTATGAATAGAGCCGCTATAATAATTCCTCCAACCATTTTTTTTACGTCTCGTCCGCTCAGATCAAGTATTTGAGCAATGGCGGCATAGAGTAATCCAAAAATAAGTGCAACATTTGCAAGGTCTCGGATCAGTATCCATATTGTTAAAATTGGGCCACCCGTGCCAAGGAGTGAACTCATTTTATATATAGAATAGTCAATAGAGATATCAAGGAGATTTCCAGCGAGTGTTAGACCGAGGCTCGCAATAGGAAGGAAAACCCAATCAAGCAATATAACAACCACAGAAAGGACAATTTTTATTAATCCTTGCCCTATAGAAGTCATTGCATATCCAATCCAACATATAGGATTTAAACCACAAATACTTTTCTTTGCGTCTTGTGAAGAAATTTCGGCGTAATAAGCCGCGTTGGCTGCGGAAGCCATCGTAGCTGCGTTTAGAATATTCTGCTGTTCTTGTGTTAACTCAACATCTCCTAAACCAGCAATAGCTCTTCCTGCAGACATTAATTCGCTATAAGTGTATGTCTTTCCGTCAACTACATATTTCTGTGTGGTCGGGTCAACAGAGTTAGCTGCTGTATTTGGTGTAGGACCAGCGGTGGTGTAACTGGTACCCGCTCCAGAAGTATATGCAGAAGCAACACTACCATTTACAAAAACACTTCCCATACAGACAAGTACGATTACAAGGAGGGCTATTCGGATTTTTTTCCAGAAGCGTTGCATGATGAATTAAGAAAGGTTTTGTTTTAAGGTGTCGCTGGGGTTAATGCACTTATTTCTTCACAAGTTGCCGGAACCGAGAAAGTAGAAGTTGCCATATTATTCGCTGATGCTCCGGTCGGCCATACTCCCCAATAGTAGTTATGTCCTAGAATTACAGGAGAAATAAGAATGCTTGTTGTTGCTACTGTCGTTGAAATATTGTTTAGACAGAAATCGTTTGGATTTTTTTCACTACATTCTGTGGCAGACGGATAATCTATTCCATCAGATTCATCGCTCACACGAACTTCAAATAGAGGATTTTCCATATCTCCTACCCATGTCAAAGTTGCAGATGTGCTGGTTGCTCCACTGTTACATGTGGCAAGAGTTGTTGGTTGTATCAATGGAGTAATGTAGTTGATATTGGTTGGTGGAACAGGTGTTACGAAAGCTGTGTTGGTATTGAGATCGTTTTCTGTAGCCACCTGCTGTGATGCCTCAGGACTTTGTGAGGCGGCCGTAGCGATATCGCTGTAATAAGCAATAGCGTCGTTTCCTATCTTCAAGTCTGCCAACATCTCTTCTTGCGTGTCTGGTTTTCCATTATCAAACATGCTTTTTGCTCCATCAATCATATAACTGATTGCAACATTTGCTAGTGCGGCCATGATTGCATTCACATCTTGAGCAACACCAAGACGATCCATGTCTATTCCCGTTGCTTTTGATGCACTGTCGGATATAACACTACCGGGAGTTTCGGTTGTACATTTCATTTCGTGTGAGTTGTCTGCATTTACGGTGCTATAGTTCCCCTGGGGGTCTGAAGTATAAGTTGCTCCTTCCTCTGGCTCCATATCAGGTCCTTCGTAGCCTTCTTCACCAGGATTAGGAATTTCTTCGCATGATTTCCATGACATGAATCCTTTGCCTTGTAGTAAATCATCACCAATTGTTTTCTTTTTGTCGCCAATTTGGACTTCAAGCCCGCTGAAAGAAGCAGTAAGGGCGCCTGAAGGATTGTTTGTTGGCACAGTTGTCATTTGAATCCAGCTATTCCATCCTCCTCCACCAATAAAGTCTCCATTAACAAAATTGTTATAAGCATCTTTTGTGTTTGCCAAAACCCCACTTAAAGAACATTTAATTTGTTCTTTAAAGGGAGCATAATTAAGTTGCAGGGAAAGGCGTATGTTTATATTGAACGGCGTACAAAGCCAGGCCAAGGCGGGATTGCTTAATATAAAATCTCCAACGGTAATATCAGCTGTATCTTTAAAGAAGCCTTCAGGGTCTTGTACGAAGGATGGTCCACCAGACTTACCATCTGGTCCTTTAAATCCGTTATCTATCCAGGTAACAATACTCTTTGTCAATTCTTTTAGAACTCTGTTCGCAACGGTTTGCCATATGAAGTCAAAAGCGGAAGGGTCGCCGGATGCGCCAGTCTGTCCACTCCCTTTGATCGCTGTGTTGTTTGTACTTTTTGCAATTTGGGCGGTGTTGTAAACGGTCGTGTCAGTATTGACGATAATTGCTTCGGTGTTTACGACGGTAGCTGCGGTGTTAAATTCGGTAGGGATATCAATGGTGCACCAAAATCCAACCCCACAAACCATAGCAGGAATTCCGACCGGAACCCCTGACGGAATCATTGTCTCCATTGGAATTAATGCAACTGATGGTACTGATGCGAAAGAGGGTAATGGGAAGAGAAAAATAAAACAAAATAGAATTGAATGAATCAAGGTCTTATTTTTTTTGTAGAAGAGGGCGAAGAGGGACATATCCATCTAATTATATTACATTTTTAATAATCATGTAACCGCTTTCCCGGGGTGTAAATTGGATTTTGTTTGCTTCTAAATATGTCTTGAGCGAGCGGAAGGAGGCAAGTAATGCTTTCAGGTCTGAAGGATATTTCATAAATCCTTGCAGGGAATATATTGCATCACTGTACAGTCTCTTTGAGAAAGCAAGGTCGTTTGATATTGATTGTAGTGTATTTAAGAAATATACGTGTAGATTGGCGGCACTCGCTGGGACAGTCATCGAAAGAAGGTCTTTTATTATTTTGTTGTACTCTGCTATATTTTTATCCAATTTTTCTAAATCCTTTGGATTTTCAGATACTAGAGAGTTTTTGATTATTTCTAGGTCGGCTTGGATATTTTGAGATGGCTTTACAAAAAATGCTGAAGCCATTGCATTCCCATAGTTGTGTATTGTAGATGTGCTGAGTTCCTGCAGGTCATTAATTATTTTTAAGTCGTTTACTCGGTATTTTTTACTTGATGTGGCGGTAGCAGAATTGATATTTTTTATCATATCATCAAGAAGGACCTGCTTGTCTGCAGATGACAATTCCGAATTGACTTTTTTTGTGGCTAGATATTCAGAGAAGAAAGCTTGTGCGGTTTTCTCGGTTGCTGTTAGTTTTTGATAATCCGCAAAGTCTTTTTTTGCCTGCTCAATAAGTTCAGGATTGATTTTATCGTTTGGCTCTTGGTTAGTCTTTGCAGTATTTGCTTTTAAAGGATCGCGGTTTTGATTGATTTCTTCACCATCTGTCGATCCATCTTTGTCGGTGTCAGGATTTTTTAAATTTGTACCGAGTAGTGTTTCTTGCCAGTCAGGCAGGCTATCCTTGTCGGTATCTGTTTCAATAAATATCTGCGCGGGCGTTTTTTCTGATTCAGAAAGTACGGCAATTTTTGCTCGGTTGGCAGATTGAGCCTGCTTTAAGGCGCTAAAACGTACTCCGATGGCAACAAGACCGATTGCGACAATAACAGTTGCACACAAAACAATAAAATTTCTTGATGGAGCGTACTTCTTGTACTTTTTTGTTAGAGAAAGGCCAATCATGCGAATTATTATAACATGAGGGTAAGTTCCGATACTAGAAAAACACGGGATAAGTGACCCCGCTCTGCGGGGTCATCCCTGCGAAGGCAGGGATCCATCTCTTTTGCTGTCCCTCCTTCTGAGGTTTTTAAAAGCCATGGATTGTCGATTCTCTAAAGAGGGTGAAAAAAGAGGTGAATTGGTGTCATTTTGAATAAGGATTGTTCATATAAATACGAATTTACCTCTCTTTTGTCATCCCCATGAAGATAGGGATCCATCCCTTTCCCTTTTTGTCTTTGCGAATGATTTGTCCCGAGCCATGGCGAGGGAAGCAACCCGTAATTAGGATTAAAATATATAGAAACTGGATTGCCCGCCTATTATCGCCTGATGGCTCAGCTTATGGCGGACAGGCCAAGGATGAGTACATCCTCGCAATGACGAAGGAGGAAATCTCCAAAGGTCAAACCTGCCAAAGGCTTCGCAAATTTAACCTCCCAGGATTGGCTTCTAAGCTCTCAGCTCTCTTCCTCTAAACTACAATTGAATGATATACTTAACCCGCAAGATAATTAAAAATTATCAACTTTTACAAACTTAATATTTTAGCTATGCGTACCAAAATAGTTTCTCTCGTCAGTGTTTTATTTATCGCTTTATTATTTACATTTTCTCTTCCTGCCAAGGTAAGTGCGGGTGATCCCGTTAACCTTTTTCCACGTAATCTAGATGTTGGGAGCCAGGGTACAGATGTTCTAAACCTTCAGATTTTGTTAAATAGCGATAATGGGACAGCTTTAACTGTGGCCCCAGGAGCAGCTGGCTCTCCAGGTCACGAAACGACATATTTTGGTACTGCAACTCATAATGCGGTTATCCTCTTCCAAAATCAATATAATATTGAGCCTGCAAACGGTGTGGTGGCCACATCTACACGCGCAGAGTTGAACACTCTTGCAAGTCTTATTGGTTACAACGGTCTTATTTTGACATCTACAGAGACTCCTCCTGTCACACCACCCCCTCCTGTCACACCCCCACCAACAAATGGTGTTTGGATCCCTTTCACTAGAACATTGAAAGTCGGTGATCAAGGTAATGACGTCTTTCAACTTCAACAAATATTGAATAGTGATAAGAGAACAGCTCTTGCGGTTGCTGCAAATGCCGCCGGTTCCCCAGGCCACGAAACAACATATTTTGGTGGAGCCACTGAAGAAGCGGTTGCTCGTTTTCAGATTACTTACGGAATTATTCCAATAGATGGAACCGTTAATCAGGCGACGATAACGAAGTTAAATCAGATAATCGCTTATGGAATAACTCCTCCAGTTACCCCTCCCGCCCCTAAACCCTCTGTTGATATAAAAGTGAATGGAAGTGATGGTCCTGTTTATGCCCCAGTCGGTACTGTGGTCAATGTTTCTTGGACATCTCAAAATGTTACAAGTTGTTCAAATGGCACAGGAACAAGTAAACCTTTGTCTGGTTCACAGTCTCTTACAATCAATTTACCGACAACGGTTACCTTGGTATGTAATGGGTCCTATGGTTCTGTTTCAGATATCGTACAGGTGGATGCATACGGTACCACAACACCACCAGTCGTTGGTGCTTTTGGTCCAATAAGTATCATGCCAGCAAACAATTCTGTCGATATTTCACCAAAAATTCAATTGGCGATGAACTTTAATGGAAATGTTGCCGTTGACCCAGCTGGGTATATAGATATCAAAAACTTGAGTAATTTCACTACAATTGTTCGTATTCCATCTTCAAATATTTACACAAATGGTTCCCAGGTCATGGCAAGCACAACAATGTCTTTGCCTCTTAACGCTGTTGTATATATTGAAATCTCACCGACGACATTTAAGAATGCAACAAGCAGTCTATATTACAGTGGAATTTCCGGATCTGGAACTTGGGGATTCACAGTCGCATCAACAACAGGAGTTGTAATACCTCCAGCAATATTTAATGATGCAGTTGCTTTCTCTCCCGCAAACGGTACCGCAAATGTCGCAACAACGACTAATTTGACAATGACCTTTACTGGAACTAATGACAAGGTTGTTGCTTTGAACAGTGCTGGTTATGTAGATATAAGAAATGCCGCTTCATCAACTTCATCTAACCTTATTGAGAGAGTTCTTGGTTCGGCTATTGCCTTATCCCCAACCTCAAGTGGTGCTGTTGCTACAATAAATCCAACGAGGAATTTACCTGCAAGCACAACAATCTACATTGAAGTGGCTTCAACTACGTTTAAGAATGGTGCAGGAAGCTTCTTCTCTGGCATATCCGGATCAAATATGTGGAAATTCACAACAGCAAAAAATGTCGTTGCAACTACCCCCCCTCCAAATATTTATGGCGGGACAACAATAGCTACATCAAGTCAGTATGTTGGTTACGGAGTTACAAATAACTGGATGAACATTGATCCAGTTGCTCTTGCTCAGGCCTTGAAAAATGCTGGTTTGAATTTGACTCAAGTAGAATATTTAGGATCAACAGCCGCAACATATACTGCTTCTGCAGAAAGTCAGCTTCGTCCCAAGTTGCACAATTTCGTTACCGCAATGCGCGCTCAAGGTATTACTACTTTGATAACGATTGCGAACATGAACGCTCCTTATATCAAGTCAGTTCCACTGTCATTCCTTACAAATATTGTTGATTATATGGCAAGTAGCACAGTGGCAAGCACAACTGTTATAGGTAAAAGCGGTGTTATTTTGGAACCTGTAGATGGTTTTTCATCTCCAGAAGATGCTAAGCCTGAGGTTGTAAACGCGAACATTGCTTTGGTGAATAGTAAGGCAAATCCTCTTCTTGCTTATGCCGGAGGTGTTTGGAAGGGAGACTTGTCTTACGATATGATTAATGCTCAAGCAGTTGCTCCTACTAACTTCCGTTTTGCAGATTATGCATTACAAGATATAACTGCAGTACCATACAATACTCCGACCGGAGGGCAAAAGACTTTGGTAACAAGCTATCATGGAGATCTTCAGACACAACTTGCTGGTGGAATAAAAAATGCTCCATCCTTTAATTCATCGCTGATGGCTGGATGGGCGTGTTTGAATCTCAAGAAGGGTTATAGCTTAAGTGCATATGGAGGATCTCATACAGCTATAGATTATGGTTCTATTTCTACTCTCGGCTATGTATTGAAAGAGGGGGCTTCATGTAAAGAAGATGCTGCACTCGCTACAACCACTGCGGAGGAAGAGGGAGAGCCAATCATTGTCCAGTTCGGTGGAATTGTAACAATGGTTCATAAATGTGAAACTAATTGTGATGGAACACCAAACTCAAATCAATATACTGAAGTTGTCATAATGCCGAATGGTTCCTCAGCAGTTGCTTATCCTTATACGAATTCTACTCAGTCAGGATCGTTCTTCTTTGGACCAAGAACATCCGGTTCTATGCCTAAAGTTGGAGATAAAGTAATTGGAAATGCGGAACAGGACCACTGGACCATTTGTGGAGAAACTGTAAAAAAGGATACAGGATATGTTTCTGGCGCTTCAAAATCTGATGCTGTGATACAACCAGTGGGACACATAAAAGATATCCAAGTCAGCGGGAATGTTAATTTATCAGGAGGGAGTTCAGGAAGCAGTGATGCATACTTGGGTTCGGATCAGTCTGTTCAAGATTATGCTTTATGTGCTGGGGGAGAAGCATATTCTTGTCAAAGCTCTAATATGGAAATAGCAGAAGATTTTGGCGTTGAGAATCCTTTCTAGTGAAGAATACTAAAGAGAATAAGTAAGGACACCCCTTCGCCACAGAAAAAAACCACCTACATCAGGCGGTTTTTTTCTGGTTAAGTTCCACCAACGTCTTCCATTCTTCTGGTTTTACCTCTTCTGCCCTCTTATTCTCCCACCCATCTGGCAAAGTAATATTCTCGTCAAAAGCTTTTAAATTACTTGAGAGTTTTTTTTTTTTGTGAGCAAAGCCATATTTTAGAGTTTCAAAGAATTTTTTCTCGTCTATATTTTGAAAGAAAGTGCGCGAAATATTATTAATAGCAAGTATTGCCGAATCCACATTTGGTACTGGATGGAACGACCCTCTCGGAACCTTCCCCTCTATTCTTGGAGTTCCATATGCTTTTACACTAATAGACAAGATGCTTTCTTTACCATCTCGCGAAATGATTCTTTCTGCTACTTCTTTCTGTATCAGAATCACCATTATTTCTGGTTGGATTTCTGCTTCAAGATATTTTCTTATAAATGCCCCAGTAATATTATAAGGGATATTGGCTAAGATCTTGTAATGACTTTGGTCTAATAAGTTAATATCTTCATCCTTGTCATTCTCGTGATTTATCTCGAACTTTGTTGAGAGAATGCGGGAATCTAGTATTTTTTTAAAACCTTGGATATCAAATTCCAATGCATCTCCATGAATTAGTTCAAGTCTCCCCTCACCTAGTTCCTTTGAAAAGGTTAACTTTAATTCTTCATAGAGATTATCATCTTTTTCTATTGCAATGACTTTTTTCACAGGAGAGGAGAGAAGTTCTCTGGTCAAAGCCCCTTGCCCAGGACCGATTTCAAGAACTACATCATTTGTGGTTAGTTTGCCCGCTTCAATTATTTTTCTCAATGCCCCAGCCGAACGCAAGAAATTTTGACCAAGAGATTTTTTCGGAAAGTGTTTAGGTGAATTTTTCATGACTTGAATATAAGGTAACATATTGTAGATTAAACCTCCAATTTGTATTTAATAGTCAGTTTTTATCAAGAATTTTCTCTGGGTGCATTTTGTCTTCTTTAGAATGGGTGTTTTATCTTGAATGTCTCTAATGGCATGCGACCGCGCACTAATAGAAACATCTGTATGATAATCTTCACTTTGGACTTCGGATTCTATATGATTTTGTCTTTTTTGAATGTTGCCAATCTGGCGCGACCGCGCCAGATTGGCAACATTTGGCAAAAGACAATTCTGTTTATCTAGATTTATTAGCGACGTGGAGTGAGAAAGCAAAAGTCTTTGCTTTCGCAAGACCTTGAATATTTTGTATTCAAAATGTGAAGGGTGTACAGCTCCTGTAAGGAGAGAGATGTGAGGAATTCTTATTCCTCACTTCCGAGCCGAGGAGACTAATATAAGAAGTATGAACTTCTTTTTGCCGTTGCTCGTTCGGAAATAAACGTGGAGTACCCATTCATTTCACTTACTCACTAGGCTATAGGGGATATAAAAACCCCGCGGCTCTGCCGCGGACAAGGACGAGCAAAGCGAGTTCCTTGTGATCGGGGCTCTGCCCCAGGGTGAATACCTTTTATAAATCGAGATAGACAATTTTTCCAGACCAAGCAAATCCTTGTTCTTCTTCTAGATATTCTGCGTCTATATCAGCAAGAAATTGGGACGGAATATTCATTTGAGTATTTCCGTATATCATCCTCATTTCGGCATAAGAAAGATAGAGTTTTTTCCTTGCACGAGTAAGTGCTACGTAGAAAAGGCGACGCTCTTCTTCCATATCCGCCTCATTTCTTCTTGATCCTTGTCTTTCGTGTGGAAAAAGTCCTTCCTCTAGACCAGCAATAAATACTATATCAAATTCAAGCCCCTTAGATGCGTGCACAGTCATCAGCTTCACTGCGTTTTCATTTTTCTCCAAGGTGTCTTGATCGCTTGCGAGGGCTGCATCTTCAAGTAACTTTTCAATTCCCTCGCCTATTGGTAGATTGTCATATTTCGTCGCGAGGGTTACCAATTCCATCATGTTTTCCAATCGTTCTTGTTCTTCTTCAGTACCACCTTTTAATTGGTCTTCTAGTCCAGATGTTTTAATAATATATTTTACAACTGAAGACGGTATATCTTTTCTTGCCTTGTCTCCTATTCCTGAAAGTAATCTATAAAACGAATCTACTTTTTCTCTAACACCAGATGGTAGAGAGGATTTTTCTCCCGAGAAAAGTTTTAGAATTGTAACTTTACCAATACCTCTAGTCGGTACGTTAATCACGCGCTTAATGTCACTCATCGCCTCAGGGTTGAGT
>Ga0172379_10006303_pt1 | contig 15971 bp, 15 predicted proteins | sample GrowelOW334metaG_FD_119756 | JGI IMG/M metagenome (GOLD analysis project Ga0172379, IMG submission 119756) | Groundwater microbial communities from an aquifer near a municipal landfill in Southern Ontario, Canada - Groundwater well OW334 metaG | ecosystem: Environmental > Aquatic > Deep... | reverse complement strand
GCGATGCTGATTTATTAGAAAAGACTATGAGATGCTGGCTTAAGTCTTGGCTTAGCAGCAAAAATAATTTAAATGGAATTTTTTCTTTGTATAAGAAATCTCATTTTGAAGTCAATAAGATTTTGTTGCCTTTAAAAAATATTGCCGTAAAAAATATTTCTAATAAAGAATTATACAATTTATATCATCAAGCCCAAATGGTATGTTTGGCCAGTATTAGCTTTTCCGAGTATTCAATGGATTCATTTGATGATTTTTTTGGTAAAATCTTTGGGGAAGAACTGAGGCGTTTAACTAGAGATAAAATAAATGAAACTGATCTACACCAGTTGATGGAGCCCGCCTATGCTTCCGAGAGTTTGATTTACAAAAAGACTACATTAGATTTTTCTTTCAAAAAGGTTGTTAGTCAAACGGCTTTGCAAAAAACGGTTAAACGTTTCGGCTGGGTTATGATGAGTTGGGATGGCAGTAATGAATTAACTGTCAATCATATCAAACAAGAGATTAAGAAACTAAAGAAAAAAAGTCTTAATTTAAGAAAGAAAGAATTAAAACAAATTAATAATTTTGTTAAATCGGCCAAAGCCAGGAGAAACAACCTAATCAAGAAATATAAATTGTCATTTAGTAGTCTAAGGCCGTATTTTCAGCTCCTGGATACTTTTTCCATGTTCCATGATTGGCGCAAGGAAACTCAGATGCGTTCCAACCAAATTATTTTCCCTGCTCTAAACGAAATGGCCAAAAGATTTGAAATTAAATATCAAGACTTATTGTTTTATAGCAATTCAGAAGTTAAAAATTTGTGTTTGAAAAACATCAAAGTTAATCAGTCAGTTATTGCCAAACGCCGGCAGGGTTTAACTTGGGTAATTAAAAAAGGCAAAGTTAAGGAATATTTAGGCAGTGATGCCAAAAAAGTTTTAGATAAACTTGTTCTCTCGGTTATTAAAACTGGTAAGACTTCGCAGGTTACCGGTGTGCCAGCTAGCCGGGGTAAAGTGATTGGAAAAGCATATATTGTTAAAGCAGCCAAAGAGGCGATTAAAATTGTCAAAAAGGGTGGTATTTTAGTAACTTCTATGACTACAATTGATTATTTGCCAGCTATGCGTAAGGCTGGTGCCATTGTTACTGACGATGGCGGAATTACTTGCCACGCCGCCATTGTTTCGCGGGAGCTAGGAATTCCTGGTGTGGTTGGGACTAAAGTTGCTACTCAGGTTTTCAAGACCGGAGATATGGTTGAGGTCGATGCCAACAAAGGAGTGGTAAGAAAAATATGAGTCAGGCTATGCTAAAAAAGATTAAGCCAGAGAGTTATGTTAGAATTTGTTCGATCAAAGAAAGTGTTTTACTTTCTTATTTTGAGCTTAATCAACGCCGTTTGTTAAAGCAAGAAGGATTCCCTAATGTTGAACTGATTTATATTAATGGCCAGTGGTTTTTAAATAAGAAAGATATTGCTGCCTATGATTTTCCCGACGGTAAAATTTTATCAGCAGTAAGTTTAGTCGAAGAAAGAGCGGCTGATTATGTCAAATTTTCAGAACAGCTCCGGCAAAAAGATTTTTCCAAAATTTTATGGAAAGAATTAATAGTTGATTACCAAAAGATGTGTGATCAGTGGGGTCGGTATATGAGAGTGATAGATATTCCGATTTATTTTCCCTCTCATTTTGAGAAAAAAATGATAAAAACTTTGCAGCAGCACGGTTTTAGCGAAAAAGATTTTGATATCTTAAGCTACCCTTTATATAACACTTATCACCTGAGAAGAAGTAAAGATTTTTTACTTTTGAAACTGGGTCGAATTTCTTTAGCGACTTTCAAAAAAAAATGGGAGTGGAGCAATCTGGAATTATCACGTTATAAAGCTTTGACGAATAAATTTATTACCGGCCAACTCAGGACAATGAAAAATCCCACTCAGCAACTCGCCACTTTACTCAAAAATCATAAGAAAGGGGAAAGAGAATTTAAAAGATTATACCAGCGCTTGCCTAAAGAACTTAAGAAAAAAGCCGATATTAGTCAAAAACTTTTGTATATCAGAGATTACCGTTTCGAGCAGTTTATCCGCGGCAGTTTTAATTTTTGCCGTCTTTTAAACGAGGTAGCAAAACGACTTAACTTAAGCTATGGTGAATTGATTCATTTAACCCCAGAGGAGGTCAAAACAAAGAAGATTCCGGCCGAACTGCAATTGCGCCGTCAGAAATATGTCTACATCGGCAATAAAATCTATACTGGCAAAAAGGCTGATTTAATCATTCAACTTTTTAATCAAGTTCCAAAAAAGAAAAATCAAGTTTCTGGCAAAGGTGTTTCAGCTGGTGTCGTCCGAGGGAGAGCTAAAGTTGTACTTACCACCAAAGAATTCAGTAAAGTTGAAAAAGGCGATATTATTGTTTGTGAAATTACCACCCCGGATTATATGCCGGTTTTACACAAAGTCTCAGCGATTGTGGCAGATATCGGCGGTTTCACCTCACATTCGGCAATTGTGGCCCGGGAGATGAAAATTCCTTGCGTGGTTGGCACTGAAATTGCGACTAAAGTTTTTAAGGATGATGATTTAATTGAGGTTGATGCTGATAAAGGCACAGTAAAAAAATTATGAATTACATGAAATTTAAAAAAGGCTTGATCAAGAGTGATCTAAAGAAATTAAGAAAAAAGGAATGGTATCACCAAAGATTTGATGGCTGCCCAAATCTTTTGTATTTAACAGGAGAAATGGAGCTAAAACCAGAGCCTCGAAAAATGAAAGGCGGCGAAGAAAGGAAACATGTCGTCATATTTAGTGATGATAAAACTGATTATTATGCTGATCAAGCCGATTTTAAACGAATCACTAACCTATTTGTTAAGCGTTGTAATCGCGAATCAGATATTGGTAAGAGGACAATGATTAAATGGGACAAAGATAAAATAAAGTTCATTGAATTTTGTCAGGACTTGGAAAATATTAAATTAGCTACTCTTTCAGATCAAAAATTGTATTGTTTATATAAGAAGTTTATTGACTGTTATTTCCGGTGGGTAACAATGAGTTCAGTTATAGACGGTTTTGCCTTAGGCAGTGACGCCATTATCCAAGAAAGAATTAAAAATTTTTTGGATAGAAAGAGAATTAAAAAGGGACAAGGTAAAATATTTTCTCAATTGACGGCGCCGGCGAGTTTATCATTTATTAATGAAAGTGAATTATCATTATTGAGAGTCGCGCGATTAGTTTCCAAAAATAAAAAGTTAAGGCAGATTTTTATTGAAAAGAAAGTAAGTGAAATTTGGCAAAAGTTAAAAGATTTTCCCAAAGAATATGAGTTACTTTTAGGTCATCAAAAAAATTATTTTTGGAGTAAAAATAATTATGTGAATAATTACATTTTAACTCCCAAATACTTTATCAAAGAAATTAAAGCTTTACTTGGAAGTTCAATTGATATCGCTAGCCAGATTAAACGGATTGAATCAGCCCCAGCGATTAACCGCCGGATTAAAAAGCAAATATTGAAACGATTAAAGCCCCCGAAAGACATCAAAAATTTAATTGAGATATCAGAAACCTTTACTTATTGGCAAGACGAGAGGAAAAAATACACGCTTTGGACAACGCATTACGGATCAATCTTTTTGCAAGAAATTGGTAAGCGTTTTGGCTACTCACTCAACGAAATGAAGTATATGTTTGCAGTTGAAGTATTGGCGTTATTTTCGAAAAATAGTCATAGGGTTTCAAAACAAGAAGCTCGGGCTCGTCGTATTTTTAGTTTAATCTATCATTGCCGAAATCATTATGAAATGGTCTTTGGGCGTAAATCAAAAGAAATTGCCAAGATGTTATTTACATCAAATATCAAAAAGAATATCAATGATTTTCGTGGTTTAAGTGCTTCCAGCGGCAAAGTGCGCGGCATTGTTAAAGTTGTTCGGAGTGCTCATGAAGTTGGTAAAATTAATCAGGGTGATATTTTAGTGGCGGTGATGACCCGGCCGGATTATATTATGGGCATTAAGAAAGCCGCGGCGATTGTCACCGATGAAGGCGGTGTAACCTCCCATGCCGCGATTGTGGCCAGAGAATTTGGCATTCCTTGCGTCATTGGTACTAAAATCGCTACCGTAGTTCTGAAAGATGGGGATTTGGTGGAAGTTAACGGTAATCATGGTGTTATAACTATTTTAAAAAGGAAATAACTTAATAATGACTATGAATTATTCATACATTTTTGGATTATTGGCCGGTATAACGGCATTGATTGCCTATGGGCTTTATTTTAAACAGATATTTAAAGGTCAATCAACGCCCAACCCGTCAACTTGGGGAATTTGGTTTTTAATCGGGATTATTAATGCAATCACTTATTTTTCTGTAACCAATGATAATTTATGGCAAAGTTTTATTGTAATTGCTGTAACTTTATCAGTCTTTATCATCTTAGTATATGCCCGAATTAAGGGGCGGTTTGCAAGGGTGTCTAATATCGAAATTATTATTTTTGTCTTAGCTCTGGTGATAGGATTCTTTTGGCAAATTACATCAAATGACAGAGTCGCTAATCTCCTTTTGCAGGGAACCTATATCATTTCTTATATCCCTACCATTTTTGGAATAATAAAAGGAACTGGAAAAGAACATTATGTGGCCTGGAGTACTGTTATTGTAGCGTATCTATTTTCAACAATTTCTTTATTATTTGATCCTGGTGTAGATTGGATCGCATATGTTCACCCGATTGTGAATGGCTTATTAGGTAATGGAGTTATTGTGGCTTTAATATTATTAAAAAAAACTAAAAAGATATGACAAAAACACTTTATCTTTGGGATATGGCGGGCACGATTTTTCATGAAGAGTGGGATGTGAAAGAAACAAAATATCCAAGTATTGAGGCTTGGATCGAAGCGCAACTGGGTAAAAAAATTAAAGATGTTCCTGATCGAAAGTTTGAACAAATGTATGAAATTCCTTATAAAGAGGGTTGGTATTTTCAGCTGGCTTTGCAGCCTGGTGCCAAAGAAGTTTTATCTTGGACCAAATATAATGAGACTTTCAGTACCGGGATGCAGGAGCAGATGGATTGGCGGGCGGAATACTTAGTTCCGAAAACTGGCTTTGATTTTCGGTCCTGTTTTCAAAAACTCAATTCAACTTTTGATTATGGTGAGACTAACAAAAAAACCAAAGAGATGCTGGTTGACTACCTAGAGAAGAAATATCAGCAGGGCTATAAAACTGTTATTTATACTGATGATAAAGAAACAAATTGTCAATTTTTCCTGGAAGCAGTAAAATCAGTAAAGGACAAGTACCCTGATTTTTCCGCCCGCCTGTATCATATTTTAAATAATAATTCGGGCATAAAAGATAAAAAGACTTATTGGGAAATTGGCAGTTTATATGATTTTTTAGCTAATGAGAAAAAAGTAAGTAATTAATTATGACCAAAAATTTACCTAATCTAAAAGTTGTTAGTCTGTCAAAATTAGTTCTACACGAATTTGTTGATCCTAGCCGGGTCAAAAGGCTAAGTAACAAAATAAAAAGAGACAAAATTTTTACTAATCCACCGTTAGTCGCACCAATCGGTCAATCCGGAAAGTTCGTGGTTTTGGATGGGGCGAACCGAACTACGGTTTTCAAAAAATTAGGCTTTAAAGATATTGTTGTTCAAATTGTTACTTCTGATAACCCCGGCTTAGAATTAAAAACCTGGAATCATTTGGTTTTGGGGATTACGGCTAAAGACTTTTTTCTACAGCTCAAAAAGACGGTTGGTAAGCCAATGATTAAAAAATTCAAATTGCGGAGGAACAAGATTATCTGTCGCCCGATTAAAAAAGGGGATTTCTTTAAGCAAATTGAAGCTTTAAATAAAATGGTTGATTTGTATAATAAGCATTATAAATTCCATCGTTTAGATAATGCCAGTGATTTTTCTAAAAATGAGCAAGGCAAGACCTTAGTTGTTTTTCCAAAATTCACACCTCAAGACATAATTTTAGTGGCGGAAAAAAATTTAAAGGTGCCTTCAGGTATCACCCGCCATTTAATTTCAGGGCGAGCTTTAAGGCTGGATTTACCAATGACGATTTTGCGGCAAAATAAGTCACTGGTTTGGAAAAACGAGCAGCTGAAAAAACTAATCAGGCAAAGATTTGAAGAAAATAAAATCCGGCATTATCAAGAGCCAATTTTTATCTTTAATGATTAATTAAAATATATGGATTTTTCTAAATTATTTTTGGAGCAAGCCAAAAAGCAGAAAAGAAAAATCGGCATTGCCATTATGCGGCCGGTTCCGGAAACTATCAAAAGCTTAAAGAAGGCTTCAAAGTACGCTGATTTAGTGGTGGTTGGGGCAAAAGTAAAGGGTTTTGAAAATATTGTTGAGCCAGATCAGGACAAAGCCAGTGAAATTTTAATCCAATTACTTAAAGAAAAAAAAGTCGAAGGTATCGTCCGCGGCCAGGTCAAGGATTCTTACACTTTGGAGGTGTTTTTTAAGCAGTTTCAGATGACGCCAATTCCCAGTAGCCACAAAGTTTATGTTGGCATTATGCAAAAGGCCGATTACAGCTTTTTTATTACAACTTCTTCTGTCTACCAAGGCTTAACTTTAGAAGATAAAATTTTTGAAGTGGAAAGGATTATCCGGCATATGAAAGAAGATTTAGGGGTAGAGCCAAAGATTGCCGTGATGGGAATTTTGCGGCCATCCAGTAACCGTGGTAAATATAAGTTGATTGATGATATTACTGAACAGTGCACTAAATTTTATGAATATTTAGTCAGCAAGGGCTATGATGCCAAAGAATATTACATGGAATATGAAACCGCGGTCTGGGACAGGCGCAATCTGATTGTGCCTTCGATTGGCTTTGTCGGCAACTCCTGGATTAAATCGCTGCTTTATCTGGGTGACTGGCGATTACTGACGACTAATTACCTCGATTTGGGCGTCGTCTATGAAGACGGCTCAAGGAATGAAAAAGACTTTTTTTGGCACATCATTCATGCCGTGGCGTTGTGTAACAACCAAGTTAAATAGGCCTTATAGACATATGGAAAAACTCAGTGAAATTGAACAACGATTTTTAACCGAAGCTAAACAAAAACGTCGGAAAATTGGCATTGGTATTATTGATCCCCAACCTGAAGTCGTCAAAAGTTTGATTCAAGCCAGTGACTACGCCGATTTAGTCGTGGTTGGTTCAAAAATTGATGGTTTAAATTGTATTCCGACTCAAAGTGAAGAGGAAGCTAGCCAAGTACTTGTTGATCTAGTTAAATCGGGTAAAGTTGAAGGCTTAATGCGTGCTCAGCTCAAAGATTCTTACACTCATAAATTATTTTTGCAAGCCTATGGCCGGCCCGAAGACCAAGAAAAAATCTCGGTTTCTTTTTTTGCCAAAGACGGTCAATGGTTTGCTACGCCCAGTATCTCTAATTATTCCGGCCTGACTTTGGAATCAAAACGAAATGAAATTTCCCAAGCCATTGCCTGGTTAGAAAATAATTTAGGCATTAAACCAACCATTGCCATTACCAGCACCCGTCGGCTGACTGGCCGGGTGGGGGAGTTTGCCCTGGTTGAAGAAATTGCTAAACGTTGTGAAATTATTGCCAATGAACTTCGAGAAAAAGGTTATGATGTCAAAGAATATTATATTGAATACGAAAAAGCAATCTGGGAAGGCCGGAATCTGATTTGTCCTTCAATTGGTATGATTGGCAATACCTGGACTAAAGGTTTGGCTTATTTGGGCGGTTGGCGCTGGCTAGGGATTGCTTATTTGAATCAAGGTGTCTATTACAATAATGCGCCAAAAAATAATAAAAACTGGTTTTGGCCAGTCATTTTTTCGGTAGCTTGGATTAATCGGGGTAAACTTTAAAATAATAAAATACAGTCTAAACGGAAAGAGGCGCACCAAGAGTAAAACTCGAGGTACGCCTCTTTGTCGTCTTACGATGGGGCTCTTACCAGCCCGTAGTCGCGTCTGCGACTAACTGGGCAACGAGAGCCTGAACGACTTTTGCGCCAACTTCCAGGTTGGCTTCGCGGGGATCGCCCTTGCCACCGCGGCAAGGTGCCATCTTCGCTTTCCACTCCTGGGGATCGCGTACGCCGGTCACCGCCGACAAATCCGGTAGTTTCGGCATTTCGGCGAGGTCGGCGTCCAGATATTGCTGGAGTGTGGGGAACATGGCGAACAAGAGGGAAAACTCCGGTGCATCGGCATGCGAGAGTTCTTGCTGGCCGACTGCCGCGCAGAGTTCGAGCATCTGCTCGCGAATCGGGTTCTCGTACTTCTCCTCGACCTGGACGTAGATCATCAGGCGGTTCTGCACCTGCAGATCTTTGTGGAAGGTCCGGACGGACTTGATGGCCATCTCGATCGGCTCGTGATTGCCCCCGTGTCCGTTGATGATAACCACCCGCCGAAACCCGCTCCGGTAGAGCTCCTCCAATACGTTGGCGACCAATCCCTGGAAGAGTTCCCACGGCAGCGAAATCGTGCCGCTGGCCCACGTGTGGTGCTTGCTCATGCCGTAGGCAATCGAGGGTACGAGCACGGTGTTCTCGACGCCTTCTGTCACACGATGCGACAGATACTTGGCAATCAGGTGGTCGGTGCCGCACGGACCAAAGCCATGCTGTTCCGTACTGCCAACCGCCAATACCGCGACCGCGTTGGGGTGTTCTCGCAGGTGCGTTTCTACCTGTGTGTGGGACATCTGCTGTAGTCTCAGCATTTCTCCAATTCCTTTCCTTATCTGTGTTATGCCACGTAATGTGGCGCCTCTTCTTCCTTATTCCACTGGTTGATTCAAGTAAGCGGTAAACCAGAAAACCAATTTACCGCTTATCTGAATCAACCAGGCGCGAATTTAACCAATTTTATTTTAGAGAGCAATATATAATAATAGCATATTTTACTAGTTTTGTCAATTACTTTTGGTTAATTTTGGCTAAAATTAGTATTTTATTGAAATAATTTATTTGATAAATAAGGAAATTCTGATATTATTAAGTTAAAGAACAAACAATAGTGAAGAATTATGAATCGTGAATCAAGAATCAAGGGTGCTAAGTTACTGCTTGATTCTTGATTCTTGATTCTTGATTCTAAAAAATGTCAAAATTTATCAAACCATTAGCGCAAATTTCTAAAAAAGATATTAGCATTGCCGGGGGCAAAGGTGCGTCGCTTGGTGAAATGATTCAGACTAAAATTTCAGTGCCACCTGGCTTTGTTATTTTAGCCTCAGCTTTTGAACAATTTTTGGCTGAAACCGATCTGCAGGTAGAGATTAAGACGCAGTTGAAAAAAATAAATTATAAAGATATTAATTCAGTTGACCAGGCTTCTAATGTCATCCGCGACTTAATTCATGACACTAGAATGCCAAAAGATTTGGGCCAGGAAATTTTAATTGAATTCAAGAAACTAAAAACTAAGTTTGTCGCTGTCCGCTCATCAGCCACGGCTGAGGATTCAACGCAAGCCAGTTGGGCAGGGGAACTGGAGACCTATTTGAATACGACAGAAAAGAATCTATTAGGCCGAGTTAAGGAGTGTTGGTCATCTCTTTTTACTCCCAGAGCAATTTTTTACCGTTTTGAAAAAGGTTTACGCAATTCCAAAGTTTCGGTCGCGGTGGTTATTCAGCAAATGGTGGAATCGGAAATCTCCGGCATTACCTTCACTGTCCATCCAGTGACCAGGAATAAAAATCAAATGATTATTGAAGCCAGTTTTGGCTTGGGTGAAGCCATTGTCTCAGGTCAGATTACGCCGGACAGTTACGTTTTAGATAAAAGGAATTTTCAGATTTTAGACATTAACCTGGCGACTAAAACTAGAATGTTAGTCCGAAAGAGCAGCGGCGGTAATGTTTGGCAAATCGTAGCAAAAAATAAAAAAGAAGCTCAAGTGCTTAGTAATAATCAAATTATTGCTTTAGCCAAAATTTGTCTTCAGATTGAAAGACATTATACTAAGCCCCAGGACATCGAATGGGCATATGCTAAGGGTAAATTTTATATTACCCAGTCTCGTCCGATTACTACTCTGTAGGGAAATTTCAAAGAAAGTATGAATATCCAAGCGGTTGAAAAATATTTAACCAAAAATAGAATTGACATTCAGAATGCCAACGCCAATCTTTCCGTGGCCAGTGTTCCTTATGACGCTTACGTTAATTCTTCAATTGTGCACGGGGTAAATTTCAGCCCGCTATTCTTTTTTTTCATGTTTAACCAAAAGATTCATCATTTTCAAATTGTCAGCCAGAATCTTGTTGATGTGTTAGCCAAAAAAGTTTACTCCAATTATTTAAAAGACAAGCTAAGTTTGAATAAAATAATAGCCAAGCATTTGACGTCAATTAGGGGAATAGACATGGTCTGGGCCCGGTACAAGAAAGAGAAAAAAATAACTTCAAATATAATACTTTATCATTTTGAGAATTTTCTTAAAGCGAGCAGAATATTTTGGTATTACTCTTCTGTTGGTGAAGACAAGGGAGAAATAATTAATTCTGAAATAATTCCCGCTTTTGCTAAAAGGCATAATTTTGATTCAAACAAGGCAAGAGAAATTTTTGGCGATCTTTGCGAGCCAAAAGAACTGTCTTTTTTAAACGCGGAAAGAAAGGATTTTTTGCAGCTTTGCTTGCTATTTTATAAAAACAGCGGTGATACTAAAATTAAAAATGAAATTCAATCTTATATCAAACGTCATTTTTGGATTAAATCTGATTTTTATTCCGCTACACACTTGTCAGTCAATTCAGTTATTAATGATATTAAAAAAGAATTGTTGCAAAAAAATATAAACCAAGTCCAGAGAGAACTCAACTCTATTATTAGTAAAGCTAAAGATATTAATTTTGCCAGGAGAAAAATTCTAGCAAGGCTGCAATTGTTAAAAAAAGATAAAGATGACATCTATTTCTCTTCCCGAACAATTTATTGGATTGATCAGAGAAAATTGGGCCAGGCAAAATTTTTTTACTATTATGCAAGTTTCATTGAGGATATATCAAAATTATATGGGCTCACTTATCAAGAACTCGTCAGCTATGATTTTTATGATGTTTTAAATCTACTCAAAAGAAACAAAAAGTTGAAAAAGTCAGATGTCTTGGGGCGTCATAAAAATTATCTTGCAGTTTTTCAAAAGAATAAGCCGATCAAATATTTCTACGGCAAAGAAATTAATAAAATTTTTAAATTAGCTAGTCAGTCAAATGCCAAAGAAGTGAAAGGTTTTGTCGCCTATCAAGGTAATAAAAAAATAGTTCGCGGTATTGCCAGAATAATTTTTAATCCGACCAAAGAAAGATTTAAAAAAAATGAAATTCTCGTTACCAGTATGACCAGAATAGAATTTGTGCCATTGATGCGTAAAGCTTTGGCTATTATAACTAATGAAGGTGGAATTGCCAGTCATGCCGCGATTGTCGCCCGGGAGTTAAAAATTCCCTGTTTTGTTGGGACAAAAATTGCTACCAAAGTCTTAAAAGACGGTGATAAAGTCGAGATTGACACTATCCAAGGAGTAGTGAGAAAATTATAAGATAAATTTGGATTAACCGATATTTCTATAAAAATATGGCTAAGCGCGTGACTTTAAAAATCCACGGACTGGTTCAGGGGGTTGGTTATCGCTATGTGGGCCGTAATGAAGCTAAAAAACGGAGATTTACCGGTTATGTTAGGAACTTAGAAGGTGGAATAGTGGAAATAGTTGCCGAAGGCGAGGAAAAAGACTTGAAAGATTTTATTCAATGGTGCTATAATGGAGTTGGACCAGCAATGGTCCAAAAGATTGAACAAAGCTGGTCAGAAGCGACTAGCGAGTTTTCTGATTTTGAGATAAAATGAGCTACTAAGATGAAAAAATCCATGCAGGTAATTCTATTAAAAGACGTCCCGACTTTAGGGACAAAAGATGATGTTAAAGAGGTGGCCTTAGGCTATGCCCGTAATTTTTTATTTCCCAAGAATTTAGCTGTTGAAGCCACGCCGGACATGATTGCCGAACTGGAAGCCAGAAAGGCTAAAGAAGAAAAAATGGCGGAAGCGGATTTAGAAAAAACCGAACAGCTAATTCAGCAATTGGAAGGTCAGGTAGTAGAAATTGCCGCCAAGGCTAGTGATGAAGGCACACTTTACGCCGCGGTTTCGCCAGCTAAAATTGCCGCTGCCCTAAAAGCTAAGGGTTTTGATATTGCCAAGGACCAGATCGGAGCTTCTCATATTAAGGAATTAGGTGAACATGAAGTTAAAATTAATCTCGATCATGGACTGGAAGCAGTCATCACTTTAATTATTAATGCTGAACAGAAGTGATGCTTAAATTTAATAAAATTTATTTTTTATAATCTATGCCCACCGCCAGGTGGGTTTGTCGCTTTAAATAGGAATAACGAATTATGAATTATGAGTTAGGAATGAGCAATTCCTAATTCCTAATTCCTAATTCCTAATTCAAAAATATGTCTAAATTTATCTTTGTCATGGGCGGGGTGATGTCCGGCGTGGGCAAAGGCGTTACCACTGCCTCAATTGGAAAAATCTTGCAAGCTCGGGGTTACAAAGTAACCGCCTTAAAAATTGACCCTTATGTTAATATTGACGCCGGTACGATGAACCCGGTCGAGCACGGCGAGGTTTTTGTTACCGAAGATGGTGATGAAACCGATCAGGATATTGGCAACTACGAGAGATTTTTAGGTGTCAATATTTTAAGGGACAATTACATGACCACGGGCCGGGTTTACCAGTCAGTAATTTGCCGCGAAAGAAATCTAGAGTACGGCGGAAAATGTGTTGAGGTGGTACCGCATATTCCCGAAGAAGTAATCAGACGAATAAAAAAAGCAACAGTTAAATCTAAAGCTGATATTGCTATTATTGAAGTCGGTGGCACGGTCGGCGAATATCAAAATATTCTATTTTTGGAAGCAGCCAGAATTATGCATTATCAAAATCCTCACGATGTCTTATTCGTTTTGGTCAGTTATCTGCCAATTCCCGGGACTTTAGGCGAGATGAAGACTAAGCCGACTCAATATGCCGTCCAACAGATTAATGCCGCTGGAATTCAACCGGATTTTATCGTTTGTCGTTCGGCCAAGCCGGTTGACGAACCGAGGAAACATAAAATTTCTACTTTCTGTAATGTCGCCAAGCAGGATGTCATTTCCAATCCGGATGTAGAATCAATTTATGAAATCCCTTTAATTTTAGAAAAAGAAAGGCTTAGCGAAAAGATTTTAAATAAATTGCATCTTAGACCGAAGAAAAGGAATATGCAGGATTGGCAGAAGATGGTGCTAGCAGCTAGGCGGGCGATTAAAGCTGTTAAAATCGGTATTATTGGTAAATATTTTGCTTCTGGTGATTTTATTTTGCCTGATGCCTATATTTCAGTAATTGAGGCAATCAAGCATGCCAGCGGTGCAAACAAGGTTAAGGCAGAAATAAGCTGGATTAATTCTGATGTTTATGAAAAAAAGCCCGGCCTAGTTAAAGAACTAAAAAATTATGACGGCATTGTTGTTCCCGGTGGCTTTGGTAGTCGGGGAATTGAGGGAAAAATTTTAGCCATTAAATATGCCCGGGAAAATAAAATTCCTTTTTTAGGGCTTTGTTATGGCATGCAACTGGCCACAATTGAATTTGCCCGGAATGTCGTTAAACTTAAAGGCGCTCACACAACTGAGATTAATCCCAAGACTAAGTATCCAGTAATTCATATTATGCCCGACCAAGCAGAAAAGTTAGCCAAGAAACAATATGGTAATACGATGCGGCTTGGGGCTTATCCTTGTATTTTGGATAAGGATTCACTGAGTTTTAAACTTTACGGCCAAAGAAAGATTAGTGAACGCCACCGCCATCGCTATGAATTCAATAATGATTATCGGGCGAAGTTAATCAAAAAGGGCTTAAGATTAGCTGGGTTGTCCCCGGATAAAAAATTAGTTGAAATAATTGAAGTGGCTAATCATCCTTTCTTTGTTGGTACCCAGTTTCATCCAGAGTTAAAGTCAAGGCCGTTAAATCCGCACCCTTTGTTTAAAGGATTAATCGCTGCGGCAGCAAGAAATAAGAGACAAGAAATAAGAGACAAGAAATAAGAATAAATTTTTCAATAAAAAAAGAGGCAATACAATTGCCCTTTTTTTATTATTGATGAATGCTATTTTTTAGCAATGACGTTGACAAACTGCGCCCACTCTAATTTACCGGTAAACTTTTTGATTTTTTTGCGGTTAAATTTAACCAGTCCCGAAATTGCCGCATATAAAGTATCATCTTCGCCTCTTTTGACATTTTGGCCTGGCCTAATTTTTGTGCCTCTTTGGCGGATCAAAATACTGCCTGCTTGGGCAAACTGGCCTTCATAGAGTTTAGTGCCTAATCTTTTCGCTTGTGAATCCCGGCCTAAACTAGTTGAGCCGCCGGCTTTTTTATGTGCCATATTTTTTAGGAAGTAGGAATTAGAAATTAGGGATGGAAGTATAATAGCTTATGGCGGCCGAATTGTCAAGAAAGGCTGGTTAGGATATACTTGGAGAGTATGAAAATAAAACATTTTTTGCTAATTGCATCAATTTTTACGTTAGTCGCCTGCCAAAATCAGACAGAGGTTGCTTTACTAAATCAGAACAATTCTTTACCGGAAGTTCAAGCCACAACGACGCCAAGTTCGACCAATAAGACAGTTGAGCCAATCAAACCAACTACAACGGTGAAAACCGAGCCTAAACCAGTTGAACCGGTTAAACCCGTTACGCCGATTATTGAGAATAATGAGATTCCTAAATTTTTAGATTATCCTGTGGCGTTTGCCAGTCAGGCGCCTTTTTCTAACTGGGATGCGTTGCATGAAGAAGCCTGCGAAGAAGCGGCCATGATTATGGCGGTAAAATATTTTAAAAAAGAGCCGTTAAGTCCGCACCTTATGGAACAGGGGATTTTGAATTTAGTTAAATGGGAAGAGGAAAACGGCTATCAGGTTGATGTTACGGCCGATGAAGCCACATCAATTTTAAAAAATTATTTTGCGGTTTCGGCTAAAACGACAACCGATGTTTCGGTGGAAAATATCAAGAAACAACTTTTAGCCGGTCAGCTGATTATTGTTCCGGCCGCCGGTCGGCAACTAGGCAATCCAAATTTTACCGGAGCCGGTCCGATTTACCACATGCTGGTAATCCGTGGTTATGACGATAACAAAGGCGAGTTTATTACTAATGACCCAGGAACTAGAAAAGGTGAAGGTTACCGTTATAAATATCAAAAATTAATTGCTGCCATCCATGATTGGGATCACACTTTAGCGGCAGGGGGTATGACTGATCAAGAAATGGAGCAGGGGAGAAAAGTAGTCATTATTGTCAATGAATAGAATATGGAAGGCCAAGATCCAAAAAATCTTTCCGATAATAAGCTGAAAGATTTATTAATTGTTTATGAAAAAAAATTAATTGTACCAAAGAAGAAATTAAGCAAACAAATTATAATTTGTCCAGTTGGACTAGTTGGTGCGGGTAAAACCACTGTTATTAAACCGTTAAGTCATAAGTTATCATTATTACGGATAAGTGCCGATGAAATCAGGCAACTGCTTAAGGAAAATGGTTATAATTACAATCGGAATAAAGAAATGGTTTTTACCGTTGCACTAAAGTATTTAAAGCAAGGATTTAGCATTGCTTTAGATACTAATTGCGCCTCAGAAGAGGCACAAGTTTATTTGAAAAAAATTAAAAATCGATTTAAAGTAAAAATTATTTGGCTCCATGTAAATCCACCCGAGCAATTTATTATCAAAAAATTACGAAACTACAAACATACCTGGCTTTTTGAAAATAGTGACCAAGCAGTCAGAAATTATTATCGGACAAAATCGCTTTATAAAAATTTAAATCGGCCTTT
>Ga0172379_10006302_pt1 | contig 15973 bp, 16 predicted proteins | sample GrowelOW334metaG_FD_119756 | JGI IMG/M metagenome (GOLD analysis project Ga0172379, IMG submission 119756) | Groundwater microbial communities from an aquifer near a municipal landfill in Southern Ontario, Canada - Groundwater well OW334 metaG | ecosystem: Environmental > Aquatic > Deep... | reverse complement strand
GCGTCCTTCAGAATATTTTTCCTGAACAACCCCCTCAACAGCCTTGACAGGGGCAAGGACAAGCTCCCCATCAACAAAAAAGGCCGCTAACCCCAACATCGCCGCGCGTCCCATTATTGAGCTCAACAACTTGCTTCCTGTTTCTCCAATAAAGTCCGTTTCTTTTTTCCCTAGCTGTAACAACTGGTCAAGGCGATCTCTGGATTTATCGATAAAAGGGCCAACCGCTAAAGAAGGGCGCGAGGCCCCTTCTTCCAAAAGTATGGGGAGGCTACAGGGACCCTCATGGATGGAGACCGAAGAATCAAGCTCGCTAATCAGGGCGTTAAATTTACCTATCCTATAAAAAGACGGTTCTCCTTTATAAACAACCACCGCCAAGCCAAGTTGTCCGGCCAGAAAAACCAACTCGTCCACTCTGTTTGTTTTACTAATTTGCTCTAAGGCTTTATATTGCCAGGGAAATTTACACGAGGCTAAAACGTTATCTGCTTCGAGAAGAAATCGTCCCGGGGCCTGTTTTTTCATTCCCGCCACAACATCTACAAATCTTTTGCGCAACAAAAGACTTTTAGGCGCACCGGCATTTGTAGAAACGGGTGGTTTTACCATTAATGCTCTCCCTTATTGTTTTATCGACAAAAAACCTCAAAAGTTTCAGTTGTTTTGCGACTGTTCAGCCCTCACCCTAATTGTCGTTAAATGTTTAGTTTCATTTTTGCGCCCTCTCCCAGAGGGAGAGGGACTGGAGTGGTAATGAGATTAGTTTTTTGTTTTTAATTTCCCTCATAAAACTACTACTAATCGCTTAACCAACAACTCCCTCTCCTTTTGGGAGAGGGATGTTAACCTTAAACCAAACAAAAATCATACAACTCGGGTGAGGGCCGAAGCCTTACCTGAATAGTTACGTTGTTTTGCGACTGTTATTAAAATGCGCTATAATTAAGAAAGAAAAAAATGGCAAATTTGGAACTCGAATTTCGTTACGAAACTGTAAAGCGGAAAGTTTTAGGCAGGATCGAAGAAATAAAACGGGAATGGGAAACCACATGGACCGAAGCGCAAGGCCACCCAGAGGCGGAAGCTAAATTGATAGCCCTAAAACTAAAAATTCAGCTAATGGAAACAGAAGCGCAAGACGAGCTAAGAGAACTTGAACAGCAAATTGCTGGGATCGGTTAGCCGTAAAAAGGGTTACTTCTTCTCCGCTTCTTTTTCGGCTTCGGGGACTATTTTATTAACCCTTTTGTAACCGTTTCTAGCGGCCTATAATCCCCTTTATCCGTTGCTTTCAATGCCTCAATATAGTTCTGTCTGATATTTGTTTCTTCGAGCATCTCTTGGCTAGGCCAGATTGGCAGTTTCTCTCCATGAGAAAATAAAAAGATGTCTGAAATTAATCTGGCATGGCGGCCGTTACCATTAATAAAGGGATGAATTAAAACTAGCCGATGATGGATGCGCACGCTTTGCGCAAAGAAATCAAAACCTTTTTCTTGGCCTTGCCAAAATACAAGGTCGTCAACTAATTTTTTAAGCTCCTCTTGAATATTATGCCAATCAACGCCAATATTAAAATTACTCTGCCTAAATTTACCCGCCCATTTCCAGGTATGACTAAACATTTCATAATGGACTTCTTTTATAAATGCTAAATCAATTTTAATTTCTCGTTTACGCAATAAGTACTTTTTTGCCGCTTCAAGAATATTTGTTGTTTCCCATTCATTTAATTCTTGTCGACTTATAATATGCGTGGGAATAAGATCTGAAAGATCCTCTATTGGCGTTGCGCCATCAATTGGTTCGAAGCCGGCCATTAATCCTCCCAAAGTTCTGGGCCGGGATTTGATATAAGATCAGTAACCAATTTCTTCAGCTGAAGTGAATATAAAACTCCTGAAGGAGCTTGTTTTTCTAGCGCCATATTAGCATGCGTTCTCTTAAGAATTTTCTTGGCAGCGCCTAAAGCTCTTTCTTCTATCATTTTTTTGATCGAGCCTTTGAGAACAATAGCTCCCATAAATTCACAGTTAATTGCCCGACAAAGATCCAAAACTGTTTTTAATTTACTGCTTTCAATGTTGTCCTCAATTTTCGACAGGGTTGGCTGTTTTATCCCTAATCTTTTAGCCATCTGAGCCTGGGTCATGCCTAAAATTTCTCTTATATCTTTTATCCTTCGCCCCAATTTATCAAGGGGCAACACCTCTGCCTTTTTGAGCGCCTCTTCAATTTGCCTTCGCTTTAATTCATCAAAAAATGCCATTTTTACACCTCCAACTTATAGCCTTCCGGCTATAAACACCAAACAAAAATATAGCCTATATGCTATATTGTGCGTATAATTATATAGCTTATATGCTATTTGTCAAGCGCCTTTTTACTTTAATGAGAAGGATAGGGGGGCTCAAGTCTGTGGTTGCGAAAAAAGCGCTACTTCTTCTCCGCTTCTTTTTCGGCCTCTGCCACCGCTTCCGCAACCTCTTCCGCCACTTCTTCTTCTTTAACCACGCTGGTTAAATCTGCGAGGTAGTCGCCAGTATCAAGCCGAACTAAACGAACACCCTTGGCATAGCGCCCCTGGGTGGAAATTCCATTGGCTTCCTGACGCATCATGGTTCCCTTGCCGGTCACAAACAGAAGCTCATCATCTTTAAAGATCAACATCATCTTGGCCACTTCATCTTTGTCGCGTAGTTTAATGGCAATATGCCCTTTTCCTCCGCGGCTCTGGGCGCCAAATTCTTTGAGCTGCATCCGTTTACCATAACCATCCGCCGAAACCAACAACAGGTCATGCCCGGGCTCAATAATATCCATGGAAACAACCTTGTCGTTTTTCGCCAGACGGATCCCCCGCACCCCGGCCGCCGATCGTCCCATTGGCCGCACGTACTTTTCATCAAAGCGGATCATCAGTCCGTTTTTAGTGCCCATGATGACCTCTTGTTTGCCAGAGGTCTGCCGCACCCAACGCAGCTCATCCTCTCCCTTAAGCTTGATCGCAATAATGCCGGAGCGGCGGATGTTGGAAAACTCTTCCAGCGAAACTTTTTTAATTAGCCCATCACGGGTGGCCATCACCAGGGTTGCCTTAGGATCAAATTCTTTTACAGAGATCGCCGCGGTGATAACTTCTCCCATCACCAGCTCAAGGAAGTTGGCAATTGACTGCCCTTTACCGGAGCGGGCGGCTTCCGGGAGCTCATACGCCTTAACTTTATAAACGCGCCCTTTGTTCGTGAAGAATAAGATAAATGAAAGGGTTGAACAGGTAAAGAGTTTTTCTATCTCATCCTCGCCGCGCGTCGCCATGCCCGCGACCCCGCGGCCGCCGCGCTTTTGCGCCTTAAAAGCCGAGATCGGCATCCGCTTAATATAACCGTCACGGGTAATTAAAACTATTACTTCCGCTTCTTCGATCAGCGCCTCTTCTTCGATCTCTTCCGCTTCGCCCACGATCTTGGTCTTGCGCGAACCGGCGTATTTTTCTTTAACTTCTTCCAGCTCTTTTTTCACAACGTTCAAGAGGTTCTTGCGGGCGCTTAAAATTTCTTTCAAGTCCGCGATTAACTTCTTCAGCGCTTTGTAATCTTCTTCCAGTTTTTTGGTTTCGAGCTGGGTTAGCTTTTGCAGGCGCATGTCAAGGATGGCCTGGGCCTGCAACTCACTTAACTTATATTTTTTCATGAGGCCGGTCCTGGCCTCGTCAACCGACTTCGACTTTTTAATTAATTGGATCACGCCGTCAATATCCTGCAAGGCAATCAGCAGGCCTTCTAAAATATGCGCTTGTTCTTCCGCTTTGCGCAGGTCGAACTTGGTGCGACGGGTAACTACCACTTCGCGGTGCTTGAGATATTCTTCCAGCAACCGCTTGAGGTTCAAGGTTTGCGGCGTGCCATCCACCAGGGCGACCATGTTGATGCCGAAAGAGCCCTGCATTTCGGTGCGCTTGTAAAGCTGGTTCAAAACAATTTCGGGGTTGGAGTCCCGTTTAATTTCAATGTAAATGCGCATGCCATCACGGTCGGACTCGTCACGCAGGTCGGAGATGCCCTTAATTTTTTTGTCCTTCACTTGCTCCGCGATATTTTCGATCAACGTCGCTTTGTTGACTTGATATGGCAGTTCGGTAACGATAATGGCCTGCTTGCCGCCGCGCACTTCTTCTGTTTCTGTTTTCGCACGGAGGGTAATAATCCCGCGGCCGGTTTCATAAGCCTGTTTGATGCCGGCCTTCCCGCAAATCTGTGCGCCAGTAGGAAAATCAGGGCCTCTGATAATTTTAGAAAGTTCAGCAATCGTAATTTCCGGGTTTTCGATCAACGCTTCCGCTCCCGCCACCACTTCTTCCAAGTTGTGCGGAGGGATATTCGTCGCCATACCCACCGCGATGCCGGAAGATCCATTGATCAAGAGGTTTGGAATTTTAGCGGGCAAGACCAGCGGTTCTTGGAGCGATTCGTCAAAGTTGGGGCCGAAGTCAACGGTGTCTTTTTCGATGTCCGCCAACATTTCCACCGCATGCTTGTGGAGGCGGACCTCGGTGTAACGCATGGCGGCGGGAGAATCCCCGTCAACCGAGCCAAAGTTTCCCTGTCCATCCACCAACATGTAGCGGAGCGAAAAATCTTGCGCCATGCGGACCATAGAGTCATAAACCGCCATGTCGCCGTGGGGATGGTATTTACCTAAAACTTCACCGACAATCCTGGCCGATTTTTTGTAAGGCTTATTTGGTTGAAGCCCCAATTCGTCCATGGCAAACAAAATACGGCGATGCACCGGCTTAAGCCCATCGCGTACGTCCGGCAATGCCCGGCCTACGATGACGCTCATGGAATAATCGATGTAAGAGGTCTTCATCTCCTCTTCGAGTACGGCGGGCAAAATTCGGCTTTCGTCCTGCTTTGGAATACTTTTACCCCGGCCTTTTTTAGATTCCTGTTCTTCGGCTTCTGGTGCCATCTCTTTATCTCCCCTAACTAAAAAATTATTGCGGCGTTAAATATCGAGCCGCTTGACCAGTTTCGCGTTATCTTGGATAAACTGGCGGCGAGGCTCAACTTCCGAGCCCATTAAAATCTTAAAAATTTCGTCCGCCTGTTCCGCATCTTCGAGCGTAACTTTTAAAAGTGTCCGGGTTTCTGGGTTCATGGTCGTATCCCAAAGCTGTTCCGGGTTCATTTCTCCTAACCCTTTGTAGCGTTGGATATGCACGCCGTCCTTCCCGGTTTTCTTCAGCGCTTTCTCCAGCTCCTGGTCGCTGTAAGCGTATTCTTCTGACTTCCCTTTTTTAACTAGGTACAGCGGGGGCTGGGCAATATATAACTTCCCGTTGTCAATCAACCGCCGCGCGTAGCGGAAAAAGAAAGTCAAAAGCAAAGTACGGATATGTGCCCCGTCAACGTCTGCATCCGTCATGATTACAATTTTATGATAATTAAGCTTTTTGAAAAATTCCTCGTTTGCGATCTCTTCTCCTCCACCATCGCCGCTCAAGCCGGAAATAACCCCCGGCCCAATGGCAGTGATCATAATACGAATTTCGTTGGACGCCAAAATTTTATCGAGGCGCGCTTTTTCAACGTTTAAAATTTTCCCCCGCAGCGGGAGGATCGCCTGGAACCGCCGGTCGCGGCCTTGCTTTGCTGATCCGCCGGCAGAATCACCTTCGACCAAGAATAGTTCACATTTTTCTGCATTCGTTTCACTGCAATCGGCCAATTTACCGGGCAATAACGCTGTGTCCAACGCGGATTTTTTACGTTCCAGTTCCTGCGCTTTTCTGGCTGCCGCACGCACGCGATAAGCCAAGAGCGCCCGCTCCACTACCGCCCGGGCCGCCGCTGGATTTTTATCCAAGTAAGTGTTCAGGTTGTCGATAACGATCGAGTCAACCAATCCTTTAACTTCGCTGTTCCCCAGCTTGGTCTTAGTTTGCCCTTCAAATTGGGGATCAGGAATGCGCAGGTTGATAACGGCCGTCAGCCCTTCCCGCACATCGTCGCCGGAGAGGCTTTCTTCTTCTTTGGCCAAATTATTTTTGCGGGCATAAGCATTTATCGCACGCGTGATGGCAGATTTAAAACCAACTTCGTGCGTGCCGCCTTCTTTAGTCTTAATGCAGTTGACGAAAGAAAAAATATTTTCATCATAATAATCTTTGCAATGCTGCATGGCGATCTCGACAAAAACATGCTCTTTCTCTGCGGCAAAATAAACAGGCGGGGAATAAAGCGCCTCTTTCTTCTCGTTCAAATGCTCCACATACTGCGTGATGCCGCCTTCAAATTGGTAAACTTCGGTTTGGTTTTCTTTTTCACGTTCGTCCGTAAAAGTAATTTTAACGCCGCGATTTAAATAGGCCAATTCACGCAAGCGATGCGCAATCGTCTTACGCTCAAAAACCGTTTCGGTAAAAATTTCGGGGTCTGGTTTAAAAGAGATAATCGTGCCGGTTCCTTTTTTGCCTTTAGCCGGAGTGATTTTTTCTTTTTTGGGCACGCCTCGATCAAAATGCTGGGTATAGGTCTCTCCCTCGCGCGTAATTTCCGCGTCCATCCATTCCGACAGTGCGTTAACGCAGGAAACGCCTACGCCGTGCAGTCCGCCGGAAACTTTATAGGCAGAATCGCCGAACTTTCCGCCAGCATGCAGGGTCGTTAAAACCACTTCCGCCGCCGGTCGGCCGGTCTCTTTATGGGTATCAAAAGGAATCCCGCGACCGTTATCTTCTACGGTAACCGAATCTCCTTCGTGGATAGTAACTTCGATGTGGTCACAGACTCCGGCCAGTGCTTCATCTATGCTGTTGTCCACCACTTCGTAAATTAAATGGTGCAGCCCTGCCCTGGCGGTCGATCCGATATACATAGCAGGACGTTTTCTGACGGCTTCAATCCCGCCCAATACTTTTATTTTTGATGCATCATACGTCGATTCATTCTTGCCGGCCATACTATCCTCCCGCGCTAAACTTTATATCCCGGATATTTTCTTTCCCTGTTCGGACATTAAACTTTTTTATCAGCTCTTCTTTTAAAAACGTAAGCTCCTGCGCCCACGCAGGCGATGAAGTAGAAACATACAACACTTGGTTTCTAATTTTAACCGCTTCGGTATGCTGGCTCACCCGTTCCCCCACCGCCTCTTTCCAAGCTTCCAGCAACCGGCAGATTTCTATCGCCCGACCGAAACCGCTTCTCCCTTCCGTCAGAAGCTCTGCTAGTTTATCCGCCACTACCCCGCCTCTTGCGTCCGTATCGGCATTACAATGTAAATATAGCCTTCGTCCCCTTCTCCCTTCACCACGCCCGGCCCCAAACTTTCGCTCAATTCCAAAACTACCTTATCCTTTTCTATCGCCTTCATGACATCTACAATCAAGCGTATATTAAAAGCAATCTGCGCTTTTGATTCGCCCTTAATTTCAGCTTCTAACACCTCATCCACTGTTCCTACATCCGGCGCACTAGCAAAAAGATGCAGCATGCCGCCTTTTACTTCGAAACGGACTATATTCGCTGAACTTGCAGCGATCACCGCCGCACGTTCAGCCGATTCAAGCATGCTCTTAGATAAAACTGTAATTTTGGTAGCTGTTTTCTTTGGCAACACCTGGCGATAATCCGGGAATTGTCCCTGGATCAGCCTTGAAACTAAATAAGTATCTCCCATCCTGAAGGCCGCTTGGTCTGCCGAAACTAAAATTTTAATTTCACCATCTTCTTTATCCTGATCTATCAATCGCAAAAGTTCTTGCATTGCCCGTGCCGGAACAATAGCACCATTTTTTGTGTCATCCGCTAATTTAACTTTTTCACTTCTCTTAGCCAGCCGGTAGCCATCCGTCGCAACCAATCTTAAATTTGAGTTATCCCCGCCAATAGGGCTCTTGCCCACTTCGATTAACACACCATTCAAAACGTGTTTATCTTCACTGCTGGAAACGGCAAAAACTGTTTTTCTGATCATGGAAGCAAACACTTCTTTATCCACCGTTAAAGCCTTTCCTTCTTTAATCTTAGGTAAAACGGGAAATTCATCCGGCGGAAGCGTATAAACATTAAAATTAGATTTATCAAAAGATATTTTAAGCATGCCTTTTTCGGTTAACTTAAAAGCCACTGGACCATCCGGCAATTTTGAAACCAGCCCGCTCAATGTTTTTGCCGGAATAAGCACTGCACCTTCTTTTACAACTTTTGATTTCATGGAAAGCTCAATCCCTATTTCCAAATTATTGGCAGAAATCTTAATTCCATTTTTTCCGGCTTCAAAAAGAATGTAACCAATTATCGGCAGAGTACTGCGGGTTGAAACAATTCTTTCCACTGCCGCTACGCCAGCTTGCAAATCTTTTTTGTCACAAATAAATTCCATTTCCATTCCCCCCTGCACAGGTTACCAACAATTTTCTTTCCCTTATATTATAGTATATATTAAATAGGAATAGTAGAGGCTGTTGATAAGTGGATAAGATATATTTTTATGAGCAGTTAGCTAATAAATGATTCGGCTTATCAACAACCCGTTAATCCACCTGTGGGCAAGTAAACTTTATCCGACTTATACACATTCCTACTGTGCGTAACTTTTGACTTTTTCTGAAATATTTTTAATCGCTCCCGCTGTTTCATCATCGGTCTTTAATGATGCCCTTATTTTTTCACAGGCATGCATGACAGTGGTATGGTCGCGGCCGCCAAATTCCTCCCCTATTTTAGGAAGAGAGAGTCCGGCGAACTCGCGCGCCAGGTACATGGCCACCTGTCGGGCCGCAGCGATTTCCTTGGTACGAATTTTAGCTGATAGATCTTCAACCCTAATATTATAATGATCTGCCGTGGCCTTTTTAATGGCGCCGATGGAGAAATTAATTTTATCTCCCTTGCCCCGATTAACAACGTCCTTTAATGCCTCATCTATTAAGCTGGTGGATATCTCACTGGCATTAAGCGACGCAAATGCCACCACGCGAATCAGGGCCCCCTCTAGCTCGCGGATATTGGAGACCACCTTCCCGGCAATGTATGAAAGGATCCCGTCTGCTACAGAAAGTTCGCTTAGCTCTGCCTTTTTCTTTAGGATGGCGATGCGCGTTTCGAAATCCGGGGATTGGATATCGGCTGTCAGCCCCCATTCAAACCGGGAGCGCAGGCGTTCTTCCAGCGTTGGGATATCCTTGGGCGGGCGATCGGAGCTGACCACTACTTGGCGACCGGCTTCGTAAAGGGCGTTAAAGGTGTGGAAAAACTCTTCCTGGGTCCTTTCTTTTCCCGCCAGGAACTGGACATCGTCCACCATAAAAACATCAATGTTGCGATATTTATTGCGGAAAGGGATCATTTTGTCGTCGCGAATGGAATTAATTAGTTCATTTGTAAAAGATTCGGAAGTGATATATAAAATTTTAGCGCGGGGATTGGAAGAAACCACGCGGTGCCCGATTGCTTGCATCAAGTGAGTTTTTCCCAGCCCCACCCCGCCGTAGAGGAAGAGCGGGTTATAGGCTTTGGCCGGGGCCTCGGCGACGGCAAGGGATGCGGCGTGGGCGAAGCGGTTCCCTTGCCCCACCACAAAATGTTCGAAAGTGTAGCGTTGATTTAAAAACGGGATTTGGGTGTTGATGGATTTTACGGTGTCCGAAGCTAATTTGCTTTCATCCAGGGCGGGCGTGGTAAAAAGGTCCGGCGAACCGACAATAAACTCGACCTTAACCGCTCTCTCACAAAGGGCGTGGCTTTCCTGCTCCATTAAAGTAATGCAGTGCTTGGAAAGCCAATCTTTCACCAACTCATTTGGGACGGCAATCGTCAGCGTGCTTTCCGACAAAGCCATAGGCTTGGTAGAAGAGATCAGTGTTTCATAGATCGGCTTATTCAAACTCTTTTCGAGCGCGGGAATAAGCTTTTCCCAGAGAGTATTAATATCAGCTTCGTTTGACATATTATCCAACTTATCCACAGTTAATGACGAGATATCCACCGGCTTAAAAATTCCTCATCCAGCAAAAAAAATTAAACTTGCCACTAAGCCAAAAAACGAACTTATCAACAGACATATCCACAAGTAATCAACAGTGTGTACGAGTTTGTTGGCGGTAAGCTTTACTGTCACGCTCGAAATGATAACAGAAGGAAAATGGAAAAGCAAGGGAAAACTCACCCCCTTCCCCCTCTCTTAAAAAGAGAGGGGGTGAAAAAATAATTTTTTTGTTTTGTTCTCCCTCTCTTTCTAAGAGAGGGAGTTAGAGGGTGAGTTGTTAATTCCGGTTGACAGCGACAAAAACTTAAATTATAATTGAATACAGTAATAGGAATAGAGGAGAAAAAATGGTTAAGAGAACGTTCCAACCGCACGCGAGAAGAAGGAAAAAAGTGCACGGGTTTAGGGCTAAGCGTAAGACTAAGGGCGGCCGAAAGGTTTTAAAAAGCCGTCGAGCAAAAGGCAGAAAGCGACTTGCTCCCTAAAAAGAATCGGCTCGCGCGAGAAGTTGACATAAAAAGAATCCTAGATAAGAGGCAAAAACAAAAACACACATCCCTACTACGCGCAGTTATGGCAGACACTCAGCAAACCGTCCCGCGTATTTTGGTAATAACCTCTAAGAAGCTAGGCGGTGCCGTCCAAAGAAACCGGATTCGTCGGGTTTTGTACGGCGCGTTTAATAAAATTAAGCATAAAATCAACAAAAATATTGATATTGTGCTTTTCCCGCGCCCAATGGATCTAAAGGATAAAGCGGTTAAAGAGCGGTTGTGCAAAGAGTTCGCCAGCTTGATGATTGATGAAAAAATTGTTGCTGATTTTGGTTGATTTTTACGCTAAAATTAGCCCATTTGGTGGCCGTTGCCGCTTTTACCCCTCCTGCTCTGCTTACGCGCGGGAGGCGCTTGAAAAGCATGGCCTGTTTAAGGCGCTCGGATTGACGGTAAAGCGAGTTTTGCGCTGTAATCAGTTTTTTCCGGGCGGATACGATCCGGTTCCCTAGCCAGTTGCGGCTTTAATGTTTCACGTGAAACATTGAAAGGAGAACAAAATGGAATTTCTATCTAATATAATGTTAGAGGCTCTGCGATTCTTTGCTTTTTTTGGGGGGTATGGTTGGGGCATTGTTTGGTTGACGATCGCGGTTAACCTTGCGCTTTATCCGTTGACGCTTACCTCTGTCAAATCTATGGGCGCGATGCAACGGTTGCAGCCGAGACTGCAGGAACTCCAAAAGAAATATAAAGACAAGCCGGCCGAGCTGCAGAAGGAGACCATGGATGCCTATAAGGCCGAGGGCGTTAATCCGCTGGCGGGTGTTTACCGGTCTTAATCAAGATCCCGTTTTTCTTGGCGCTCTTTTGGGTCTTGCAAAGCCCGGCCTTTATGGCCATTACTTCTGACCCCAAAAACGATGCGGGCTTCCTGTGGATTAATGCCGAAATCGGCCAATCTTTAAGTGTTGACGCGGGCTTAACGGATAAATTGCTGGCTCAAAAAATAATTGTTAAAAAAGCAAATAATCAGTACATTTGGAATAATAGCAAACTGTTGGGAAAGAAAAAGCTAACGGAAGTTTTAGCTAACAAGCGGGCCGACAGCGTTTCGGATATCAAGGCCTTGCGGGATGAAATCAAGGGCTTGAGCGAGGGCGACGCTATTACAACGATGAAGGCCTGGCAGGAAACAAACAATCTGGCTAAGCCGGAAAAATTGCGCTTCGGAGGAATTGAAATTTCTATTTTTGCTATTTTGATTGGGATCTCCACTTACTTTATGCAAAAGACCATGCCGGGTGCGATGACCCAGCAAACGCAGATGATGAATACTATTATGCCGCTTTTCATTGCTGTAATTTCCTGGAATTTCCCGGCCGGAGTCCAAATTTACTGGCTGGTTTCGAACTTAATAGGGACAGCCCAGCAATACTATATAATGAAAAAGCCCGCTAAAGGCGGGCAGATCACAAAAGGCAAGGCAAATCTGCCTAAGGAGGAGTCAATATGAAGAAGGCAAGGATGAAGGGGAAAAATGTTGAGGAGGCGACCAAGGCGGCGCTAGCGGTTCTATCGGCAACGCCAGAAGAGTCCGTCGTTAATGTTATCAACGAAGGAAAGCCGGGAATGTTTGGCGTAATCGGCGGCGATGAGGCAGAAGTTGAAGTCATTAAAAAAGAAGGTGCCGCACAGGATGCGAAGGACCTTTTACAGGAATTGCTTGATAAAATGCAGTTTGTGACCCTGGTTGAGGCCGAAAAAGACGGAGACATTGTGCAATTAAGCATTAAAGGCGAAGACATGGGGCGGATTATCGGCAAAGAAGGCGCCACGCTCAAGGCGATTGAAATCGTAGCGCGGACCATGTTGCGCAAGGTTTATCCGGAAGGCCTAAGGATCTCCCTTGATGCCGACGGCTATAAAGATAAAAGGAAGCAGGCGCTCGAACGCTTAGCGACCGACATTGTTGCCGAAGTTGTAGAAACCGGTCGCGAGAAGGAACTCCCGCCCATGGAGCCCGCGGATCGCCGTATTATCCATATCTTTTTACAAGAAAACGCAAAAGTAACTACTTTTAGTAAAGGGGAAGGAAGAGCACGCCGGTTGGTAGTTGCGCCCCGCTAAACGGGAGTGTTTCACGTGAAACATTCTGTCCCGGACTGGAAGGGCGACACGATTGCTGCCATTGCTTCGCCGCCCGGCGAAGGTGGCGTTGGGATTATTCGGATCAGCGGAGCCGATGCTTTGCCGATCCTGCTCCGCCTCTTTTTTCCTGCGGGTAAAGGTAAAATTTCAACCCACCGGCTCATCCACGGTTGGATAAAAAACCCTAAAACTAAAGCAAAAATTGATGAGGTTTTTGCTTGCTACATGCGGGCTCCCCGCACTTATACTGGCGAAGAGACCGTCGAAATTTACGGCCATGGCAGTCAGCCGATAATGGAGGCGATTTTATGCTTAGTGCTGGCGGCGGGCGCGCGTTTGGCCGAGCGTGGCGAGTTTACTCGTAGGGCCTTCCTAAGCGGCAAAATGGATTTGGCGCAAGCGGAAGCTGTTATTGATTTAGTAAAGGCAAAAACGGTTGAAGGTGCGGGCTTGGCACTCCAACAGTTGGAAGGTCGCTTGTCCGGGGAAGTAAAAAAAATCAAAGAAAAAATTATGACGGTTTTAGTAGGCCTTGAAGCTTTGATTGATTTCGAAGAAGAAGTAAAAACGGATTATTGTAAAAAAAGTTTTTATAAAAACCCCACACTTAAGTGTGGGGAATCTGTCTCGCGGCTGGTACGGTTGAGAAAAGTCGAAAAAGAAATAGAGGCTTTACTGGCAGGGGAACAAGCCGGCAAAATTTACCGCGATGGAGTTTCCGCGGTGATCGTTGGCCGCCCAAACGTGGGGAAATCCAGCTTGCTAAATGCGCTCTTAAAAGAGGAGCGGGCGATCGTTACGCCGGAGCCGGGAACGACCCGCGATGCGATTGAAGAAACGATCAATATTAAGGGGCTTCCGGTAAAATTGGTGGACACGGCCGGCCTGCGAGAGACAAAAAACCACATTGAAATAATTGGCATAAGAAGGGCAAAAAAAGAGATTGAGGCGGGCGAAATATTGATTGTTGTGACCGAGGCGGAGGACGGGATTACGCGCGAAGAAAAAAAACTCTTGGAAGAGAATCGCAGCAAAAAAAAGCTGGTGGTTTTTAATAAAATTGACAAGTTAGGGAAGCTGGGAAAAGGGGGCGAAGGAGGGCCATTGAAAGGAAGCAAAATGGCAAAAGAAGGTGCGGGCGCGGGGGTAAAAATTTTGCGCGTTTCGGCGTTGACCGGAGAAGGGGTAGACAACTTACTAAAAGCAATTTATAATTTAGCCGTTGTTTCGGATGTAGGGAATTTTAAAAATGCAACGCTGCTCAACGCGCGGCATAAAAGTGCTTTGCTCGGGGCCCGGGAAGCTTTACAAAAAGCGATCGTAGCCACAAGCGGGGGAGAAGATGCGGCCTGTGTGGCGGCGGAAGTGAAAGAGGCCCTTGTGAGGCTCGGCGAAATTACCGGCGAGCAGGTTTCGGAAGCGGTCATTAACCAAATCTTTGAAAAATTTTGTGTAGGTAAATAAAACTCACAGGCATGAGGCCTGTGGATAAGGGTGTGGATAACTTATGACGAAGATAATTGATGGAAAAGCACTGGCAAAAGGTATTCGAGACGGGTTGGCGGGCGAGGTTCTGCGACTAAAAGAAAAACGGAAGATCACCCCTCGGCTCTGTGTCTTACTGGCAGGGGAAGACCCGGCTTCCCAGCTCTATGTACGTAATAAGCAGCGGGGTTGTGCAGAGGTGGGGATGCTTTCAGATGTTCTGCGGTTTTCAGCGTCAGCAAGCCAAAAAGAGTTGATTGCCAAGGTCAGAGAATTGAATAATGACAAGAGTGTGCATGGTATATTAGTCCAACTTCCTCTGCCGACAGGGATTGACGCTATCGCGGTTTTAAATGAGATAAATCCCGACAAAGATGTCGACGGATTACACCCTTTAAACCTGGGGAAATTGCTCAAGGGCGAAAAACCGCCTTTTTTGCCTTGCACGCCGCAGGGCATCGTCGAATTGGTGTTATCCACAGGCATCTCCATTCAAGGGAAAGAGGTGGTTATCGTCGGAAGGAGCAATATAGTGGGGAAACCGGCGGCGCTTTTGTTCCTCCAGCACCATGCGACGGTCACTATTTGCCACTCCAAGACGGCGGATCTTGGCGCGGTGACGCGACGCGCGGATATTTTGGTGGCGGCGGTGGGCAGTCCCGGCATTATTCACGGCGATATGGTCAAAGACGGGGCCGTAGTGATCGATGTGGGGACGAACAGGGTGGGAGACAAGTTTGTGGGGGACGTTGATTTTGAATCCGTCAAAGATCGGGTTGCTTTTATTACTCCGGTCCCTGGCGGCGTTGGTCCCATGACCATTGCCATGCTCCTCAAGAACACGGTGGAGGCCGCGAAGAGATAAATCAGAGCTCTTTTCTATTGATTATCTCGGGAGGATATCAAGACTTTGGGTAATGACGAACGGTATCTGAAAGTGTGCCCGAAAGTTCCTCGCCCGATTTGATGACATAAAAAAGATGGTACATCTCTGGGTCCTTATACGAGTCAGCAAGTGTTTCTAATCTCTGTGGGGCGTCTCCAAGGAAATTTGTGCCAGCGAGTACGAATTGAAGGCTATAACGCGAATATTCAGTTTGGAATTCTGGAACTAACGATTCAAGCTCTTCCCTTGAAACACCAGTGATACAATCGCAATCTTGTTTGCCATCATTCCTTCTTAACATTTCTTTAACTTGAGGAATGTGTCCAAAAAGTCTTAGGAATGCGACAGAAATGGAATATAATTCTCCAGGCACTATGTTATTAAGGTAAAAAATCTTTCTTAGTATGCTTGGCGAGAGGAGGTCGGCGTGGGAAGATTGGCGACCCAGACCCTTTTCTTTTACGGCGGGAGCCTCTTCAACGTCAGAAGCGCCAGGCTGGTTTGTGTCGAGGAGCATCGGCTCTATTTGGGAAGGAGAGGTGATGGGAACAGGCGCTGGTTTTGCGCTTGTTTTTTTCTGGTTAAATTTTTCTAGTATTCGCTGTGCTTTACTACGATCTGTTTCAAGTCCATGTTTTACAATTAGGCTAAGCCCCTCTTGAGCAGTTTTCTTCATCTCTTCTGGGTAATTGCCATCTAGAACAGCTGCAAATATCCCGATTGAGGAATTCGAGAAAGCGAAGGTTAAAAGCTGTTCCGGGTTTCTGCGCAAATGAACAACTAAGTGACTCAAGCTGCCCTGCTTTAATTCGCCTTTTGGTGCTTTGCGAAGAGAGGCTTCAACCTTAGGCCTAGTGACTCCGTAATAACATTCTTTTAATTGACCAAATTTAAGTGCGACATTGCGGCATGTTGTCATATTATTTATTTATTATTAAAAACTCTCACTTCTTCACTC
>Ga0172379_10006301_pt1 | contig 15974 bp, 10 predicted proteins | sample GrowelOW334metaG_FD_119756 | JGI IMG/M metagenome (GOLD analysis project Ga0172379, IMG submission 119756) | Groundwater microbial communities from an aquifer near a municipal landfill in Southern Ontario, Canada - Groundwater well OW334 metaG | ecosystem: Environmental > Aquatic > Deep... | reverse complement strand
CAGCCCGCGCACTTCCATGTAATGTTTTAAAATGACGGGGCAATTGCCGAACAAAACGTCGCCGCGCCGGCGTTCAATTTCCAAGATATCGTCGGCCACAAGACGGTGGCCTCTTTTCACCAGTTCCAGCGCGCATTCGGATTTTCCGATGCCCGCTCCGCCCTGGATAAGCACCCCTATGCCGTAAACGTTCACCAAAACCCCGTGCAGGCGGGTATCCGGGGCAAGCCGGTCCTCAAGATAGGCGTTAAGTTTTTTTATAAAAGTCGCCGTATCGTGAGAGGTGGAGAGAAGGGGAACTCCGGTCTTGTCGCACGCTTCGGTAAGAACAGGGGTGGGTTTAAGGCCGCCCGTAAGAACCAGACAGGGAGTGTCTGACCCTTTGAGCATGCGCATGATATTTTTTTCTATCAGTCGCCTGGGCTGTTTGGCGCAAAAAGCGTATTCGCCCCGCCCGATAATCTGAATGCGTTCCGAGCGGTAATTTTCCAGATGCCCGTTTAAAGCGAGGCCGGGCCTGTTAACCTCGCTGACCAGAACCGTCCGTTCCAAAAAATTCTTCCCGGCTATGGTCTTAAGTTTCAGCGCCCGGCCTTTATTGCTAACGAGCTCTTTTACTTCAATTCTTTTCCCTGAAGGGAGATTTTCTTCATGCGGCATTTACTTTTCTTTTAACGGGCTGCATAACACCGTAAGAATTGTCCTGGCGCTTGAAAACAAGGTTGATCTGGCTGGTTTCGGAATCAAGGAACAGCCAGAAATTAAATCCCAGCCGCTCCATTTCAAAAACCGCTTCTTCCGGTTTCATGGGTTGCACGGGAACCTGCTTGACAACTGAAAACTTAACGTCAGCCTGTAGCGCGGCCATTTCGGGAACAGCGAAAACGATGCTTTCTCTGTCGCGATGGTCCTTCATGCGGTCTTTATACTTTTTGACCTGGGTATCCATCTTGTCTGCCGCTCCGTCAATAACTCCGACTAAATCATCGCCTGAAGCGCTGGATTTGAAGGTCTGTCTGGCGGCATGTATCACGATCTCCGCCTTGCGGACGTTCTTTTCCGCGGAAATGCTTACCTGCGCCCATATGATATGGTCGAAATAATGCTGAAGTTTGTCTACCCGTCCCTGAATGTAATCCTTAAGGGTTTTGGTAAGTCTTACATGCCTGGCAACTATATGTACTGTCATTTAAATAGCCTCCGTTGTGTTACTAATGCGGACCGTCCCTGAAATCTAGTAAAAGTTACTAAATACACAGATTCCGCATTGTCATATTAAATCATACAGTATAAGTATTGTCAATGGGAAGTTAAAAGCTTCCTTAAAACAGCCTAGAATCAAAGATTAAATAATTCTTATGGTTGGTATGCTGGAAAATGTAAAAATAGCCTGGAGGGCAAAATATATGGTTTTAAAAGAAAACGCTATTGACTGCCTTATTTGAGAAGTGATATTATTTAATACTGCGAACTGCACGTTTTCATGTTTTCCGGAAACTGCGGCAAGCTTAAATTTAAACTCAACTTTCGCGTTATTAACACCTGTGGATAAACTGTGGATAACTTGGATTTAAAGAACCTCTGGCAGGCTGTCATGGCCGAAATGGAAAAGGAAGTTGGCGAAGATACGGTCGAGATGTGGCTCAAGCCCGTAAAGCCGCTGGTTTTCGAAAACGGAATCCTTACGCTGGAAATACCGGACCAGCTGTGGTTTCAGACCATAAGAAGCAGATATGAAGCCAAGCTGCTTTCCGTTGTTTTTTCCATGACCGGCGTGCAGGACTGCCGGGCGGAATATACCATTCCGCTCCGCTCCGAGGAAAACGCGGCGAGTCCGGCCGCGGCTCCCGCGTCCCAGCAGCACATATCCGAGTCGGATATGCCGCGCCCGCGCATTTTCCCCAACAAATTGAACCAGAATTACACTTTTGACAAGTTTATAGAGGGAAATTCCAACAGGTTCGCCTATAAAGCGGCTCAGGCCGTGGTAAAAAAGATGGGGGACAAATCCAATAATCCGCTGGTGATATACAGTACCCCGGGACTCGGAAAAACCCATCTGCTTCACGCTATCGGCAATGAAATAAACAAAACTTCCGCCAACAAAAAGGTTCTATATATATCCGGCGAAGAATTCGTGAGCGAATACATAGAATCCATACAGAAAAAAACACCCAACGCTTTCAGGCGCAAATACAGGAATCTGGACTGTTTTCTCGTGGACGATATCCAGTTTGTCGCAGGAAAAGACGCCAGCGAAAGAGAATTTTTTAACACTTTCAACGCTCTTTACGAGTCAAAAAAACAAATTATACTCACATCGGACAAAACCCCTAATGAACTGGGCCTTGAAGAACGCCTCAGTTCACGCCTTTTGTCCGGAATAGTGGCGGAAATAAAGGTACCGGACCTTGAAACAAGAGTGGCAATTCTGCGCGCTAAAAGGGAGCAGGAAAATTTTCACGTGCCGGATGACATTCTCCTTTATATAGCGGAACATATAAAAAGCAGCATAAGGGAACTGGAAGGATGCATATACCGGCTTTCAAGCTATTGCTCTATACATGAGATAACCCCCACAAAAGAAGTGGCCAAGGAACTTCTGTCGGATATAATATCCCCGGAAGACGAATTCATGTCCATTAACATGGACTCTATAAAAAGGGTTGTCGCCAAACACTATAACCTTGATATAAAGGATTTTAAATCAAAAAAACGCTCAAACGCCATAGCCTGGCCCAGACAGATAGCCATGTATCTGGCGAATGAGCTTACGGATATGTCTTTGCCTGATATAGGAAGGGAATTCGAACGGGACCACGCCACGGTAGTGCACGCCAGGGATAAAGTAAAAAAAGAATTAAACGAAAGCCCTTTTTTTTCCGCTGAAATGAACCAGATTATAAACGAGGTAAAAGCTGTTGATAAGAAGTAGACAAGCTGCTGATAACTTTCAAAAACGCATTTTCTGTTGATACTGTGCACGGTTTGTTGATAAAAAAGGGGCGGCTGCTTATAAGTTTTGTCTATAGCGTTCAACAATATCCACACTTTCAACAGGTTTAATAATAAGAGGAATAATAATGAGAATAAACAGTACTAAAGAGAACCTTCTGGAAGGAATCCAGATTATCCAGGCTTCTGGAACCGGACGCACCACCCTGCCGATACTCCATAATTTTATAATGGAAAGCGCGGAAAATAAAATCAAACTGGTCCGTACCGATCTTGAAATGGCTACCACTCATTATATAAACGCCGAAGTGCTGGAACCCGGTGCCATAACCATTCCCGCCAAGGAATTTTCAGATATTCTCCACACTTTGCCCGGCGATATAGAAATTACGCTCTACACCGCTGATTCCAAAGTGCACATAGAGTGCGGTAAATCCAAATTCTGGGTTATGGGCACGCCTAAAGAGGAATATCCTCTTATTCCCGAGATGGATGAAAAGAATATAATAGAAATGAACGCGCTTGAAATACAGAAAATGGTGCAGAAAACCATTTTCGCGGCTTCCAACCAGGAAACGCGGTACGTTCTTAACGGAATTTTATGGGTGATAGGCCCGGAAGGCTTTGAAATGGTCGCCACGGACGGGCGCCGTCTGGCTCTGGCGAACAACATGGAAATAAAAAGCGCCCAGGAAATTAAAATAATAGTGCCCACCAAGATACTTAATGAAATTCTCCGTTTTCTGAGCATTAACAAACCGGAGGAAAAGGAAAATATACAGGTCGGCATCGCTGATAACCAGATAGGTTTCAGAATGAAAAACACCACCTATATATCGCGACTTATAGAAGGCAGTTTCCCCAATTACCGTCAGGTCATACCAGCGACTTCGGATAAAAAAATAGTGGTTTCCGTAAAAGACCTTCTGGCTGTTACCCGCAGGGCCGCCCTTTGCGCGGCGGACCGGGGCGGCGCGGTTAAATATGAAATAAAGGAAGGGGCTGTCGTGGTCAGCGCGTCTTCCCAAAAAATGGAGTTTTCAGACGAAATAAGCGCTGAGTTTTCCGGCGACGGGTTTACCACTTCCTTTAACCCGCAGTACGTCTCCGACGTGCTTAAAAACACGAAAGCCGAAAAAATAACTTTCGCGATGACTAATTCCATCAATCCCGCTCTACTCACCCCGGTGGGAGAAAGCGACAGCAAATATGTCATTATGCCGGTCAGAGTGTGAAAAGAAAAAGTTTTTCGAAACGGGACACCTGGTCAAGCGCTTCCGATATCACGTGGCGGTTTAATAACCTGTCTTCCAATCTCAACAGGCTGATGATATTAAACACCATCTGGGAAAAGGAAGCGGGCCGGATGTGCGCGCACTGGAACCTTGACGCCGTGCAGGGCGGAGTTATTTACGTTAAAGTCAAATCATCGGCGGCGGCCCAGGAACTGTCGGTGCGGCAGACGGCGATGGTGAGAAATCTCAACAAGTATTTCGACAGTCCCTGGATACAGACGATAAAGAAAATTTAGGCGGTTTTGCACATTAATAAGGAGTAAAATTTAAATGACAACAAATCCCACAAAAGACGAATCACGCAAAGATTACGATTCTTCCCAAATACAAGTGCTCGAAGGGCTTGAGGCGGTGCGCAAGCGCCCCGCCATGTATATCGGATCCACCGGCCCGCAGGGCCTGCACCATCTAGTTTATGAAGTGGTGGACAATTCTGTGGACGAAATTCTGGCCGGTGGAGCGACTGCCATAGAAGTGGTTATTCACGACGACAGCAGAATATCCGTTTTAGATGACGGGCGCGGTATCCCCGTTGACGCCATGCAGAACGCAAAAGACCCCAAGCTTCGCGGCAAATCCGCCTTAGAAGTGGTCATGACCGTGCTGCACGCCGGCGGCAAATTCGGCGACGGGGCTTATAAAATTTCGGGCGGCCTGCACGGCGTGGGCGTGTCCTGCGTTAACGCCCTGTCGGAAATTCTGGAAGTGGAAGTTTATCGTGGCGGCCAGATTTATTTCCAGAGATACCGCCGCGGCGTCCCGGAAGAACCGGTTAAGCCCACGGGCAAAACCCGCGAGCACGGCACCAAGGTCACTTTTAAGCCGGATCCGGAAATTTTCGGAGAATGCGTTTTTTCCTATGACATTATCTCCAACCGCCTGCGCGAGCTGGCTTTCCTTAACGCCGGCGTGAGAATTTCCATTACCGACGAGCGCGAGGAAAACAAGCAGCATGTTTTCTTTTTCGAAGGCGGCATTTCGCAGTTCGTGAAATACCTAAACACCAATAAGACCGTAGTGCATCCGGATCCCATTTACATAAACAAGGTGGTGGACGACGTTTACGTTTCCTTCGCCATCCAGTATAACGACGGCTATTCGGAAAGCATGTTTTCCTTTGTCAATAACATAAACACCGTGGAAGGCGGCACGCATTTGTCCGGTTTCCGCTCGGCGCTGACCCGCATAGTTAACGAATATATCAAAAAATACGACGTTTCGAAAGAAAAAGACATCAGCCTTTCCGGCGAGGATATCCGCGAGGGCCTGGCCGCCGTTATTTCCGTGAAAATTCCGAACCCGCAGTTCGAAGGACAGACCAAAACCAAGCTCGGCAATTCCGAAGTGGAAGGCATCGTGCGCTCGATAGTGGGCGACGCGCTTACCATGTTCTTCGAGGAAAACCCGAAGACGGTAAAAAATATATGCCAAAAATCCATTCAGGCCTATCAGGCCCGCCAGGCGGCGCGCAAGGCTCGCGAGCTTACGCGGCGCAAAGGCGCGCTCATTGACGGCGGCCTGCCCGGCAAACTGGCCGACTGCCAGGAAAGAAGCTCCGAGCGTTCCGAACTGTTTCTGGTGGAAGGAGAAAGCGCCGGCGGTTCTGCCAAGCAGGGCCGCGACCGCGTGTTCCAGGCTATCCTGCCGCTCAGAGGTAAAATTCTTAACGTCGAAAAAGCGCAGATGATGAAAATCCTTTCCAGCGAGGAAATAAAGATTTTAATTTCCGCCATCGGCACCGGTTTCGGCGAGGAAGACGGCAGTTTCGATATAACCAAACTGCGCTACAATAAAATCATCATCATGGCCGACGCCGACGTGGACGGCCAGCATATCCGCACTCTGCTGCTCACTTTTTTCTACCGGCAGCTGCGCCCCCTTCTGGAAGCCGGGCACATTTACATCGCCCAGCCGCCTTTGTTCAAGGTTAAAAAGGGAAAGAAAGAAATTTATATAGACAACGAGGAGGAGCTCAGGAGCTGGATAATGAAGGAAGGGCTGTCCTCCGTGTCGGTGCGAAGCGAGGAAAAAGGCGAACTCCAACCCGCCCAGCTTAAGGACCTGCTCAAAATCCTTCTTGAAATGGAGGACATAGAAAGGCGCCTTGAGATGAAGAAGCTTTCGCTGGCCGATTATTTCACGTTCCGCAAGGAAGGCAGAATACCGGCTTACCGCATTTACCTGGACGGAGCCTACAGCTATTTCTACAGCGAAAAGGAATTCCGCGAGTTCGAGAAGAATTATATAGCCAAACGACGGGCCGAACTGCTGGCCGAAGCCGGACGTGACGCCGCAGACCCTGCCGCCGCAGGAGAATTTCTGGACGAGGATTTAAGTCCGGACCACCAGTCGCTTTGGGAAATAGGCCGCGTAAACCTGCTGGCCACCAAACTTGCCGAAGCTGGTTATGACATGGAGAAGTACAGCGTGGAAAAAACGGCGAAAACGCCGGTCATGTTCCGCCTCTCATCAGGTGGAAAGGACGATGAAGCCGAGGTTTTAGATTTAAAAAACCTGCTGATATCCGTTAAAAACTCCGGCAGCGCGGGCACCACGATACAGCGCTACAAAGGTTTGGGTGAAATGAACCCGGAACAGCTTTGGGAAACCACGCTTGACCCAAACAAAAGGAAACTCCTGCGCGTGGCTTTGGAAGACGCCAGCGAAGCGGAAACCATTTTCACCACCCTTATGGGCGACAAGGTGGAGCCTCGCAAAAAGTTTATTGAAACGCACGCACTGGAAGTGCGCAACCTGGATATTTAAAAATTTCGCGGAGGAAGCTTAAATGACAGCAGAAGAGAAACCAATAGATTTGTTCGGCAACATAAAGCAGAGAGATATAGGCGAGGAGATGAAGTCCTCCTATATCGATTACGCGATGAGCGTTATCGTGGGCCGCGCCCTGCCCGACGTGCGCGACGGGCTCAAGCCGGTTCACCGACGCATACTTTACACCATGCACGACATGGGTTTAAAGCACAGCAAGTCGTTTAAAAAATCCGCCCGCGTGGTCGGCGACGTGCTCGGTAAATACCACCCGCACGGCGACAGTTCGGTTTACGACGCGCTGGTGCGCCTTGTGCAGGATTTCAGCCTGCGCTATCCGCTTGTGCAGGGGCAGGGTAATTTCGGCTCGGTTGACGGCGACCCCGCGGCCGCCATGCGTTACACGGAAACACGCCTTGCCGCCATATCAGAAGAGATGCTGGCGGATATAGAAAAAAACACGGTCAAATTCGTGCCGAATTATGACGGTTCACTGGAAGAACCTTTCGTTCTTCCCGCCCGGCTGCCGAATCTGCTGGTTAACGGCAGCAGCGGCATCGCGGTGGGTATGGCCACCAATATCCCCACCCATAACCTGGGCGAGGTGTGCGACGCGCTAAAAGCGTATATCGATAATCCCGAAGTGACCACCCGCGAATTGCTTAAGGTTATGAAAGGGCCGGATTTCCCGACGGGCGCGATTATTCTTGGTAAAAAAGGCATCTCCGATTATTTTGAAACCGGGCGAGGCTCTGTGCGGATACAATCGCGCACCGAAATAGAGGAAATACGCGGCGGGCGCGAAGCGATTATCGTAACCGAAATTCCGTACCAGGTTAACAAAACCAATCTGATAGAAAACATCGCGCGGCTGGTGCGCGAGAAGAAGGTCACCGATATTTCCGATATCCGCGATGAGTCGGACAGGCGCGGCATGCGGCTGGTTATCGAAGTGAAGCGCGACGGAAACGCGCAGGTCGTACTGAATCTTTTAAACAAGCATACCCAACTTCAGACCACGTTCGGCGTCATTATGCTGGCGATTGTGGACGGCAGGCCGCGCGTCATGCCCATTAAGGAAGTGCTGAGCCACTATATCGCGCACCGCAAGGAAGTTATAAGGCTGCGCACCCAGTTTGATCTGGACAAGGCGCTCGCCCGCGAGCATATTCTGCAGGGCTTGCTTATCGCCATAGCCAATATGGACGAAGTGGTGCGCATCATCCGCGCGTCCGGAGACGCTGAAAGCGCGAAAAATAAGCTCATCGGTTCGTTCAAGCTTTCCGCCATTCAGGCGCAGGCCATTTTGGATATGCGTCTGCACCAGCTTACCCAGCTGGAAGCGGATTCCATCAAGGCGGAACGCGATGAACTGGCAAAGCTCATTAAAGAGCTTAAGGAAATTCTGGCCAGCCCCGAGCGCATACTTGCCATCATCTGTTCCGAACTGGAAGAGGTCAAGAAAAAATACGCGGATAAACGCCGCACGGAAATAAGCAATGACTCGGCCGAACTGTCCATGGAAGATCTTATCCCCAACGAGCAGGTAGTGGTCACCATGTCCCACGCCGGTTACGTCAAGCGGATACCGCTTAACACCTACCACGCGCAGAATCGCGGCGGCAAGGGCATCATCGGCGGCGAAACCAAGGAAGAGGATTTTATCGCGCACCTGTTCGTGACTTCTAGCCACGCCACTATCCTTTTCTTCACGACCCGCGGCAAGGTTTATTCGCTGCGCGCCTATGAGATTCCAGAAGCGTCCCGCATTTCGCGGGGAAAGGCCATAGTCAACCTGCTGGAAATTTCAGGGGAAGAAAAAATAACTTCCGCTATCGCCATTGAATCGTTCGACGAAGCCAAGGTGCAGGAAACCTATCTGGCGATGTGCACGAAATCAGGCGTGGTGAAAAGAACCGAACTCGCCGCGTTCCAGAATATCCGCAAAAACGGCATAGCCGCCATCACACTGGAAGACGGCGAACTGTTGGTGCAGGTGCTTATGACGAACGGCAAGGCGGACCTGATCATCGGCACGCTGGAAGGCAAGTCCATCCGCTTCCCCGAAGGCGAAGTGCGCAATATGGGCCGCCAGGCCATGGGCGTGCGCGGCATAAAGCTTAACGAAGGGGATTACGTCATCGGCATGGAAGGCGTTGACCCGTCGGACGCGGAAGCCACGGTCCTTACCGTCTGCGAAAACGGTTACGGGAAACGCACCGGCCTGGAAGAATACCGCGAGCAGCATCGCGGCGGCAGCGGTATTATAACCATCAAAACCACCCAGCGCAACGGCAAGGTCATCGGCATTAAATTCGTGAACGCCGGTGAAGACCTTATGGTTATGACTGAAAAGGGCATGATGGTGCGCATCCGCTGCAGCCAGATCCGCTCGGTCGGGCGCAACACGCAGGGTGTGCGGCTGGTAAGGCTTGAAGAAGGCGACAAAATAGCCAGTGTGGATCCCGTCGTCAGCGAGGACAAGGAAAACAACCTTGCTTCGGCTGGCGGAGCGGCTTAAAAGCGCCAAAAAAATCCGGAGGGCGCTTACTAACGTAAGCGCCCTTTTAAATGAAAAAGTATCAGATAAGAAGCAGAATCTGCCCGTCATGCGGCTACAGCATGAATCCCCCGTCCTCCGACCGGTGCGACCGCTGCGGCAAAGTGTTTCGTCTCGGCGGAAGCATATTCAGGTATGCGGGAGTGTTGTTTATCGCGGTTTTCGTGTTCGCCGGCGGATTCCTTATGTATGAAAAAATGGCGGATATCGTTGCCAACGCGCGGGCCGGCGGCAAAACAAACGTCCCAACTATTTCCGGACGCGCCAGAAACGGGCACGCGCTTGGCGAAACCTCCGGGAAAAAGGGGAACGGGTTTATAGGCTCGATACAAAAATACTGGGAAGCCCGTGTCTCCGCGATGACGGCGAAACTTTTTTCCGCCAAGCCGAAACCCTCTCCGCGCAAAGCCCCGAAAACCATTCCCCAATACTCCAGACAGCGCGCGGGCGAAATTACGGACATGGTGTTTATTGAATCCGGCACGGTCCTTATCGGTGCGGTAAAACCAAAAACACCAGACGAACTGCCGGCTGAAATGGTTTTCCTCGACGCGTTCTTTATAGACATAAACGAAGTGACGGTTTCCTCTTTTTCCGCCTGCGTGGAAGCGGGCGCCTGCCTTGAAATTCCCATCGGGGAAGACTGCAACGGCGGTACCGAGGAGGCCCTGTATTCGGCCAATTGCGTCACCTGGGAGAACGCCAAGGCTTTCTGCGTCTGGGCAGGCAAGCGGCTTCCGACAGAAGCGGAATGGGAAAAAGCCGCGCGCAACGGCACGCAAACCGGTTATTTCTTCGGCGAAACACCAGAAGACCTGCCCGATTACGCCTGGTATAAAGGCAATTCCGGCGGCAAACTCCAGCAAACCGGCCTTAAAGAACCTTCCGAAAACGGGCTTTACGATATTTACGGGAACGTGTGGGAATGGACCGGCGAATGGTATAAAAACGATTACGCCGCCGCGGAATCTCCGTCAACCGACGGGCGGACCCGCAAGGTCCTGCGCGGCGGCGGCGCGCATGACGCGCCCGTTCAGCTTCGTTCCGCCAGCCGGCGGCTGAGCCTGGCTGATGAGGCGTCCGTGGATTACGGATTCCGCTGCGCGGCCGATCTAGTGGAATGAAAAACGGGTTCCGCGTTATGGCCCGCACTTGTTAGGAAAGGGTGACGGCGCTTTCCAGGTATGATAAAATTGAAAATATGACGAAAAAAACTATCAGGCACACTTTGGCTTTCCTTTTTCTTATAAGTGTTTGCGGCGGCGCGTTCGCCGCGATTGAAATCGGCGATATCCGCTGGCAGGTGCCCCAGCCGTCCGGAGTCAGAGGCAAACTGGTTTATACCGATGTTCCCAATATAGATTTCGGAAACGATGAATTGCAGTTCCCGAAATTCCGCATAGCCGCCGCCATTAAAAACATCAGTTCCAAACCGGCGGAAGCCGGCATAGTGCGGTGCGCGTTTTCCATGCGGCTGGTCCGGCTTGACGGCACGGGCGAAAGCGTCTGGGCGGTGCCATTCTGGACGGAGGAACGGCGCTTTTCGAAAATCAAACCCGGCGCAAGCGCCGAAATGAAGATTTATCACATTGACGTTGCGCCCTTTCTCAAGCGGCTGCGGGCTTCCGGCTATTGGCCGGACGCGATGAAAATCCAGTTTATGCCGGAACCACGGCCGGGCGACAATATTGTCGTTTCCGAGTCGCTTATAGAAAATCCGAAAAATAACAGGGTGCTGCCATGATAGATATGAAACTTTTAAGGACCAGCCCGGAAAAGGTGGTCAAGGCTATGGCGGACCGCGGCGGGCGGTATCTGCCCGCGCTTGAAGAGTTGATCAGGACCGACGAAAAATACCGTAACGTCCTGACGGAAACTGAAAAACTCCGCGCCGAACGGAAAACCATTTCCGCGCAAATCGGCAAAATCCGCGCGGAAAAGGGCGCGGAAGCCGCCGCCGAAGTGATGGAGCGCGCCAATAAAATCAAGCAGGAAGTGGCGGACCAGGAAAGCGGGCTCGCCGAAATAACGAAAATAATAGATTTGCTCTCGCGCTCCGTGCCGAACATGCCGGACGCCGCCGTGCCGGTGGGGAAAAGCGAAGCGGAAAATGTGGTCGTGCATGAGGAAAGTTCGGCCCGTCGCTCTTTCGATTTCAAACCGATGGACCACCATGAAATAGGCGAAACGCTCGGCATTCTGGATTTTGAAAAAGCCACCTTGCTCGCGGGGGCGCGGTTCGCGCTTCTGCGCGGGGCGGGCGCGAAACTCGAGCGGGCGATAATAAATTTCATGCTGGACCGCCACGCGGCGAAAGGCTATACGGAGATGATGACTCCGTATCTCGCGAACCGCGACACCTTAACCGGAACCGGCCAGCTTCCCAAATTCGAGGATGATCTGTATAAAATCCGCTGCGAGCCGGAACTGTACCTTATTCCCACAGCCGAAGTTACGCTTACCGGACTTTATCGCGGCTCTATGCTCGCGGAAGCGGAACTGCCAAAAAAATTAACCGCGTCCAGCGCGTGTTTCAGGCAGGAGGCGGGCACCTACGGCAAGGACACCCGCGGGCTTATCCGCAACCACCAGTTTAACAAAGTGGAGCTGGTGTGGATGACCAAGCCGGAAGATTCCATGGCGGCGCTGGAACAGCTGACCGCCGACGCGGAGGACATTCTCCGCACGCTGGAACTGCCTTTTAGGCGGATACTGCTTTGTTCTGGCGATATGGGTTTTTCGTCAGCCAAGACTTACGACCTAGAGGTCTGGCTGCCTTCGGAAAACCGGTTCCGGGAAATTTCCTCCTGTTCCAACTGCACCGACTTTCAGGCGCGGAGGCTCAATACCCGCTTCAAACGGGAAAAGGGCGGCGCGCCGGAATTCGTGCATACCCTAAACGGGAGCGGCCTGGCGGTGGGCAGGACTTTCGCGGCTATTTTGGAAAACGGCCAGCAGAAAGACGGCACGGTCATGATTCCCGGTGCTTTGGTTCCTTATTTCGGCGTGGACAGGATTACCCCCGAAAAATCTAGATAAATGGATCGTATTATGAAAAAAGCGGCGCTGTTTCTGCTGTTCGGCTTTCTTTTCGCGCCTTTGCAGGCCAAATCCGTCATGCCGGAAGAGCTTGACTCGCATATAATGGCGGGCATTAAAGCTATTCACGCGCTCGATTTCGACAAGGCGGACGAGAATTTTAAGTGGGTGCTGGAAAAATACCCGGGCCAGCCGTATGGCTATTTCGGGCACGCCGTATGCGCCTGGGCCAGGCTGGAGTATAAAGAGGAGCAAAGCAGCCCCGCTCTGGAAGCTGAATTTAAAAAACTCACGGAAGACGCCGTGGTCTACGGAAAAAAGTGGGTGAAACAGTATCCCGACGACGCTTACGCCCACGTTTGCCTTGGCGGCATTTACGGGCTGCAGGCGCGGCTTGAGCTTATGCAGCATAAATGGGTGGTCGCTTTTTTTGACGGCAAAAAAGGGCTTTCCGAAATGCGCAAGGCCATAAAGCTTGACCCCGAGCTTTACGACGCTTATATCGGACCCGGCATGTACGAGTATTACGCCGGCACGCTGGGCGGCTTTCTCAAGGTTTTAAGCTACCTGTTCATTCGCGGCAACGCCGACGAAGGGATAAAAATGCTGCATACCGTGGAGCAGAAAGGGCACTTTAACAAAACGGCGGCAAAACTTCTGCTCATAGAAATTTACACGCAGACCGGCAGCAAATACGCCAATCCCGCCGACGCTTTGCGCATGGCGCGCGAAATCCGCGCCGAGTATCCCGACCATCCGCTTGTGCAGTTTGTGGAAATAGTTTCGCTTTACGAGTGCAAGAAGTATGACGAAGTGCGCGCGCTGGCTTTTGATTTCTTAAAGAAAATCGAGGAAGGGAAAAAAGACTATCTAGACCGGTATTATTCCCGCGCTTATACGGCTATAGCATCGTCTTATTTCGCGCAGAAGGATTACGCAAAGGCTCTTGAATACTTCGATAAGGCGGCAACCTACACCACGAAAGAAAAACCGAACCGCTGGGCGGTTTGGGCCGTTGTGCGCTCGGGCGAGATTTTTGACCTCAAAGGAGAGCGCGAGGAAGCTAAAAAGCAATATAACCGCGCCAATTCGTATGAGGATTTGTGGGGTTTTAAGGATTACATTACCGCACACCTGAAAAAGCCGTACACGCTTAGTGAGTTTCCCGGCCAGCTGCCGCCCCCGTAACAGCGCGGCCTGAGCCTCAAATATAAAAAGAGCGCCCGCCATATGGCGGGCGCTCTTTTGTTTCGCGTAAAACTCTGTTATTTCCCGGTTTTAGCCCTGCGGAAGGGTTTTTCCGGCGCCGCGGACGGCGTGCCGGACTCCACAAGCCAGCCGCGCGAACCCACCGTTTTATCAAGATCTTCGAACAGGGGATCGCCCAGCGCCACGCAGAGTTCGGTCTGGATAAGCGCTTTTTTCCCTTTCGGCAGTTCGGCAACAATATAAGCGGGCGTGTCGCCGCGGTGCGCGGTCAGAAGTTTTCCTAGCTCCTTCATTTTTAATTCTGGCGCGGCGGCTGATATCTTGATTTTTATGCACCGTCCGTATCTGGAAATAGCCTGCGAGAGCGGGATGACCTCATCCGCCACTATTTCCACTTCCGGCGGATCCGATTCGGGTCGGATGCTTATCCGCCCGCGGATGGCGACGATATTATCGGCCTTGATCGCGTTTGCGCTGGCCGGATAATTTTTCGGGAAAACGTTAACCGTTATTCTGCCGGTAAGGTCCTCCACAACAAGCTGCGCCCAAGGTTCTTTTTTTGCGCGGGACTGTTTTTTCTGTATCCCCGCGATTATGCCCGCTATGCAGGCCGTTTTGGCCTGCGGTTCCGGATTTTCTTCATCATCACTGCTGGTTTCGCTTAGCTCGCTTATCCTGTCAGCCGCGATCATATGCAGTTGTTTTTCATAGCGCACCAGCGGGTGGCCTGAAAGGTAAAAACCCAGCACTTCCTTTTCATTGTTTAAAAGCTCATGCTCGCTTAACGGCTCTATGGAACCGGCTTCCTGTGAAGTCTGGGCCGCGCAGGTCGCTTCATGTATGTCGAACAGGCTGCTTTGGCCCGAGTTTTCCTCCTCTTTGAGGCAGGCGGACGCGGCTATTTCCTTATCCAGGTCGGCAAGCACCCGGGCGCGGGCTTCTTCCCTGCCGAGTTCCGGGTAAAGCGAATCGAGCGCGCCGGCTTTTGACAGCGATTCCAGCGTTTTGCGGTTCGCCTGGCGCAGATCTATGCGCATGCATAGATCGTGGAGAGATTTGAATTTTCCGCTTTCCTCCCTGGTGGCGACCATGGAGCGGGACGCCTCGTCGCCCACGTTTTTTACCGCGTGCAGGCCGAAACGGATGGCCTTCTGCCCGTCTTCGGTGTCTTCTATGCTGAAATCCTGGAACGACGCCTGAATATCGGGACCCAGTACGGGAATGCCCATGCGGCGCGATTCGTCGAGATACGTGACGATTTTGTTTTCCTTGTCGTCCGCGCCGATGGCGTTGTGCCCGATTTCGCTGGTGAGCGCCGCGGTCATGAACTCGGCCGGATAATTGGCTTTCAGAAACGCAGTCTGGTAAGCCACCAGCGCGTAAGCCACGGAGTGGGACTTGTTGAACCCGTAGCTGGCGAACTGTTCCATCTGGTCGAAAATCTTTTTTGCGAGCGCGGGCTGGATATCCTTTTTTTTGCAGCCTTCCATAAAGCGTTCGCGCTCTTTCTGCATGGCCTCCATGTTCTTTTTACCCATGGCTTTGCGCAGCCCGTCGGACTGGCCCGGCGTGAACCCCGCCAGGGATTTGGAGATTTCCATAACCTGTTCCTGATAGACAAGCGTGCCGTAGGTTTCCTTTAAGATGGGTTCCAGAAGCGGGTGGTCATAGGTAATTTTCTTGCGCCCGTGTTTGCGGCTGACGAAGACTTCCAGCATGCCGCTTTGCATGGGGCCGGGCCGGTAAAGCGCGACCAGGGCCGATATGTCGCTGAACTGGCTGGGCTTGAGGGCTTTCACCAGGTCGCGCATGCCGCGGCTTTCCAGCTGGAACACACCCAGCGTGTCGCCCGCTTTAAGCAGGTCATAGGTTTTCGCGTCGTCGAGCCGGATTTTGCTGATGTCTAAGGGGATATTATGCTGTTTCTTGACCATTTCAACGGCTTTGTCAATAACCGTCAGCGTGCGCAGGCCCAGAAAGTCCATTTTGAGAAGGCCCAGCTTTTCCAAAATAACGCCTTCGTACTGGGTGGTGACGATTTTTTTCGCGCCCACGGAGAGCGGCGCATACTTCGGCAGTTCTTCCCTGGTTACCACCACGCCCGCGGCGTGCACGCCGGTATGGCGTTTCAGGCCTTCGATTTTCTG
>Ga0172379_10006300_pt1 | contig 15975 bp, 13 predicted proteins | sample GrowelOW334metaG_FD_119756 | JGI IMG/M metagenome (GOLD analysis project Ga0172379, IMG submission 119756) | Groundwater microbial communities from an aquifer near a municipal landfill in Southern Ontario, Canada - Groundwater well OW334 metaG | ecosystem: Environmental > Aquatic > Deep... | reverse complement strand
GTTTTGCAGGCGCTCGCGCCGCTGCCGTTCGAGGTAGGCCACATCCGCCTCGTCATCCCGGCCCATCTGGCGCAGCACTTTTTCCAGCCGCGTCAGGACCTGCCGGTTGGCGTCGGTAAAACCTTCCAGCAGCGCGTCCACGTTGCCCTCGAAGTGTTCGTAGGTCGCCCCGCGCAGCTCGATGGGGCCGTCCGTCCACCTGTCATTGCTCGTGAGACGCAACGTCCGGAAGGACGACTCGCTGAGGTTGAGCGGCCCCTCGAAACGCGTGCGGCTGAAATCAGCGCCCTGCGGAAACGCCGCCCCGGTGAGGCTCGCGCCCTTGCGAAACCGCACGCCGTCGAAGGAGATCGGCACATCCCACTTTGTCGCGTCGAACGTCGCTGACTTGTGGAAGGTGACGCTGGAGAACTGCACGCGTTCAGCCGCCTGCATGTTGCGGAAGTCCGCCCGGCCGCGGAACTCGGCCGCCTGCACCGCGCCGGTCGCTCCGGGCCGCCAGCTCAGGATCAGGCCGCGCTGCAGGATCGCGCCGCGAAACAACGCGTCCCCGCCGAAGCGCGCCGCCGCGAGGTCGAGCTGTCCGCCGATGTGCGTGGCGATGAAATCCGCCGTCTGCCGGAACTGCGTGGGCGAGTTGGTGCCGATGGGACCGAAGATCGCGTGGCGCTGCACGTTCATCGTGTTGAAAAGCGCGTCCCCTTCGAAGATCACGCCTGAAAACTGCACCGGGCCGACCGCTTCCGTGGCGATGAAGTCCAGCGGCCCCGCGAACCGCGCGCCGGTGAAGTTCAGCGTCTTCCCGGCCTTGATGGAGTTGAACTGCGCCGTCTGCTCGCGGCTCAGGAACGCGGCGTCGGTGAACGTGGCCGCCGAGTTGAACTGCGCCCGCACGAAATTCGCATCGCCGTGAAACGCCACCCCGTCGAACGCCGTTTCGCCGCCAAACACCGCCGCCGCAAACGTCACCGGCCGGTTCGTCGCCGTGAACTTGACGCCCTCGAAGAACGCGTCGGAGGCGAACTGCACGCCGCTGAAGATCGTCGCGTCGGCGAAGGTCGCGGCGGGCACCTTTGCCGCGCGCAGCTCGGCGAAGGAAACGGAGCGGTCGAATCTGGCGTAGGTGAAGAGCGCCTCCGCCGCGAAGGCCGCGCCGTTGAACGCCGCCTCGCCGCCGAAGCGCATGTTGCGGAAGTCGGCGCTGCCGTTGAACTGGACCGCGGCAAACCCCGCCCGCCCGCCGATCTCACTGTCCTGAAAGCTGGCCGCCGGCCCGTCCTCGGTGCCCTGAAAACGGACGTTTTCGAAGTCCGCCAGCGCGCTGAACTTCGCCTGCGAGAAAAGCGCGCCCCCGTTGAACTTCGCCTGTCCGAACTGTGCGTGGTCCTTGAAGGCGCAGCCGTCGAAACTCACCGGTGCCGGCCGGAGAAACTGCGTCTGTGCAAAATCCGCCTCGCCCCCGAACCGGGCACTGGAGAAATCCGTCCGTCCAACGAACCTCGCGGCCGGCAGGGCGCCCGGGCCCTCGCCTTCCGGTCCGAAACCGACACTGCCGAGAAACACGGCGTTGACGAAGGTGCTTGCGCCCCGAAACTCCGTGCCCCGGAAAGTTGCGGCGCGTTCACAGCGCACGTCCTTGAACACGGTCTGGCTGTTCGTTCCGCCGAAACGAACGCGGTTGAAATCCACCGCACCTGCAAACCGCGCGGACTCGAAGGTGATGTTCCCAGCGACCGACGCAGCAGGCTGGCCGGGGGCGGGACCGAAGCCGGATGTTTTCAGGAAGGAGGCCCGGTTGAATTTCGTCTCCCGTCCGAGGAAGGCGGCCCCCTGGGCAAGGAAGACATCCTCCGCCGTCGCATCCGTAAAATGGGCGTTGCCGCTGAACGCGGTGCCCAGCAGCAGGGCTGCCCGACGGGAAATGGTTCCGGTGAAGTCAGCTTCCCCGGTGAACTGGCTGTCGCTGAAATCGAAGCCCTGCTCAAAGACGGCAAAGGAGCAGCTGGCCGGAGCCTGGAGCACGCACTGGTGCAGCCGGAAACGGTTTGTCACGGCGGCGTGCCGCATGTCCAGCGGCTCGGTGATGATCGCGTGACTGACATTGACCGCCGTGCCCTTGCGCGCCGCATCCGCAAGCCAGGCTGCGGGAATCGAGCGTTCCGCATCGGGCTGGCCGGGTGCAAACGTGACGGCCTCACCCGCGATCAAGCGCCTGTGGAGTTCATCCGTTGCTCCGGCACCATGGGCAGGCCCGGCCAGAAGCCAGACCAGGCTGACGACCCGCCAGAGCAGAGCGAGTCTCCCCGGCGGAGCCGGTTTTGAACGGAGAGAACTGTCGCGCTCGATGATCATTTTCTGGACGCGCCGACTATGCACGGCGGAGTCCGTCCGGGCGAGTGCGAATCGTGCGCGGGACGTTGTCAGACATGGCGCAGGCCGGGACTCACAAAAAGCCGGTGGAGGGTGCAGGGTAAATTGACAGGCGCGCTCCGGATCAATAGTGTCCGGCCCATCGCCCGAGATTGCATGAGCGCCATATCCGCATCGACACCCCCCGTCCGCAAAGGGGCGGTCGTCTTCATCGTGGATGACAACGAGCTGCTCGGCGAAATCACCTGCCAGCTCATTGCCTCCGCCGGCTTTGAGACAAGCTTGTTTCATCAGGGGCTGCCCGCCCTCGCCGCCGCGCATGCCGCCGCTTCACCGCCGGTCGTGCTTGTGACCGACTTCGACATCGGCGACATCAACGGACTCGACCTCATCAACCAGATCCGGGCCAGATTTCCCCTGCTCAAGACGCTCCTCGTCAGCGGCACCGCGAAGCCGGAGACGCTGGCGCGGCATCCGGTCAAGCCCGACCACTTCCTCTCCAAGCCCTTCCGCGCCGACGCACTCATCGGCGTGGTGAGCCGGCTTGCGGCCGAGGCTCAGGCCGCGGTTTGACACCTTCGACCCCTGCCTTCTGCCGCCGCGCTGCGGCTCGCTTGGTTTCTCGACTTCCCCACGGCTCACGCCGTGGGTTACTGTCTCTCGCAACTCTGTTGCTACGGACCCATGTTCGAACTCATCGCACCTTATTCCCCCGCTGGTGATCAACCGCAGGCCATCGAGAAGCTGGTCGCGGGCATCCAGGCCGGCGCGAAGCATCAAGTCCTCCTCGGTGTCACCGGCTCGGGCAAGACCTACACCATCGCGAACGTCATCCAGCAGATTCAGCGGCCCACGCTGGTCATCTCGCACAACAAAACCCTCGCCGCCCAGCTCTACGCCGAGTTCAAGTCCTTCTTCCCCAAGAACGCCGTCGAATACTTCGTCAGCTACTTCGATTACTACCAGCCCGAGGCCTACATTCCACGCAGCGACACGTTCATCGAGAAGGACTCCAGCCGGAACGATGAGATCGAGCGCCTCCGCCTTTCGACGATGAGTTCGCTCTTCGCGCGACGCGACGTCATCGTGGTCGCCAGCGTCTCGTGCATCTACGGCATCGGCAGCAAGGAGGATTACGAAGCGATGGTCATCCCGCTGCGCGTGGGCATGGCGTTCACGCGCGAGCAACTCCTCTCGCGGCTCGTGGACATCCAATACACCCGGAACGACATCGCCTTCGAGCGCGCGCAGTTCCGCGTGCGCGGCGACACGCTCGAACTCCGCCCCGGCTACACCGAGGACGGCCTGCGCATCGAGTTTTTCGGCGACGAGATTGACCGCATCACGCGCTTCGAGCCGCTCACGGGCGAAGTGCTGGAGCAGCTCCAAGCCGTCGTCATTTATCCCGGCAAGCAGTTCGTCACCACGAACGAAAAGCTCAAGCGCGCCATCCTCACCATCCGCGAGGAACTCGGCGACCGCATCGCGTGGTTCGAGAAGCACGGCAAGCTCCTCGAAGCCCAGCGCATCAAGATGCGCACCGAATACGACCTCGAAATGCTGGAGGAGATGGGCGTCTGCTCCGGCATCGAGAACTATTCGCGCCATATCGCGCAGCGCCCGCCCGGCTCCCGGCCCACGACACTGATTGACTTCATGCCCGACGACTTTCTGCTCGTGATGGACGAGTCGCACGTCAGCGTGCCGCAGATCGGCGGGATGTATGCCGGCGACCGCTCGCGCAAGGAAGTGCTCGTCGAACACGGCTTCCGCCTGCCCAGTGCTCTCGACAATCGCCCACTCGACTGGCTGGAGTTCCAGTCGCTCCAAAAGCAAACCATCTACGTCAGCGCCACGCCCGCGCCGCGCGAGATGGAATGGGCGAAGGCCAGTGCGCGCTCCCTCCGGGTGGGGCGAGACTCCGTCGAGCCCCATATCGAGCGCAGCGAGGCGAGCGCAGCGAGCATCTCGGGCGAAGTCACCGCCACCCAAGAACCTCGCTCTGCTCGCGCCTCCTCCGTCGGCAATCAGGGTTCGACGGAGTCTCACCCTACCAGGGCAAACGACGGCGTCGTCGAACTCGTCGTTCGACCCACCGGCCTCATTGACCCGACCATCACGCTCAAGCCGCTCAAGGGCCAGATCGACGACCTCATCGAGGAATGCCGCAAGCGCGTCGAGAAGAAGGAGCGCGTCCTTGTTACGACGCTCACCAAGCGCACCGCCGAGGAGCTCACCGATTACCTCCGCGACATCGGCATCAACGTGCGTTACCTCCACAGCGAGGTGGACGCGCTCGAACGCGTCGAGATCATCCGTGGCCTGCGCAAGGGCCAGTTCGACGTGCTCGTCGGCATCAACCTTCTCCGTGAGGGCCTCGACCTGCCGGAAGTTTCCCTCGTCGCCATCCTCGACGCGGACAAGGAAGGTTTCCTCCGCAGTGAGACGAGCCTCATCCAGACTGCCGGCCGCGCCGCGCGCCATCTCAACGGCGAAGTCATCCTCTACGCCGACGTGAAGACGCAGAGCATCCAGCGCTTCCTTGCCGTCTGCGAATACCGCCGGAAGAAGCAAGTCGCCTACAACACCGCGCACGGCATCACGCCGCGCAGCGTCACGCGGGTGATGGAGGAAAGCCTGTCGTCACAGAAAGAGCTGCGCGACGTCGCCACCGGGATGCTGAACGAGGCCGCCGGCGACTTCGACGTGACCGAGACCATCCTCGAACTGGAGGGGCAGATGATCGAGGCGTCGAACAACCTGGAGTTCGAGAAGGCCGCGCTCTACCGCGACCAGATCAACGAGCTGAAGCGCATGGTCAGCGGCGAAGCCCCGACCCGCCAGATGACCTACGGCAAGAAGCCCGCGAAATCCCGCAAGACCGGCAAGCCGACGTGGACGCCGCGCGTGTAGTCGCAACCTTCAGGTTGCGAATCATACCATTTCGGAATGGAAACCGGTGGAATCAGTGGCGGTCCACGACGCGCCTTGCCTCCCTCTCCCTTCATCGGATGAGGGGAGAGGGCCGGGGTGAGGGGTTGAATGCGCCGGCGTTGGTGGCCACACCCCTCATCCGGCCTGCGGCCACCTTCTCCCCTCCTCCGAGGAAGGGAGAAGGCACGCGGCGTGGGGTGCGGTTCGCATTCCACCGGCTTGCACTGGGAATTGGTATCAGAACCTGTAGCGGCGCTCTGCGAGCGCCGAGTTGTGCAACCGGCGGTCACAGACGCCGCTACAGCGCGAAGCGCAGGCTGAAGCCTGCGACTACGAAGGGCGGACCGAGAGCAGGTTCCTCAGCACGTTGAACGTCGTCTCCGGCGAGAGATGCGTGAGGCCGTCGGAGTTGCGCAGGACGCGGAAAGCCGGGCTGCGCGGATGCCAGACGGCCTCGTTCGTGTCGGCCCAGAGCGCGAGACCGGTGAGGCCGACCGCCGCGGCGAGGTGGGTGATGCCGGAGTCGTGGCCCACGAAGCCGAGGCAGGGCTGGAGGGCCTTGGCGACTTCGGTCAGCGGCTGGTTCTGCAACACGCGGCAACGGCCGGACGGCAGCGGCTGGGCGAGTGCGGTGACGCGGCTGCCCTCGGCTTCACCGCCCACGAGCAGGACATTCCAATCCGTGCCGGACATGACGTGGGCGAGGAACTTGGCCCAGTGCGGCAGCGGCCAGTTCTTCTTCTCGCTGCCACTGCCGGGATGGACGGCAAGCGTCGGCGCGAGGGGCTGCGTGCGTTCGGTGAAGCTCAGGCGCGGCACGGGCGGAGGATCGAAGATGGCGAGCCGTTCGAGTGGCCGGAGGAAAACGTCGGTGGCGTGGATGGGCTGGGTTTCGTCGGGGCGGTGGGGACCGGGGATGAACTGCGCCTTGGTGCAGGCCTTGACGTTCTCCGCGAAGAAACCGTCCGGATCGTAGAGATAGGAGACGATGAGATGAAAGCCGGCGAAGTAATGACCGGTCGCGTCGTCGAGGTCGCCCATGTCGGCGAAGAAACCGGCAAGTGCGCGGGCTTCAATGGGCCGCACGGCATCGGCGAGGCCGCCATGCAAGGCAATCGAGGCAATGTGCGGGTAGCCGAGGACTTCGAGGTGCGTGTCAGGGAACTGCCGACGGAGCGCCGCGAGCACCGGCAGCGTCAGGACGAAGTCGCCGATGGCTCCGCCTCGGATGACGAGGATTTTGCCCTTGAGCTTGGCGTTCACTGATGAGGCACCATTGTTAGCTTCTCCCAATGACCATCTCGCTTCCATTCAAGCCCGACAGACTCGCCTGGACGTTCGACAAGCCTCACGTCAGAATTGAGCAGCGCGGAGAGAAAGTGGCCTACGTCTGCGGTCATCTGTGAACGGAGGCCATCAGCGGTTTCGCCGTCTGTCTCGTAGTAATCGACCCAATCACTCCAGACTTCGTCGAGTGCGTTGCCGGTCTTAACGGTAACAAACCACTCCAAGGCCTCGCGAGGCACCATGATCTCAAACTGAAGGTCGTTCTGCTTTTGGACGGAAATTTCCCAAGCGTGTTCCGCTTCGTTGATTTGTATCCCCGGAAGTTTTGCTGCCTTGGCGATGACAGTTTTCATCCTGCCTCCGTTCGCGCCGATCTATTTGAACACCGTCGCTCCCAGCACCGCCACCAGCACGCCGAGCGCGAGGCGGAGGGCACAACCGACTTTTATACGCGCATCGGTGGCGGTCATCCACGCGATGAAGTCCCGGCAGCGCCACGGTGCGACGGTGAACCAGATGCCCGCGACGATCCAGACGTAGGCCACCACGCCCAGCACCCAGCGCCAGTGCGAGTCGTGCCAGCGCTGCGTGTCGAGCACAAGCTTGGCCAGCAGCATCAGCACCAGTGCCAGACCGCGCACGGCGAGGAAATCTTTCAGGTAAAGGCACGCGCCCAGCCCCAGCAGGCCGAAGCCGGCATACATGAACGGCTTGAAGGCGGCGAAGTCGGCGATGTTCTCCTGCTTCAGGTGCCAGAGAAACCACACGGTGGCGATGGTCATCAGCACATAGCCGATGCCGGTGTGGCGCGGGAACTTGCGCATCGCGTCGCGGAACGCGCCGGGATTCGTCAGGCCGTGGAGCTGCGGCCCGGCGACGCCGAGTCCGAGGACAATGCAAAGGGTGGAGAGGGTCATGGGAAACCACTAATGAACACCAATGGACACGAATTCAGGGTTGGCGGAAGCAGCACCTTTCGACTCGGGTGAGGCCGGCAGGGTGTTGGGCGACTGGAAACGATGGAACGATTCGTGTTCCTTCGTGTCCATTCGTGGTTCTTCCAAGTTCACAATGGCCGGGTCGCCGTAGAGCGTGAAAGGCGCGGCGTGGACGATCTTCACGTCCATCACCTGGCCGATGTGCCGTTCGCTGCCTTCAAAGACGACGATCCTGTTCGAGCGCGTGCGGCCTTCGAGGCGGGCGGAGTTCTTGCGGCTCGGCCCCTCGACGAGGATTTGCAGCACGCGGCCTTCACACGCCTTGTTCTTGCGCTCGGCGATTTCGTTGATGACGGCGAGGAGCTGCGCGTGCCGGGATTCGATGACTTCTTCGGGCAGCTGGTCTGGCATCGCGGCGGCCGGAGTGTCGCGGCGGGGCGAGTATTTGAAGACAAAGGCGTTGTCGAACTCGACTTCGCGTGCGAGCGACAGCGTCTCGGCAAAGTCCGCGTCGGTCTCGCCGGGGAAGCCGACGATGATGTCGGTGGTGATGCCCATCTCAGGATGGACCGCGCGGAGCTGGCGGATGATTTCGAGGAAGCGGGCGCGGGTGTAGCCGCGGTGCATGAGCTTGAGCACGCGGTCGCTGCCGGACTGGACGGGCAGGTGCGCGCTCTCGACGAGCTTGGGCAGGCGCGCGTAGGCGGCGACAAGGTCGTCGCCGTAGCCCTTGGGATGCGGCGAAGTGAAACGGATGCGCTCGATGCCCTCGATGGCGTGGACGGCCTCGATGAGCTGGACGAAGGGGGAGGTGTTCTGGGTAGGGCGAGACTCCGTCGAGCCGTCGAAACCGCGCAGCGGTGCGAGCGAAGCGAGATTCGCCGTTGTTCCGTTGCTCTCCAGGACGCTCGCTGCGCTCGCCTCGCTGCGCTCGAAACGGGGCTCGACGGAGTCTCGCCCTACCAGTGCGGCGGGCATCGCTCCCCCCCGCTTTCCGTAGCTGGTGACGATCTGGCCGAGCAACGTGATCTCCTTCACGCCGCGCGCGGCGAGTTCGCGGCATTCGGCGACGATGTCGGGAATGGTGCGGCTGCGCTCGATGCCGCGCGTGTAGGGGACGATGCAGAAGGTGCAGTATTGGTTGCAGCCCTGCATGATGCTGACGAACGCTGTGACGGCCTTCGCCTTCGTGGTGCCGTTGAGCAGATGTTCCTTGATCGCCGCCTCGCTGCCGTGTTCCTCCCCGGTGTCCACGACCTTGTCGCGCCGGCCCGCCAGCAGGTCATCCACGTAGCCGGCCACGCGGTGGAACTTTTGCGTGCCGATGACGAGGTCCACGTCCGGAAGCCGGTCAATGAGATCCTTCCCGCGGCTCTGGGCCATGCAGCCGAGAAAGCCGAGCACCACGCCGGGGCGCTGCTTGCGAAACTGCCCGATGAGATTCTCCATCTTGCCGACGGCCTTCTGCTCGGCGTTGTCGCGCACGCTGCACGTGTTGAGCAGCACGACGTCCGCGACATCCGCAGACGGGGCGAGGGAATAGCCCTTGGCGACGAGCTGGGCTGCGACAGACTCGCTGTCGCGCTCATTCATCTGGCAACCGTAGGTCTTGAGAAAGACGCTGGGCATGAAAAGCAAAACGGGGCGCAGCTTAGGCACGGCGCGCCGGGCGGGGAAGTGGAATGTGCTCCCTGTCAGGCCGGTTCCTAGGGCGCGCCGACGGAGACCGGGCGCGGGGCGACCAGCGCGCGGAGCCGGGGCACGTCGAATTGCTCCAGCAGGCCGAAACAGAAAAGCTCCGGCTGGCGGTCCACACCGATGTTCTGGGTGATGATTTCCTTGAGGCTGCTGAGCGGCTGACGTAGTTCGAGGCTGCCGATTGCCTTTTCCTCCAGTGCCGCAGCCACGGTGGCGAACACGCTCGCGCGCGGTCCGACGCTCACCAGCTTCACCGCACCGAGTCTGCGCTCGGTGGACAGCCAGCGCGCCACGGCGCCCAACTGGCTGGCCTGCAAGCCCAGCGGGCGCTCACCCACGGTCGCCACAAGCAACGCGAAGAGGAAATCACGCTGCGCGATGCGGGATTCGCCGAAGTAAAACGGGTCCACGGCGACGACGCGCCTGCCCCCGGCGAGCAGTTGATCCACTTCCGCCGCGAGCCCCTTGCGGCCCGCGTCGCCCACGAGCAGGACGGTTTCGCGCGGCGAGCCCTTGACCAGTTCGACGGCCGGCACGGTCCACGCGTCGCCCATCTTCAATCGCCAGCGGGTCGCAGTGATGCCGTTGGTGCTCTCGGTGCCTGCGGCTTCGGCGCTCACCGTGTAGTGCTTGGCGTGGACGACGCCGCCGAGCAGGCCGCGCTGGGTCTCCCGCCACCGGGAGAGTGCGCCGGCTGAAAGCGGTGTGGCCGGGCCGCGCGGCAGCGACTGCGCCAGGCGGGCCGCGAGCTGGTTGAAGTCGAGGTTGTCCGTCGGGAGCGGCACGTTGAGTTCCTCCGTCTTTTTCACCTCGGCGTCAGCGGGGGCTTCCTTTGCGTCAAAGCCGGTGTCGCCGGGAAAGAACGTGTCGCCCAGCATCCGGTAGAAAACCTCGCGATTCTCCTGCTCGAAGTTATGCGTTCCGGGAACGTGGTTGTTGTGCCAGCGAAGCTTGTGGTCCGCCTTGAACAGGTTGAAGACCGGCTGCGCGGCGTCGAGGAGCGGCTGGAGCGCGTGGTCGGTGGCGAAGCAGCAGTTGTCCTTCGCGTTGAAGGTGAGCAGCGCACCGCGTGGAGCGAGCATGGCGGTGAGGTGCGCGTAATCAGCCACGGTGGCGAGGTCGCAGGGCGTCTGCTCGGAGTCGCCAAGGTCTGAGAAGTTCCGGGCGCGAGTGCGGAAACTGGAGTAGCCGGCGACGGGGTTCGCGAGCGTCACGCGGGTGTCCAGCGAGCTGATGAAGATGGTCTGCCAGCCGCCGCCGGAAAGACCGCTCACGGCCACGCGCCGGAGATCGGCCTCGGGCAGCGCGAGCAGGATGTCCAGCCCGCGCGACATGGCGAGATGGAAGGGTGCGATGCCGCTGGAGCCGCAGAGGTCGAGCTGGTTCATCGCGTAGTGGCTGAAGCCCGCGGTGTTGAGTTGGCCCATGCCGAGCCACTCCGGATTGAGCGAGATGACGCCGCGCCTGGCGAGGTTGATGCAGCGGATCTGCTTGTAGGGCGCGGCCTTGCCGTCCTTTCTGTCGTGACCGTTGACGGCGAGATGGACGGGCACCTTGCCGGAGAGTTTCTCCGGGACATACAGCAGCGCGGGAATCCACAGGCCGGGCAGGGCTTCGTAGCGCAGCTTGCGGATCGTGTAGCCCGGGCCGCCGGGAATCGTGTCCAGCCATTCAACCTTTGCCTTCGCGTCGCGCCACAGCCGGGCCTCGCCCCGGAACACGACGCTGTCCAGCACTTCGCGACGCATGCGCGCGGCCTCCTTTTCCCATTCGGCCGACGTTTTCGCCAACGGCATCAGCGGCACACGGTCCTCGGTGTAGGCCTGCACCTCGGCCAGGGCGAGGTTTGGGCCGATGATTTCGCGGGCGAGGATCGGGGCAAGGAGATTGGTCTGCGCGGATGCGGCGAGAAGGCTCGCAGCGAAGGCGAGCGGGGCGAGGATCAAGGACCGGTTCATGGGATGATCATGCGATGATGCGGAGTGGACGGCAACTGTCACGGAGCGCCGGTCTCCGACCCGGCGTGAACCGTCCTTCGTTGAACACGCCGGGTCGGAGACCGGCACCCCGTCAGCCGCCGGCGACGATGCGGACGATTTCCAAACGGTCGCCCGCACGAAGCGTGCGCCGGGAAAACTCCGACGGGGACACCGCCTCGCCGTTGTGTTCGACGACCACGCTGCGCGGGAGCAGCTTCTGCGCGGCGAGAAACTCATCAAGCGTGCAGGGCAGGGCGGTGGTGACTTCCAGCCCGTTGGCGATGACGCGCGGCGAATCCATGGAACTCACTTTGCGCCAAGTCGGAGGGTCTGCTTCTCCCCGTCCACGCTGACGGTGACGGTGTTCTCATGGGTCGCTTCCAGGCGGACGAGCTGGCGTTTGCCGTTGATCAGCATGGAAAGTTCGCTGCCCGGCACGAACCTCTCGCCGTTGATGACGGCGACGGTGCGTTTCGCCGTCCGCAGGAGCGAGCGCAACTCCAGCTTCGTGGCCGGCGGCGGCGGCGGGCGCAGTTCACCAAGCGGCTCCGGGGCGGCGGTCGGGGCGACGCTGCTGGCCATCCCGGTCGCCGCAGGCAGCGCCGCGTCCGTGCCGTTGCGCACCCAGGCCACGACGCCGGGCAGGCCCTCGCGGCCTTCGAACTCGATGGCGTTGAGAATGACGCCCTTCGTGTAAGGGTTTGTCTTGATGCGGGCCGTTTCGTTCGTGTCGCTGCGGCGCGCGGCGAGTTTGAAGGCGAGCAGCTCGCAAAGCGCCTCGCGCGTGTCGGGTTCGAGTTTGCGGCCGGCCGGCACGTTTTCGTTCAGCCAGAGGTGGGCGAACTCGTGCGCGCAGGTGGAGAGGGTCGTCGTGCGGAGCTGCCCGCTGATGAGGATGACGTTGTGCGCGAAGCCTCCGCCGCCGGGCCGGCTGGTGGAGAAGCCGAGGCGGTGCATCGAATTCGTCGTGTCGCCGCCAGCCTTGGAATTCCAGTAGTCCACGTCCACGAGCTGCACGGCCACTTCGGGGCTGCGGAGGACGAGCACCCCTTCGGAAAGCAGGTTCAGCTCACCCCGCGCCAGTGCGAAGAGCTTGCGCGCCTCGTCCTCGGTGACAACGACGTTGGGTGCGTCTGCACGACAAAACAGGCGTCCGTCGGTGGTCTTGGAGGCGGCGGTTTTCACGGGGAGGCCGCAAATCGAGCAACGCGTCTCCAGCCTGGCGCACTCGGCGCAGAGGTTGTTCGTCTGGTTGTGAACGAAGTATTTTCCGACGAGGGGCTTGTCGCAGACCACGCAGATGAGCGGGGCCGCAGGCGGAGTCGGGGTTTGGGCGACAGCTGGCAGCCAGGCGGAGAGAAACAGCGCGGCGATTAGAAGTGGGAGTTTCATGGTTACGCGCTCAACGCCGCATCCCAGTCCTTCCAGACCGGCTCGTAACCCAGGCGGCTGATGAGGGCGGCAATCTCCTCCGGCGAACGCTCGTCGGCAATTTCAAACTGACCCGTCGCGTTCGTCTCGCGACCCGCCGTTGCCGCCCACTCGCTCGCGCCGGACGCCAGCTCCACGATGCGTCCGCGCTCGGTGCGGTGGATGTTCTCGCGGCCCGCGCCCGTGTAACCGCCCGGCTCCGTGTGGCTGCCCGCGCTGGCCAGCGTGATGCCCAGAGGAAAAAGTCCGTCGCGCAGGCCGGCCGGCTCACGCGTCGAGAGCACAAGGCCGACATCCGGCAGCAACAGGCGAAACGCCGCAACGAGCTGCACCAGTTCGCGGTCAGTCATCGTCGTGAGCGGCTCGAACTCTCCAGCGCACGGACGCAGCCGCGGGAGCGAGATGGTGACTTGCGCTTTCCAGCAATGCCGCAGCAGGTGGAGTGCGTGCGCCGCCACGCTCAACGCCTCGCGCCGCCAGTCCGCCAGCCCGTAGAGCGCGCCGATGCCCAGCCGCCGGAAGCCCGCCGCGTAGGCCCGCTCCGCCGTCTCCAGTCGCCAGTCGAAGTTCCGCTTCGGCCCCGCCGTGTGCATCCGCTCATACACGGCGCGGTCATACGTCTCCTGATACACCACCAGCCCTTCCGCGCCCGCCAGCACGATGGGCCGGTAGTCCTCCGTCTCCATCGGCCCGACTTCGAGCGAAATGCTGGGCCACTCCCCGTGCAGTGCGCGGACGCAAGCAGCCATGTAATCACCGGAGACAAACTTGGGATGCTCGCCCGCGACGAGCAGCAGGTTGCGGAAACCCTGCTCGCGCAGCGACCGCGCCTCGCGCCGGACTTCCTCGACCGCCAGCGTCACGCGCAGGATCGGGTTGTCCCGCGAGAAGCCGCAGTAGGCGCAGTTGTTGATGCACTCGTTGGACAGGTAGAGCGGCGCGAAGAGGCGGATGACCTTGCCGAAACGTTGCTGTGTGAGGGCCTGCGACCGCCTGCACAACGGCTCCAGCAGTTGTCCGGCAGCAGGCGAAATCAGCCTGGCAAAATCCTCCAGCGACAACTCTGCCTTCCCCAGCGCGGCCTGCGCCTCCGCCGGTGAAGTTGTCCGGGCGGACTGCTCCAGCGCTTCCAGCGGCAGCGCGTTGAACTCGGCGACAAAACTCATTGGGAGACGGTAACAGAGGAGGGCTGCACGGCAAGGAATGGCGGCAGGCGGTGGAACTCTCGAAGCGCTTGGAGCACGTTGGCCAGATGGGCAGAGCCAGGGTCCTTGCGCACTTGCCTTGAGCCAGCCGCCGGAGTAGTTGTCTTCCATGCCAACCGCGATTCTCAAGGCCCACTACGACGGGAAGCACATCGTCCTCGACGAACCATTTGTGCTGGTTGCCAACGCCCCCCTCATGGTCACGGTCTTTGCTCCCGACACCGAGCGGGCCGAGTGGGCTGCCCTCGGTGCCCAGAGTCTGGCCCGCGCATACGGTGACGCCGAACCCGAATACACGGCGTCGGACCTCAAGCCTCAATGACCGAGGGCAATGTAGCATTGACGCTGCTGCCGCAGGCCGATGGACGCACCAAGCCTCGCCCGGCGATTCTCCTCAGGCGGCTCCCTCCGTTCGGCGATTGGCTCGTTTGTGGCGTCAGCACCCAGATACATCAGGAGGTCGCCGGCTTTGATGACATTATCGAGCCGTCGCATCCTGATTTTCGCAGCAGCGGCCTCAAGGCGGCCTCGCTCATTCGCCTTGGCTTTTTGACCGTCCTGCCGGCCGGGCAGTTTATCGGCGTTCTCGGCTCCATTTCGGACGAGCGTCACGCGGGGCTGCTCCAGAGGCTTTCGGCCTTTCTCTCGACCAAACGAAATGCCTGACTGTTGATCAGCGAGAGGTTGTCCGCAGTTTTTGGGAGTCTTGAGGCCGGGAGGGCGTTCACGGCGGAATGAGCGCGGTGGAAGTTATGGTCATGGAGGAAGGGCGGGAGGATAACGTGCCATCGATGGAAGCTGCCGGGATTGAGCCTCGTGTAGCTCACCCTGTCCAACGGCACCTTCGTTCCTCAATCCGGCGCTTGCCAGAAACAGTCCCGCCGCTACTCTCCGCGCCATGACATTTTACAAAGCAACGTTCGCCTGGCTGCTCATCGGTGCGTTTCTCGGCTGGGGTGTTTACATGACGGCCCATCCGACGAAGGCGTCGTTTGTGCCCCTGGCCATTGCGCTGGTGTGCGTGCTTGGCGCGATCGCCAAGTTTGGCTGTCTGCCGCCCAGCGACGAGCATCACTGATTTCCCGGCGGTCTGCCGGAACCAACAACGCGAAGGTGCAAGCCTTCGCGTTTTGCTTTTCATCCTAATTCCGGAGTTGGGATTTAACCCGGAGGCACAGCGCGGCGGAGCCGCAACCAAAGTGGATGGATATTCCCTCTCCGGGTCCTTGCGACTTTGCGTCAACTCCGGTTCCTGGATTCACTCTGCCGGCCAGGACGGCTTCACTTCGCCGCCTTGTCCAAAGCATCCAGCACGATGCCGGGCGTGAGCAGGGTGGGCAGGAGGATTGGCCCGGCCTTCGGGTCGCGGGGATAGACGAGGACCATCGGCACGCCGGCGCGGCCGAACTTTTTCAGCTCGCTCACGATGGCCGGGCTTTCGAGCGTGTTGTCGGCAAGGAGGGCGACGGCGTTCAAGGCACTGAGCTTCTGGCGCGTGGCGGTGATTTCGAGGCTGCTGTTGAGGTTGGCCTTGCAGGTGAAGCACCAGTCTGCCGTGAAGTCCACGAGCACGATGCGGCCTTCGGCGCGGGCCCTGGCGACGGCTTCGAGGTTCCACGGCTGCCAGTCAATGCCGTCCGGGCTGTGCTTCGTCACGCTGCCGGTTTCGGTCGGGCGCGCCGGATTTCGCCAGTGCAACTGGCCCTCCAGCGCGTAAGCGTAGGCGCCGCCGAGCAGTCCAAGGCTCAGGATCATCGCCAGCCCGCGCCGTTCGCCGCCGCGCTGCACGAACTCGCCCCAGATCCACGCCGCGAGCGAGAGGACGACGAGGAACAGGCCCAGCCAGAGAGCGCCGTCGCGGCCGAAGATTTTGGTGGCCACCCAGAGAAGCCAGATGGCGGTGGCAAGCATGGGGAAGCCCATCGCGTGCTTGAAGTGAACCATCCAGTCGCCGGGTTTGGGAAGAAACCTGAGCCACGCGGGCTGGAAGGTCAGCAGCAGGTAGGGCAGCGCGAGGCCGGCACCGATGGCGAGGAAGAGCAGCAGAATCAAGAGCGGCGGCTGCGCGAACGCGAAGCCCAGCGCGGGCGCGAGCAGCGGCGCGGTGCAGGGCGTGGCGAGCGCGGTGGCCAG
>Ga0172379_10006299_pt1 | contig 15975 bp, 17 predicted proteins | sample GrowelOW334metaG_FD_119756 | JGI IMG/M metagenome (GOLD analysis project Ga0172379, IMG submission 119756) | Groundwater microbial communities from an aquifer near a municipal landfill in Southern Ontario, Canada - Groundwater well OW334 metaG | ecosystem: Environmental > Aquatic > Deep... | reverse complement strand
GTCAGGCTGGGCGCAAATCAGTTTTCCGTATGCATCCACGCTGGATGACAACCTCAGGAAACTGCAATACGATTTATATTACATCAAACACAGGTCGCTCATACTTGATTTGTCCATTTTGCTCAAGACCATCAGGATCGTGCTAAAGAGAGCCGGGACATAAAATCACCGAAAACACCCCTACCCCTCTTTCTCAAGAGGGTGGGACCTAGTACGGTAAAATCTCCTTGAGAAAGGAGAAGCGAAGAGGTTTGGCTTTTCGGGTCTTTTACGCTACTATTTAGCAATGAAAAAGCTTTTGATATCAGTCGGGATGAGCCTTGGTGCCATGTTTTTTTGCTGGCCTGTGTTTGCAGCCCAAGCCGTGCCAAACCAAATAATTCCAAATGATACTTTTTATAACAGACAGTGGGCCATGCCTTATATCCATGCGCCCGAGGCTTGGGCAACAGCTACATCAAGCGGCCAGGGAGTAGTCGTCGCGGTCATAGACAGCGGAGTGGATGATTCGCATCCTGATCTCAAGGGCGTGTTATGGATCAATCCGGATGAAATTGTAAACGGCAAAGATGATGATAATGACGGGCTGATTGATGATGTCAATGGTTGGAACTACATAACCAATGATCCGAGTACGCGGCCGATTGGGGCTGGGGACCATGTTTATGGCGCTTGGGAACATGGTACGATCGTGGCCTCGCTTATTGCAGGCCGGGGCAATGATGATATTGGCATGGCAGGCATGGCTTGGAAGGCAAAAATCATGCCCATCGTGATTTTAGGGCCTGACGGCAACGGGGGAACGGATTTGCTGGCCAAGGCCATTAAATATGCCACAGCCCATCGCGCGGACATCATCAATTTGAGTCTTGAGGGCGATTCTTTGGATCCGGATGTGGCACTAGCCATCAACGAGGCCACGGCCAAGGGAGTGCTTGTGGTGATTGCGGCAGGCAATGGCGAGGAAGAAGGCTATGACATGGATCAAGCTCCGTTTTATCCAGCTTGCCACAAGGGTGCGGATAATGTGGGCGAGCTGGTCGTAAGCGGAATTGGAAAAGATGGTTTGCGTAATCCTTCATCCAATTATGGACAATGCGTAAATATCGCGGCGCCTGGAGCTGAGGTTTTTGCAGGCAAGCCGACTTATGATCCGGATGGAAACCGGATAAATGTTTCAGGCTATGGCGAGTGGGATGGCACATCTTTGGCTGCTCCATTGGTCAGCGGAGTGGCAGCTTTGCTCAAGGCTCAGCACCCGGATTGGACAGGCGAGCAATTAGCAAAAAGAATTTTGGATACAGCTCAGCCGTATAGCTCTACGCAAATTGGCATGGGCCGCGGCATTTTGGATGCATTTGCAGCTGTCTCAAAAGCTGATGATAAAAAATACGGTCCTTGGAAGCTGCTGGCATCTCTGCCCGGAGCTGCGCCAGTAATCAAAGTCGTGGATAATAACAACAAGGTTTTGTATACGATTGCAGTCGGCAATTCAGGTGACAAAAGGGGAGTGCGCGGAGCGTTTGTGTTGTGGGACGAGGATCGCATACCTGATGTTTTAGTCACGGCTGCTGGCGATCAAGCTGGCGAGTGGAGAGTATATCGGACGGATGGCGTGTTGTTAGCTGCCGGTAAAATCTCTGCAGGTCAAGCTGACGTAATCAAGGGCGGTCTATTAGTCTCAAGCCAGGATACTGATACGACTGGCCGGCAAAATGTACTTTTGACCGAAGCTCAGGGTTCGCGCATTTGGCTCTTGAGACCCGGCCAAAGCCCAGAGCCTGGGGTGATTGATGAGGACAGAAAGGATTTGGGGATTTTGCCGGTCGGCATACAGCGCCCGACCCAAGCTTTTGTGATGGTGGAAAAAGCTGAGAAGAACTCAAAGCTGTGGACATTAAGCCCGTATGGATTGGAAGAAGGGACAACTGTTTCAACCACCATTCCAGCTAATCTAAAGATTCAGCACGGGCGTTCCACGGACAAGCGCGAGACACTGGCCATCACGCAAAGCGGAGCGCCGACATATATGACTGAAAAATCAGGCATCATCCAAAAATTCGCTGTTATTGTGGAGCGCTGGTTGCAAGCGCCGCAAGGCATGCCTGTCATTGGAGATTTGAAGTTCAATTTTTACGACTTCTGGCCAAGATAAACGTCCCTGACGTACCTAGCGTCCATCACGTACCTAGCGTCCCTGACGTCCCTAACGTCATCCTGAACTCATTTCAGGATCACGACACGGGTGTGCTTAAGTACTTTGGTATCGGGATGCCGAAACCCTCTTTCGCTAAAGCTTCAGGGGGCAGGCGAGTTCGGCATGACGGATTGAAAGTACTTGCGTTTTTAGTAAAAGTGAGGCAAGTTAGCGCACATGAATAGCGAAGAATTCTGGAAATTAGCCAAATTCGCCGTTGTTGGTGGAACCACCTTTTTGATCCAAGCTGGGCTGTATTTTGTATTTACCAGGTTTGTTTTTACGGACTTGCAGAAATTAGCGTCCTTCATTTTAGCCTTGGCCATCGCGGCTGAGCAGAACTACGTGAGCCATCGGATTTGGACCTTTAAGGACCAAAAGACAGATTCAGGTTCAACTTTGCGTTATGTGATCGTGCTTTTGGGCGGCCTGGTGCTGAATGCCGGAATCTTTTGGCTGGGCCAGGATGTTCTGCATATTTATGACATGCTTGTGATAGTGATTGCCGGAGCTGGCGTGCCGTTCGTAACCTACTTATCTCACCGCTATTTCACTTTCAGGAGCAAGCCTTTGTCCGCAAGCTGATAATTCTGTATAATGATGCCAATATGGGAGGGCATCATTTTGAAAAGAGGAATGTGCTGGTCACTGGCGGCGCCGGTTTTATCGGCTCGCACTTATGCGACCGCCTGGTCAAAGAGGCAAACGTGATTTGCGTGGACAATTTCATCACCAGCTCGCTGGCGAATATAGACCATTTGCTGCGCGAGCCGAATTTTGAATTCATCAACCACGACATTACCCAGCCTTTTGAATTGAACAGGTTTTCCGAGCTGGAAAGGTTCAAGGTCAAGTTCAACGGCATCCAAGAGATCTATCATTTGGCTTGTCCGATTTCCAAAAAGCATTTTGATGATTTTAAGATTGCGACCGTGCTCACCAACTCGATCGGCGTCAAGAACGTTTTGGATCTGGCCGTGGAGAACCACGCGAAAGTTTTGTATGCATCTTCTAGCGTTTTGTATGGCGATAGGCATGGGGATAAAAAATTGGTCAAGGAAACGGACGAGTGCAGGTTGGATCATTTGACCACGCGCGGCGCATATGACGAGGGCAAGCGCTTTTCCGAATCTATCCTCCAGACCTATGCAGAAGTTTACGGCTTGGACATAAAGATTGCGCGCATCTTCAGGACCTATGGCCCGCGCATGAAGATTTTTGACGGCAATCTCATCCCTGACATTGTTTTGAATGCGCTTGAAGGCAAAGACATCGTCATTTCAGGCGACGAGGAGACGAATACATCTTTGGCTAATGTGGCTGATATCGTGGACGGCATGATCAGGCTGATGTCATCGCCCATCGAGATCACGGTCGTGAACCTTGGCTCAGACCAGCAGATCCGCTTGGTGAGCGTGGCGCAAAAAATCATGAACATCATCAACTCTGCTTCGCGCGTGCGCTTTGAGCCCCATGTACACCAGTATATTGATGCTGGTTTGCCTGACATTTCGCGCGCCAGGGAATTGCTGGGCTGGGTGCCGCTGGTAAGGTTAGAGGACGGGTTGAAAGAGATGATTGATTACGCGAATTCTAATCGGAAACTAGTTTCATTCTAATATGCCAACACCCGTATTTGATAAAAAGAACATCATTGTCACCGGCGGAGCCGGGTTTATTGGTTCGCATCTGTGCGAGCAATTGCTCCAGCAGGGAGCCAGGGTAATCTGTCTGGACAATTTGATATCATCTACCTTGACCAACATTGATTTTTTGCTCAAAAATCCGAATTTTGAATTCATCAGGCATGATATTAACCTGCCGTTCAATGCGGAGCAGTTCCCAGAGCTGGAAAGGTTTAAGATGAAATTCCAGGGCGTGCAAGAGATTTATCATTTGGCTTGCCCCATGAGCCCCAAAGAATTCGAGCAAACCAGGATGCAGACGCTGTTAGCCAATAGCGTGGGCATGCGCAATGCACTGGACTTGGCCGTCAAGTATCGCGCAAAGTTTTTGTTCACCTCTACGTCAACGATTTACGGCCCACGGCCGCAAGATGGCCACCAACTTAAAGAAAGCGAGACTGGGAGCGTGGACGTAAATTCAGAGCGCGCCTGTTATGACGAGGGCAAGCGTTTTGCCGAGACTGCTTGCCGTACGTATCAGCAAGTCCATGGTTTGGATGTCAAAGTCGCGCGCATCTTCAGGACCTATGGCCCGCGCGAAAGGCTGTTCTCAGGCGAAATGGTGCCAGACTTTATCGTGAATGCGTTGGATAACAAGGATATTGAGATTTTTGGAGATGAGACTTTTACCACATCGCTGTGTTACGTGTCTGATGTGGTGGATGCGATCGTAAAGCTCATGGCCACTGAGGGCGACATGGGGCCAGTCAACATCGGGAGCGATTTGGACATGCCGATCGTAGAAGTAGTCAAGCACATATTGGAAATGACAGGTTCAACCAGCAAGATCGTGTTCCAGCCGCAATTGCTGTTCATGACGCCTTTGGGTTTGCCGGATTTGACCAAGGTCAAGGAAAAGTTGGGCTGGATGCCGCTCGTGTCTTTGGATGAGGGCTTGAAGAAAATCATTGATTACACCATGGCGTATAAGAATGTTCTGAGCGAGTTCGGATCAACTAAACCAAAAATTTGACGGTGGATAAGGTTGCATGTGGATAGTTTGACCTGCTGAAGCAGAACAACAAGAGATTTTGGCTTTGTTGAAATACAATTGCTATTCAGATATTTGGTTGATAGTATGAATGCATATGGAGAAGAGAACACCAAAAAAGCGCAATTCAGAATTAAGCGAATTGAGGCAAGAAATGCGTCAGGGTTTCTTGCAATCTAGACAAGAAACAGATGATTTGCGCAAAGAAATGCGGCAAGGTTTTTTAAAGACCGAGGAAGGTTTTTTGCATGCCAGACAAGAAACTGATGATTTACGCAAGGAGATGCATCAAGGGTTTTTAAAGTCAGGGAAAGAAACAGAAGAGCTGAGGACTTCTGTCCAAGATATCTTGGACGCGGTCGGTTCTTTTGCTACGCATGTGGAGGAAAATTTTGCAGAAATCAGGCAAGATGTCGCGGGCTTGAAGTCAGAAATTGGCGGGATTAAGGCTTCAATGGTCACCAAGAGCTACTTAGACGAAAAGCTAGGGAATAATTATGGCAATGCCGTAGCCATGGTTCGAAAAGAAGATGTAAAGGTTGATAGTTTAACGCAAATTTTGGCTAAAAAGAAAGTTTTATCCAAAATTGAGGCAAAAGAGGTCGTGCACATGGGGCCGTTTCCTAAAGCTTGATATTTTCCGGTTTTTTTGCTAAGAATAGAGCTGGATGAATGTAATAGGCGTGGTTCCGGCATTTAATGAAGCCGGCAGAATAGGCGCTACTTTAAGCGCTTGTTTGCCGTATTTGAACAAGATCGTGGTGGTTGACGACGGGTCAACAGATGCCACGGCTCAGGATGCTGTGATGGACAAAATCGTGGTCCTGCGCCATAAGATCAACCGCGGGCAAGGCGCGGCTTTGCGTACAGGTACCGAAGCGGCTCTTAAGCTTGGCGCTGACATAATCGTGCACTTGGATGCAGATGGCCAGCATCATCCAGAGGATATTCCAGCGCTCATTGCACCGATTGTAGATGGCAAAGAAGATGTTGTGTTTGGTTCGCGTTTCATGGGCATTGAACCTGAGGGCATGCCTTTTGCGCGCCGCTTCCTCATGGTGGGCATCAAGCTTTTTAATGCACTCATGCTGGGCATCACGAAAAACATGACTGATCCGCAATCTGGCATGCGCGCCATGAGTGCGAGCGCAGCTGAATCAATTCCGTTCTCCCAGGATAGGATGGCGCATGCATCGGAAATTTTGCGCTTGGTCACGCGTTCAAAATTGCGCTGGGTAGAAGTCCCTGTCCATGTGCGCTATACGCAAGACAGTCTGCGCAAAGGCCAGAAATCAACGGATGCGCTTAAGATCGTGTGGCAGTTGTTTGTGGGGGCATTTATAAGGTAAGATGAATTTCATATGTTGATTCAAGTCATTTTAGTGCTCATCTTCGCGGCTTTCATTGTTTTGAGCTGGAAGCGCTTCAAAGAAAAGGTAATATCCTTGGGAGAAGCCGCCTTGTGGACGCTTTTGTGGGTAGCTGGCGCTGTGGTCACGCTCATCCCCAAGACCACTGATTATGTGGCGAGCTTAGTCGGCGTAGGCCGCGGTGCAGACTTGGTTCTGTACTTGGCCATGGCCTGCATGTTTTATTTGATTTTCAAATTGTTCATCAATTACGAAAAACTGGAAAAGAAACTGACTGACATTGTCCGCAAGGATACGCTGTCTGATCTGGACGATGGCAAGCCCGGGAAATCAGCCTAATATGGATGAGCCAGTGCCTGTTGTTGATTTGATAATCGTTTCATATGGACACGCGCGTTTTATGGACGCGCTTTTTGCTTCTTTGGCCAAGCTCCAGTATCCGCGCGACAAATGGCGCTTGCATGTGGTCATCAACAAAGACGGAGATGGCACGCTGGAGGCTGTGCGCAAGCTGGAGCAGAAGTACTCATCCGCTCTGCCCAAGATGATGGTGCATGAACCGCATGCGAACAAAGGTTTTGCCGGGGGTAATAACATGGCCATGATTTGGTCCATGCGCAATGCTGGCCAATATGTCTATTTGCTTAATCCTGACACTGAAATAATGCCTGATGCTTTGGATGAAGTGGTGAAGGTCGCGCAAGCCCATCCAGAGGCTGGCTCCATCCAATCGCTTTTGGTGCGCGGACAAAATCCGAATTTAGTGAACTCATGGGGCAATGAACTCCACTTTTTAGGTTTTGGTTATTGCGGAGGCGACAATGTATCGATAGACAAGGCGCCGCATGAGGTCAAGGAAATAACTTATGCATCTGGCGCTGGAGTCTTGATCCCAACCAAAACTTTGGAGAAGATCGGGTTGTTGGACGAGACTCTGCATTCTTATCATGAAGATTTGGATTTTGGCTGGCGCGTTTTGCTTTCAGGCCAGAAAAATCTGTTGGCCCCAAAAAGCATTGTCAGGCATCATTATGAATTTTCGCGCTCAATCAAAAAATGGGAGTTCATGGAACGCAACAGGATCGCGGTCGTGTTGAAGAATTATTCATTGCCGTCCGTGATAGTTCTTTTGCCGGCAATATTCGCGACTGATATGGCTATCTGGGCATTTTCAGTCAAAGGCGGCTGGCTTAAGGAAAAATTCAGGGCCAGTTGCTGGTTCTTAAAGCCATCAACCTGGAGGTATATAATCAATGGCAGGCGCCAGATCCGCGCCATCCGACGCGTGCCGGATTGGATGATGCTGAAGAAGTTCACTTATAAGATCGAGTATCAGGAATTGAAAGCAGGTTTGGCCGAAAAAATCGCCAATCCGTTTTGGCATGCGCTGTATGTAAGCTACGGCGTAATCATCCGCTGGTAATATGAAAGTAGTCCATTTTTGCTGTGTGGCTCCGCCTCAAGGCGGGGGAATGGGCCTGGCCGCAGACTGGGAGGTCAAGCTTTTGCGTAAGCGCGGGTCTGAAGCTTGGCTGGTCGCGCCGAAAAAATCAGGCATAGAATCAGCTGAATACGTAATCCGCGCATCAGCAATCAGTTTTGGAAACGGCGCAATCATCAAAGGTCTGGAAAAGTTTGTGGAAGATGCGGACATTGTCCATCTGCATTATCCGTTTTACGGAACAGCCGGCAAGATCGCAAAGCTAAAAAAACAAGGCAAGATCAAGCGCTTGGTCATGACCTTGCATATGGATGCCAAAGCTAACGGCTTGTCAGGTCTGGCATTTGATTTTCATCGCCAACATTTCCAAAAAGAAATAATTGATGCGGCTGATCTGCTTTTTGTCTCTACTTTGGATTATGCGCGCACCTCGTCTTTCGGTTATTTGGTTGAACAAAACGATCCGCGCCTGCACGAACTCCCTTTTGGCGTCGAAACAGATCGCTTCAGCCCCCTTAGTGTCATTCCACCGATGGACATCGGGGGAATCCAGAATCTGGATCCCCGGGTCAAGCCCGAGGATGACAAAAAGAAATTTGGGATACCGGATGGCGCGAAAGTGATCGGCACAGTCAGCGTGATGGATCGCGCACACAGGTTCAAAGGCATTGATTTGTTGCTCAAAGCTGCGGTTGACTATCCTTCAGCGTATATTCTGCTCGTGGGAGACGGAAACATCCGTGCAGAGTATGAAAGGCTGGTTGCAGATCTTGGAATCGCTGATCGTGTACGCTTCGCAGGTAAATTATCCAATGAAGATCTGATTACAGCCTTCCGCAGTATGGATATTTTTGCTTTCCCAAGCACGAGCGGGGCCGAAGCATTTGGCATTGCCATGCTTGAGGCCATGTCTTGCGGCATACCGGTAATCGCCAGCGCTTTGCCAGGCGTGCGCGAAGTCGCTAAAGACGCGGGCCTGCTCGTCACGCCCAATGACGTCAAAGATTTATCGCGCGCCATGGGTGAGATGCTGAATAATGATCAGAAGCGCCAAGAGTTTGCGCAAGCTGCGCGCGCCAAGGCCTTGGATTATGATTGGTCAAAGCACGGCGATATTTTACTTTCAAATTACAGAAAATTATGCGGATCGCCATCTTAACCAATGCTTTTCCACCGCTCGCGCGCGGCGGCGCAGGTCGCATAGCGCACATCCAAGCGCATTGGCTGGCTAACCATGGCCATGAAGTAAAAGTTTGGACAGTTGCTCCGTTTCCAGAATCTGGGGCAGAACTCGAGGTCAAAACTTTCAAGCCGCGCACCACAGTCCCGTTCGCTGACTTGGGGAAAAAATCAGTGTTAGCGCGCTTGTGGTTCCACTTGGAAGATTCAGCGCCTAACTTGGATGCTGTTGACCAGATCCGTAAATGGAATCCAGATGTTTTGATTTCGCACAATCTCACGGGCTGCGGCTGGGGCACGCCGCGTTTGCTAAAAGCTGCTGGCGTAAAGTGGATGCATGTTTTGCATGATGTCCAGGCTTTTGAGCCGTCTGGCCAAATGATGTTTGATGGCACAGGCCCTTCAATGTGGCGCAAATTCTGGGCAAAGCGCCGTAAAAAAGCCTTAGGATCACCAGATATCGTCATCTCGCCATCAAACTGGTTGCTGGAAATGCATAAACAATATGATTTGTTTGCTAATTCAGATTGCAAAGTGATTCCAAACCCTGTGCAAATGCCAGATGGTTTTGCTGATGCGCAGATTTCTGGCGAGCCGCAGATTTTATATGTTGGGCGTTTGAGCCATGACAAAGGCGTGAAAGTTTTATTGGATGCTTGGATGTCGCTCAGCCCTAAGCCTGGAAAATTGATTACCATAGGGTCAGGTCTGCTGGAAACTGAAATCAAAAACAATCCAGATGCAAGCATTAAATATTTAGGCGAACAGACAAATGAACAAGTTATGATTAAAATGCGCGAAGCCAATTTAGTTGTTCTTCCGTCTTTAGTCATGGAAAACCAGCCCACGGTTTTGCTGGAAGCCATTGCCGCTGATACGCGTATTTTAGCCACAGACGTGGGCGGCGTGCGCGAAATGCTAGAGGGCTATGGCACAATCGTCCCGCCAGGAGACGTTGCTGCGCTGGCCAAAGGAATCACATCAACCTTGCAACAACCAGCGCAGAATGAAATTCGCGAACAGATTTTGAAAAAGCATGAGGTGGATGAGGTGATGAACCTCGTTTGTCATTCCTTTGAAAAAGGGAATCCAGAAGAATAAAAATACCACGCGCTTGCGTGGCTAGAAGGGGTCTGTTTCCTTGGGAGGTTCTTTAGGCTTCTCGTCTTCTTTCTTATCCAGCGTGTCCTTTTTCTGGAACTCCGGACAATCCCGATGTCCCAGGTCGCCGAAATACTTTTGATGGCAAAGGATGCAGGTTCTGGTTGTTCGGATCTCATCTCGCCAGCACATTGCGTCCTCCTCTTAGTCCTGCCTGGACATGTCCGGGGTCAGGTGCCGGCCAGAAAGACACTTGGGCATGTCAATGGGAATGCCCATGCGCTTGAGAGTACTTACCACACCTTCGCAGTAACCGTAGACGCGGTCTGTGTTGTTGGTCGGAAAGGTTTGGACGATGTTCTCATCTAAAGTTAGGTCAACTCGATGGAACTCGCTTCTACTCATGGTTTTCCAACGAACGTATAGCTTGTACATGTGCGCCTCCTTTTGTGTGCACAAATTAGAGGTTTTCTGCAGAAAAGTCAAGGACTTGACTTATCCCTTTTTCACGGGCAGTATTTATGTATAAGTATGCGCAAGATTGATTTGAAAAACGTGGTCTGGAAAGAGGGCAAATATTTTGTTGCTCAGTGTTTGAATATTGATGTTTCCAGCTTCGGCAAAACCAAGAAAGAGGCTTTAGCTGCCTTGGATGAAGCTTTGGAACTGTATTTTGAAGATAGGAAAGCCCCGAGAGTTTCGAGGGTGGATAGGCCTGAGCTTGTCAGGCGGACTATTTGCCATGCCTAAGCTCTATTCATCATCAGAAATCATCAAGGTCCTTCAGAAGAGGGGCTTTATTTATATATCCCAGAAAGGAAGCCACGTGAAATTTAGAAAAACAGGCAATCCGACTTTGACCGTGATTGTGCCAGCAGGCAAGAAAGAAATTCCTTTTGGTACTTTTAAATCTATTTTGCGCCAAGCGAATTTAAACGAGGGCAACTTTTAAGGTTGGACGTTTTTTTCTAATTCAAAAGCGTACACATTCACCTTGTTGTCGTCAGATGTCCACTGCGCATTTGAGATCTGGCCAATGCTTTCGTTAAGCTCAGTCGCTTTCCACCAATAATCATTAATGACCACAAATACGAGGTTTGTCTGGCCAAGCCTGGCCGCGTCTTTGATGGTATCAATGGATGGATCTTCGTATGTCATTTTCAGATATGTCTGATACAGTGGGCCGCCAGTGGGGATGGGGTAAAAGAAAACATCGTTCTTGGCATAGCGCTTGAAACCGAATTCTTTTACGGCCGCGGCAGACACGCTTTGGTTGGCCAAGACCGTATAATTCTTGTTTTTGGCATATTGGTCTATCCAGCGCACAGCCTCCACATCATTCAAGCCCGTGCTCCAGCCGCGGCTGGCTTGCACTGCATCATGGCGGGGGAGCGCATCATAAGCATTGGCCGCACCGACGAGTGCGAACAAAATAATTGCGATCAACGAAGCAATGGGCATGGCTTTGCGCGCTTTGTCCCAGAGCAAGCCCAGCGCAGGCAAACAGCCGACCAGCAAAAGCATGACGCTGAAGTTGAACAAGCGTTCAGCGTAGTCTCCTTTTTCGTATTGGATCAAGGCCGTGAAATCCCCAGTCTGTTTGAGCAAGCCGGATGAAACAAAAAGCATGACACTGCAGATGAGGATCAAGCTGGCGATTTTCCGGTAGCGCTCGATTTTGATTGCAGTATAAATCGATCCGATCAAACCGATTGCAGGCAAGCTGATCAAGACCAAGCTGGCCCACGCTGGCCACAAAGTGAATTTATTGGCCAAGTACGGGAAGATGCGCGTGCCAATCTGCAGCCAGGTTTGGATCTGGATTATTGGTTCAAGATTCCATTCGATGTTCAATCCACCTGAGCGGCTCAACATGAAAAACAAAATGGGGATGGAAATGCCGGACAAGGCGGCAAGGATGATCGAAGAAACAACGCGCCAGGTTTTTCCGTCAGACAGCATGATGGCGATCGCGAGGCCAAGCGCTGGGATGCCAGCCAAGGGGTGGGTCATGGCGCTCCACAAACCAAGCATGATCGGCGCTGTGGGATTGATTTCTTTGTTGTGCACGCCAATGGCCAGGATAATGGCCGCAAGCCCAAGCACTAAGGCCAAGCCTTGCGGGGTGGTGGCCACAAAAGCGCCAAGCGGCAATAGCACGAGCCATGCGATCATGCCCATGAAATCCGGCTTGTGCCTAAAGGTCATGACAGCGCAGGCTGGCAAAAGAATGCTGACTAGAATCGGTAAAAACCAGCGGTCAATTTGCCAGACAGAGATTTCGGAAATGCGCGCCAGCCAGGTCGTGAAAACATATTGGCCAATATAATAGAATGGTTTGGGGTTGAGGATTCCTGTTTGCAAAATCACTTCCTCGCCAGCCCAGTGCAAAAACCCGTCAAACCCATAACCGATTTTATAGATGATGGGCGCGAGCGAAAGCGTGCCGAATAAAGCGAACATGCCTTGGAGTAAGTTCGTGGTGCGCGAGCGGATGTACATGGCTCCAATCAGTGCAGACGCCCATAAGATCGCAATGGCAATCAAAGTGCCTGGCGCAAGCAAAGGCCAAGGCGTGCGGATGCTGGCCACAGTTGCGCCATGCATGGCACTGATTATGATAAAGGTCAGGCTGATCAAACTGGCTGCAAGCAAAGTTCCGGCAACAGCCATCCGCTTTGTATCCCAGGCTAAATCCTCGTTTTGATCTTCAAGCTGGTCAACAAAATTCGTATGGTTGGAAAAGAGGCAGGTGATGTGCGCCAAAGCCATGGTCAAGCACAAAGACCATGCATCAGAAATAGGGCCAAGCGCGCCACCGCCATAATACCAAAGCGTTTGTATTATGCTTTGCGTTGCCAAAAACACGATTAAGCCCAAGCCATAAGATGCAGCCCAGTTGCGGTTAGGGAAGCAATGCCTGCCAAAAACATGAGCATGGAAAAGAATGGCAAAGGCCCAGATGCAAGGCTTGGCTAAGCCAATGTCAATATTCAGGTATTGCAGGCCCAAGACCAGGATTATGAAAATAATTCCAGCTAGTGCGTCTAATGTTTTTTCGTTCATACGTCGACTTCTTGTCGCATATCATGATAACATAAACTCACTTAAAAGTATGAGCATCCTGAAAGCCTTGTCTGCCACGAGCTTCATGACCAATGATACGGTCGTGTTATACCTGCAAGACAAGATTCTGGCAAAGACCCTGATTCCGCTGATTCCCAAGTTCGTAAAACCGAATCATTTAACGGTCCTGCGTTTTATCCTGACCCCGTTGGTCATCTATTTTCTGTGGATTGAAAACTGGAATGTGCTGGTGCCTTTATTTTTGTTGACGGCTTTTACGGATACGCTGGATGGCTCCTTGGCGCGCGTCAGGAAGCAAATCACTTTGTGGGGCACCATCGCTGACCCAGCCGCAGACAAGCTGTTGATCGGGTCAGTGGCCTGCATCTTCATTTTCCGCGAAGTGGATTTTATTTTGGCATTCTCATTGGTTTTGCTTGAAGTTTTGATCATCATCGGCGCTTATTCGCGCAAGAGAAGGGGAGAATACATCAGCGCCAACTGGTCTGGTAAAATAAAAATGCTGTTGCAAGTCATCAGTATCTTCTTGTTGTTCTTGTCCAAGATGACTGGCGAACCTTGGTTGTTCGTGTCCGGTACAATCGTACTTATGATTTCATTGTTTTTTGCGGCTTTGTCGTTGATTACGTACGGGTTGTAGGCCTAACTCATCCTGATTTGTCGTCCCAGCTCAACCTCTAACCGAGGACGACAAATCTGTCCTTCCCTTACGACAAGGGAAGGACTTAAATTATCTGGTGATACTAGCCCTCCCTTGGTGTAAGGGAGGGCGGCGAGCGAACGCGAGCAGGTGAGTTAGGCCCACAATTAAAAACACCCTTGCTTCCGAAGAAGAAAGGGTGCTGAGACGGGGTGACTGGAAGTGCTTAGTCGCACATCCAGATGATGCCGACGTTCTTGCGGGGCGCCTGGCCAGACTTGCAGGCGCACGGCGGGACGTTGATGTCGGTCTGCTTGGCCAGTTCGGTCAGGCAAACAACCTTGCCCTCGCCACCGCAGGTCTGGAATTCGGTCGGGGTCTTGTCACCCGCTTGCTGAAGCAGACGCTTGGCCACGACGCCTTCCTCGCACTCATAGGTGAGCCTGAAACCGCTGTCAGGATCCACCTTGGTGATCTTGACCGTCTTCTTGACAGAAGTGGTCGTTGAGGCCGAGGCAGACGCTGTCGGAGCCGGTACCGTATTGATCGCGCCAGCCGAAGCCAGAGTTGCGGGCGCAATCAGGACAGGCGCGGGCGCTGAGGCCGAGGCTTGAGCCACGGGCACGGGCGGTGCAGGAGCCTGACTCACGGAAGATGCCGTGCCTGCCAGGATGTCGATGGCGCGCGGGCCGCGGATGGGGAGGCGCATGACCTGAAATTCGTAGTACAGGCCGGTCAGGCAGGTGCTCTGCACTGCAGGGTCCTTGCTCTTGACCGATGTCCAACGTGCTTCGGTCAGGTCGCCGCGGCACGAGCACTGGATCGTGGTCGCGTCTTCCCGAACCACGGTCATGTTGGAGTGCCTGCATTCGAGGGGCACGTCCGCATGCGGAGTGGGTGCAGGGGCCTGGGGCGTGTAGGTCGTCGACGACGAGGTCTGGTGTGTGGTTTCCGAGCTCTCACTCTTCACCACAGTGTCGGGCGCCTTGGCCTCTTGCTGCGGATTGGACGCGCCGCACGCGATGAGCACGAAGCCAGCGAACAACGAAGTCATCAAACGGATACGATTGTACATGTGCGTTTTCCTTCCTTGGGGCCTAGAACATCAATAATGCGTATTTAAGCATATTTTAGCCAAAATGTCAACCCCTGGCCCTATCCTATATATGCTGGCTTTGGGCAGGGTTGGCTAAATAGGCGTTTTTTTGCTAAATTGAGGGGAATCTATGCTGCACGCAATTAAGAAGTTTGTGCCCAAATCCTGGCTGGATGCCTACCATCAAACCCTGTCTGTTTTGGCTGATTCTTGGTATGGCCACCCGTCGTCTGAATTGATTGTCATTGGAGTTACTGGCACGAACGGCAAAACAACCACTTCGTACATGATTGCCAAAGCACTGGAGGCTGGTGGAATCAAGACAGGGTGCATGAGCACAGCCATCTATAAAATCGCAGACAAAGAGTGGTTGAACAATACTAAGATGACCATGCTCGGTAGGTTTGCTTTGCAGAAAATGCTGAGGCAGATGGTTGATGCTGGCTGTAAATATGCAGTCGTGGAAACTTCTTCGCAAGGCATTATCCAACACCGTCACGAACACATTCGTTATGATGTGTGCGCTTTCACTAACCTGACACCAGAGCATATTGAGGCGCACGGCGGATTTGAGAATTACAAAAAAGTCAAGCTGGATCTGTTCGCATTTTTGAAATCTTTGCCTGAAAAGAAAATCGCAAATCAAACAGTCGCGCGCGCCGCAGTCTTGAATCGCGATGATAAATATGCAGATGAGTTCGCATCAAAAGGTCCAAGCACGATTGTTTGGTATGGCGAATCAGATAAAGCAGACGTTAAGATCACTGATGTGGATGAAACAGCTAATGGCGTATCTTTTAAAGCCAACACCATCCAGGTCAACTTAAAGATGATGGGCAAGGTCAATGCGTACAATGCGACCTGCGCTTTGGCTGTAGTCCAATCTTTGGGCTTGGATGTATCAGCCGCGGCCCATGAATTGGAAAAGATAAAATCTTTGCCCGGGCATTTTGAGAAGATAGAACAAGGTCAGCCTTGGACAGTGATGGTGGATCATGCGCCAGAGCCAGAATCTTTCCGCAAACTTTATGAAGCAGTCAAAGTCATTCCTAGAAACAGGGTCATTCACGTGATGGGTTCTTGCGGAGGCGGGCGCGATGTGGCTAGACGGCCGATCTTGGGCAAGCTGGCGGCCCAGAACGCTGACATAGTGATCGTGACCAACGAAGATCCGTATGATGATGATCC
>Ga0172379_10006298_pt1 | contig 15979 bp, 16 predicted proteins | sample GrowelOW334metaG_FD_119756 | JGI IMG/M metagenome (GOLD analysis project Ga0172379, IMG submission 119756) | Groundwater microbial communities from an aquifer near a municipal landfill in Southern Ontario, Canada - Groundwater well OW334 metaG | ecosystem: Environmental > Aquatic > Deep... | reverse complement strand
AATATCTTTGCGGATGGTGTCTAGGTCAACGTCATCGGAATGTTGGGTTGAAATAACAACTGTATCAATCCGTTTTGGTTTGCCGTTTTCATACTCAACTGTTACTTGTGATTTTCCATCTGGACGAACATATGCAAGTGTTCCGTTCTTACGAACTTCTGCCAATTTTTTTGTTAACTTGTGTGCGTAAATAATCGGCATAGGCATGTATTCTGGAGTTTCGTTTGTGGCATAGCCAAACATAAGCCCCTGATCTCCAGCGCCCTGTTCTTTGTACAGTCCTTCACCTTCATTCACACCCTGCGCAATATCTGGCGACTGACCGGAAATTGCAACAAGCACGCCACAGGTACTTCCCTCAAAACCATATTCTGGTTTGTCATACCCAATATCGACAATTGTTTTGCGAACTAAATTTTGAATATCCACATACGTAGTCGTGGTAACTTCTCCTGCGACAACCACAAAACCTGTCTTTGCGAGACATTCAATACCGGTGTGAGCATCTGGATCATCTTTGATAATTGCGTCTACAATAGCATCTGAAATTTGGTCACACATTTTGTCTGGGTGACCTTCGGTAACAGATTCTGAAGTGAAATAGTATTTTGACATAGTCTTTTGTCATTCCGAGCGTAGCGAGGAATCTTTCTTACCTCGTACATCTCTAATTAAAATAATTAAAAAACAACCTAAAATAAATGGTTGTTCAAGAAGATAGAAAGCTTGCCCGGCGCAACGAAGCGCAGCGGAGTGAAGCCGGGACGTTGTTGAGCAGTAATCTTGCCTATCGACCAAAGCGAGATATAGACCGACCAACAACGAACACCATGTTCTTGAACGATTAGCATGTAACAAAATAATAGTACTATATCTATCCTTCGCTGTCAACGACCTCTATAACGGAAACTTTTTCCTGTACTGTTCCTCAGTATAATATACAAAATAAAAATCCCTATAGGTCAACCCTTGCAATACCAAACCAGTAAAAAAACCAAAAACGATGTCGTTATAAAAACCAATAAACCACAGTAATAAAAGAATTATACTTCCATACAACCAATGATGGATATGCAGTATGTGCGAACCAATCCTAAATTTGAGAGATTCCAGATGTCCTTCTTGTCCTTCCTTCTTTCCAGAAAAAAATTTTGCAACAAAAAAACCGAAACAAGTAAAAATAATAAAATAAACATAACTCATAGTGTAGAGTCAGAAATCAATTGTTTCAATATCTTATAATACGGTTCTAATTCTTTTTTGCAGATATCTAATGAGACAATCCCCCACTTTTCATCCAATTTTTTCTCAGACATTTCAAGTGCTTGTTCAAACGTCATCTTGCGAGACCCCGACAGCATAAAATAACCAAGAAAACCACGTGGATGAAGAAAACGATAACAATCTGCATTTGCACAAACTTCAGCTTCAATAGTTTTGAAAGGAACTGTTGCGTGGTGTGCTTCAATACAATGCAATACTTTATTTTTGACATCATCTGAAATCGTAAATTGTTCAAAAAATTCTTTTGCAGCTTCAATACTCATGGCGATATGGTCATCCAATCTGTTTTCTTTCCATGCCTGACCAATCTTCAGATCCATAAAATAGGTTCCTAATTTTACAATATCCTTATCAGCTTTCAATGCTTCTGCCAGCATCTGTCCTTTTTCTTCCGATAAATAAAAATGTTCAATGTAAGGCGTACCATATTTTTCTATTTCTGCCAATGCGTATTCCCTCGCTTTTTTTATTATTTCTTTCATATTTTATTAAGCACAGTCTGTGTGTGTTCTTAAACTATTCCAGGTTTGAATATTAAAAAAAGAATACTCATTTGTTGTATAAAAACCATCAAGACAAACATCTCCACCTCCGTAATTTACATGTTTTACACTCATATCAACAATGTCAACTCTTCTTGTTTTAAATCGATCAAATGCGGCAAAAGGTCCGGGGGCACCTGATGTTCTAAAAAACCAAAATTCGTGCAGGTCATTGCTTGATATTTTTTCAGACGTGTAGTTGTAAAAATAGGTATTTCCAATTTGACCAATAAACTTATCTGCTGGAGCCGAGTGGTGTGGAATGTAATCTCCTACTTTATATAGAACAAAACACAGAATTAAACCTACAATTAAAATTATTTTTATTTTCATAAGACAAAAATTTTAGCAATGGGACAATGTACCAGTTCTTTCAACTTTCTACTAGAATAGCTTTGCCACACTATACACGGCTCCGACCGTAAACGCAATAAGTAAAACACTAGCCAAAAGCAAGGCGTGATGCAAATAATGTCTTTTTAATAATAAACCCTTGCTGCGGGCCCTCCAGTATATGAGCGTAACCAATAGCAGTTCAATGCTAACCAAAACACCACCAACTATATCAAGAATACCAATAAAACTCCGGAGTCCAAGCAAAAAGATAACGAGCGGAACAGTGCAGACCACCGGTCCCGCAAACCGTGGTGGAAACTTATAGTCCCATTTGAGTGAGTCCTTCACCGATACCCCACCCATGAGAAACCCTGACCCCATAGCTAATATGGCAAAAATATTCCCCAAAAGTAAAATACCATCACCAAGTGCGTTGCCAAGTCCGATTGTCGCAATCTCAGTAGTGTTTCGTCCCGTAACGCCTACAACAGCAAACGCAAATACTGCATACAGCACAATCATAAGCACAGAAGAAATAATGATCGCTTTTTTGAACGTGACTCTATCACCTTTCAATAACGCATGGGTTTCAGGAATAGCAGCTGCTCCACTAAACGCAAACAATATTACACCGTACGGAAAAAGCAGTTGCGCAAAATCATTATACATCATGTGTTCAATACGGATATGAGGTGCGACCATCAATGAAACAATGGATATAACAGACAATAGTCCAATACTTAACACAACATCAACCACTTTTATCATGCGCAATCCGATAACAACGAGAAAAGTTCCCACGGCCCAGAAAATAATTGACCACACAAATGATGAACCACCAAGCAGTGCCGCAAGCGATTCACCTCCACCGATTATATATACCACCATTGCCGCGGGAATGGTGACATAACTCAAAACTGCCATAATCAATCCCCCTGCCTTTCCGAGATGAGTCCGAGCCAATCCTACCATTTGCAAATTGTCGCATGAACTCGCCGCAACTTCTGCAAGCAACAGATGCAGACCAGCCATGAGAAGCCCGAGCACCACAACATATATTAAACCATACACAACCCCAACTTTTGCTACTGCATATGGAATACCCAAAACCCCAGCGCCAACGGTGCCACTAATGAGAAGTGCCACACCTTCCGCAAGTGAAATCTTACGACGGAATATGCCTTTGTATTTTATAAGTTCACATTCCGCTCGACGTTCAAGATTTTGAAAAAATAACATAAAATAAGATTCAAGACTCAAGAATAAAGACTAATAAAAAATATCCAATATTCAATATTTTTTTAATATTTCTTAATTTTTTTCCAATTATTATGTACTAATTACCCTTATTAATTACCCCTTTGACAATATTCCAATATCGCGAATCATTCTGCTTTTCTTTCATCCAATACCACCACTCTACACCCCAAAGATATGCACGAGACACGCCAATACGCTGGACATATTCAATATGGTTTTTCAACCGATCTGGATTCATAGTTTTTTCTTGTTCCGTAATAGGTGTATTTGTGGGGTCAGTATCAGTGAACCAGGGTTCTGCCTGCAATTCAACCACATACATCTCATTCAATTTTCTTCCCCACAATCCAGCTTTGATACGGTAAAACGCGGCAGGAAGCCAATCATAACTCCACAGATATCCCCGAGGTGTCCGGACAACCCTGTATAAAGTAGTACCAAATAAATCACCAGCATGTACAGCTTTCCCCCATGTACTCAATTCTCCACTGTCAGTGACAATTGTTTTATGGACTGGGTCTAGTTCTTTCACAAATGCTATTTCTCCTGTTACAAGCTGATCACGATAATGAGAACATTCTCCAAATGCAAATTTTATAAATGGTTCATTTTCTACCTGCCACAATTCAAGAGCTTTATTATTTTTGTACCGTTCAACGACAAAACGGACATAATTGAATAATTTGTTTCTATACACATTTTCATCTAGAATTTTCGTCCACTGAGGTACATGACATTCTGGCCAACGTGGAGCCTTTTGTCCCACTACCAGTATCACTTTCACATTTCGCTTTGATGCTTCATCCATTTGCCAATCTACATCTTCAGTAGTAAACACACCATCTTGTTCTTCTGTTTCACTCCATGTCGCGGCAATACGAATATATTTTGGCTTCAATTCATCAAGCATGGCTATGTATGTTTTTTTCCAATCAAGACCAAGAAACTCAGCATGCTGACGATTGAAGCTAATTCCCCACTCTATGGGGTACGTTGTTCTGCTCGCAAACCAAAGATAAGCGTATAGTATGCCTAGTAGTGCGAACAATATTATTAGAAAACACATAAGCACCCTTTTCATAAATCAATTCTCACTAACTTATTTTAAAATTCACCTAATTGTCTAATTACCTAATTCACCTAATAAAATTCCAAATACTTAATTTCTAATTTGACCTTTTAATTTTTATTAGGTGAATTAGGTGAATTGATTAGTCTGCTATAATACAAACAACAAAGACCCTATCGCCACTAACACTATCGCAATTATTTCAACCTTAATTTCCTGTTTCGTAAAATACTCATTAAATATCTTTGGAAATAATTTTGTCAGTACGTAAACCAACATAAATAAAAATACATATTGCAATCCTCCAAGGGCATTTACCAGTGTGACACTTCCAATAGACATGGCATACTGCAACAAAACAACCGAGCCAACTGACAAAACTTTATCTACCACCACGATAGACGTCGCGTGTTTGTGAGCATATTGTTTTGACTCGCTTTTTTTCTTCTTCAAACTTTGCCAAACCGACGGCAAACACAAAGCAATCAAACCAACAACCCCGATAAACAAGCGCGTCCATACAAAACCAGTCCAAAATGGATATATCCCATAAATATACTTTGCCGCGCTATGTGATATGGCAAACAATAAACCCGAAATGAGCGCCCACACAAAACCAATATGAAATCCATGATGCGCTCTGCTTTTTTCAGATGATAAGAGAAGAGATGCTATAACCAAGATAGAGACGCCACAACCCTGAATGAAGGTTAATCGTTCTGATAAAAATAAATTTGCGATAACATAAATAAAAACCGTCAACATTGCACCATTGAATGGACTTATATGGGATGTCTCACCATGCTTCATGGCGATATATATAGTCCACAGAGCAAAACCGAATGATAAACCCGATACTGCAGCCCAAAGCCAATCCATGCCATGCAAAAAACCAATACCAAAAGGAACTAAAACAACTAATCCTAGCATGAATACAGTTGAGTAGAAAGTGTACGTTGCTGGTTTAATTTCTGACTTGCTGACAACGATTTTGTCCATTACAAAAACAATGGCAAGTAGAAGATAACCGAGGAGTGCAATTAGGAACCACATAACAAAAGTATAAAGTAGAAAGTATAAAGTAGAAAGAAACAACAAGATTATTTTGTATTCTTGCTTTAAACTTTCTACTTTATACTTTTTACTATAGTAAGTGTATATCCTCAATCTCACTCCTCTTGCCCCGTAACACTACATCTTCAATATGATACGCACCCATGCGAGGAGCGTTCATAAACCCATTCATCGCTGCCTGAGCAAGCCAACCAGACTGTAGCCAATCAAACAACCATTCACAAACATACCGCGGATCTTCTTGTGGGACACCTGCTCCGATAGACTGAAGCCATGCCTTGTTGAATTCCTCCTGAGAACCGACAGTCGGTGCCATGATAATAGGAATGCCAAGACCGGCGTAAAATGAGAGTTCGCTTGGTTTTGTCCACAAGATATCCGTATCCAGCAACAACTCATTAAATTTTCTGAAATAATCAGTCTTGGTTTCCGCATACATGATATGTACTCCATCTTGTTTTCCATTCAGCCCCATATCTTGTACCACTTTTTGATAATACAAATACACGTCGTTATTTACACCTGCAACCAAATTCAACAAAATTTTTTTATCTTTAATAAATTCTTTCAAACTCTCCAAGATCACCACACCAAGTTCTCTCTGTGCACCAGCCCCACCAACTGCAAAGGTAATTGTCAAGGGATGTTTAGTAACACATTTCGTGCAATAACTTTCGCCAATAAACTCATGAATCGTGTCTTTAAACTTCACATGGTATTTATTTTCTGGATCCAGGTGGTTGATACGATGCCCTAGACTTTTTCTCAAAATCTGTAACTTTGGTCCGCCAATATTTTCTTTTGGTAAAGGAAAACCGGTGATAAAAATTTTTTCTTTCTTTACGCCATACAATTGGAGACGCTCCTCTACACGACGATTTGGGACAAGGTACTGTATTTTACTTTTTTCAGGATTCAATGGAGCCCAGGCACGAGACATATCTGCATCACACACCATCATATATATGTCTCCTTTATACCCATGTTCATCAGCAAAATAAGCGGGAGTAAAAAAAGACGAGATGAATGGTAGTGGATTTTTATTCAATTTTTCAATAAGGTCTCGTCCCCATCCCTGGTGTATCCACCGATAGATGGTCTTCAATTGTGCGGTAGGTTTGGTTAGATCACGTGCAGGATAGAACGGCTTTATCCGCTGAAAATAATCCATAGCCCCAAAAATTGCCTCACCAATGAGTGGCAGATGTTTCATGCGTGAAATTGATTCATACACTCCTCGACCCGCCCCCCATTTGCGTTCATCGCTGTGGGGAATCCCTGCATAATGATTTGCATTGATGATGCCATCTCCTACCACTGAAATAGCGTCGACCGAAGCAGCGATGTCTTTCAGCGGGTATACAGCGCGTTGATGTCCGTAGCCCATATCGACTGCGACAACATATGCTTTTTCAAATTGTTGTTTATTTTTCTTCATGCACACAAAATTAGATGGAGTCAGTATATCATATTTTTATTCAAAAAAACATCCAAGTTGGATGTTTTAAATTCTATTTTCTCGCTTCTTTTTCCACCGTCGCCACACATACACTATTATCCCCGTCAATACCATAGCACCTAAAATTATTTCTATACGCACCGTCCATCGTGAAATTATATGTAATGTAGCACCAAAAAAATACCCTACAAGTACATAGGAAATTGCCCAGCAAAAGGCGCTGATAACATTCCAAAAAAAGAATTTACGAGACAACATACGAGACATTCCTGCCACAAATGGTATGATCGGACGAATAGGTCCGATAAATCTGCCGAGAAATATACTCTTGTTGCCATGATGTTTAAAAAAAATCTCTGCTTTTTCCAGATTAGTTTTTGAAAAAAAACGATTTTTCTCATTAAACGCAGAGGTTCCCTTTTTCCCAAGAACATAACTTATACCATCTCCAACCATAGCTCCCAATGCGGTAATCCAGATTAGATCTACTACATCGAAGTACCCTTGTGTAGACAAAAAACCAACTAACAAAACAAAAGCTGTCCCCGGTATGAGGAGTCCAATAAAAGCAAGCGACTCAAGAACCGCCACAGCAAATACAATCCAATATCCAAGCATTCTAAAATGTTCCAATGTTGGTAGTAGCCAGTTAATGAGATGCATACAAGGACTGTCGTTTTTTGAAAAATAACAAAATAATTTTAACGACTAATGACGAGACAATTGGAGCAGCCACCATAAGAATTGTGTCTGCAAGTGGCAGTGCAACCAAATGAAAAGCATTCCGCAAAGATACTACCTCGAGAACGAGAAACAGAAAAACTATAGTAAAAATAGGGATAACAAGGAGTGGAATATTGCTCTTGATCTGATGCCATTCACGTGCAAGCACGATAATACACACTTGTGCTATAACCAGGGAGCCAAAAGCCAGGGTTCTCCCCTTATCTATGTCTCCACCTAACACCGCAAAATAATAATAAAACCCAAAACTTACGAGCAAAATACTGAGTCCTTTCAAAAGAATAAGCCCTACATGCTTCAGACGTATAAGGGGTTCCTGTGATGGGCGAGGCTTCTCTTTCATCAACCCGCGGCGAGCTTTTTCATGATCAAACCCAATAACAGCAGCAGGGTCACAAATGAGTTCAAGAAAGATAATATTAATAGGAAAAAACACCAATGAATGACCAAAGATCAAAGGAAGAACAGCTAGACCAATAATAGGTAAATGAAATGAAAATAGAAATACAAATGCTTGTCGCAAATTATCATAAATACGCCGGCCTTCTTTGATTGCATTTACAATCGTCGCAAAATTATCATCAAGCAATACCATGCCTGCAGCAGCACGAGCCACATCAGTTCCTTTTTGCCCCATAGCGATCCCTATAGTTGCCTTTTTCAAAGCTGGTGCATCATTCACACCGTCTCCTGTCATTGCGACCACCTCACCAATTTCCTGCAACGCCTGTACAATCAGATATTTCTGCTCAGGTTGAACACGTGCAAAGATGTTGTGTCGCTTGACTGCTTCTTGTAGAGCACGCGGTGATAATTTCTCAAGATCGCTTCCTGACAAAATTTCTTCGTGATGATTGAGATGGATATCTTCAGCAATGGTATGTGCAGTGAGTTTATTGTCACCTGTAATCATAACAATCCTAATACCTGCGTCTTGGCACATCTCTATAGCTTCTTTCACACCAACGCGCGGTGGGTCACTCATGGCCAGTAAACCAACAAACTCCAAGTCCCCAAGGACTACTGTAGCGTCCTCTGACGGACGTTTCGCAATAGCAATAACTCTATATCCTTGCAAAAACAAATTCTCGAGTGCCTGTTGTATCTCTTGTGAATCTTTTTCTGAAAGTTTACAAAATTTGGTAACTGACTCAGGAGCACCTGCGGTATATTGCACTACTTCTCCATTACCATGTTTCCAAACGTGACTTACTACTTTTGTCTTTGAACTAAAGGGGCTATCAGTTACGAGCGTATTGCTATCATACAATTGTCGTGTGGGGATGCCAATTTGTTGTGCAAATCTTTGGACCTCACACTCAATAGGATCCACAGCGACTTGTTCAAGTGAAAATAAAGAATCTTGAATAAAAGATTTAAAAATGTCTGCATGTCTTTTTTCATCAACAAGACTATATTGCTTGCTCTGTGTATAAATATATGCAAGCGACATAGCCCCCTCGGTCAAGGTTCCTGTCTTATCTGTGCAAATAACGGTCGTAGATCCTAGCACTTCTACCATGGTCATACGACGAATAAGTGCCTTCTGTTTCGTCATTCTCCATACACCCATGATGAGAAATACACTAAAGACCACAGGAAACTCTTCGGGAATAAGCGACATCGCCATGGTTAGCCCACCCAAAATTCCAGGCACTATGCCATTTCTAACAGAAATAATAGCACCAACTAATACTGCAGCAGCCACAGCACAGAAAGCAACTACGCGAACTAAATCATGAATCTTTTTTTGCAATGGTGTTTTTTCTTGTTTGATCTTCTCCAGAAGTCCACCCAGCTTTCCATATGCTGTTTGTTCCCCTGTCATTTCTACAACCATATACCCTTCTCCCTGAACGACCAAGGTACCTTGAAATACTCTACATTCATCTGTTATCGAATTACCAACTTGGGATTTGGTTACTGAGATAGATTCGCCAGTGAGTATTGCCTCATCCACCTGAAGCCCAGGTGTTTTCAATAAATACCCGTCTGCGGGAATTTTGTCACCTGCGTTCAAATATACCAAATCCCTAGGAACGAGCTCGACTATTTCTTTTTTTACCAGAACTCCATTGCGGTATACCATACAGAACTCAGTCAATAATTTATCAAGCATCGCAATAGCTTGATCAGTACGTCGTTCCTGCAAAAATTCAATAATACAAATCGGAATAATAGATAACAAAAGAATAATTGTGTCGAGTTTATCACCAATAAAATAATAGACAATTGCGGTAACAAAAAGCAAGAGCATCATGGGCTCCATAAGAATATTGAACAATCGTCTTATGGAACTCTCTTTTCGAAAAGAGGGACGCCGATTTAGACCAAATTTCTTTTCTTGAATTTCAGCTTCTGTAGAAGTCAAACCTATATAAGTTCGTTCTTCAACCAATGTCGAAATCTCTTCACTAATGGGCATATATACTGAGATGATAAATAATACACATTAGTATACCCAATTACATGGTTTTCAACAACATTACACATAGCGTCAATAAAAATTGAACAAAAAGATACGTGTGGATAACATAATTTGACATAATCATACTAAATAAGTATGCTTACTTATATTAAGAGGGTATTATTCATTAACATAGCTATTATGAAAATACACAATAGTATGTGCCCAGGCTTAGGTTTTGGTGGGGGAAAAAAAGGCGGAGGCGACATGGACATGGACAAAAAGTAAATCTTGAAAATTAGTGATTGTGTTCAGTGCTTGTGCCCACAATCAAGGGACAAAAAATCTCCATATGCCATGGAGATTTTTTAACTGTCATAAAATCCTTATGGCGCTATATCTATAAATACACGCTGAGCTCCATCACAAAAAATAGGATAATGTCCTGAAGGTTGAGCTGTTATAATCACATAACCATATGGGCCGACTTGATATTTTTGTCCAATAAAAGTAAACGTGTGCGCTTTATCTTCACGATTATCCAACATAATTTTTAGACCTTTTTTTATTACCATTGAATTTGGTGAGACTTGATTGCAATTAGAAGAAAATTGGAAACGATGTCCATCGTATGTATTTGCTGTCTCACCATAGTCTCCTTGTGCTGTATTAGTTCCCTGTACTGATGCTGGTTTATGAGGAATTGGCTTACGATTTAGAATTATGGCAGATGTACTTGTCGGCGTGGAAGTAGGCACATCAACTGACGCTGAAATAGTACCAGTAGGGACAACTTCTCCAGGTATTGCATTATTCTGGGGGACACTTCTGTTTGACACAACAAGCCAGACCAAAACAATTACCAAAAGAACTGCACCACAAATTTTTAAAATTCGTTCCATTTTATTATCCATATACATAATTTATAAAATACACTGCAATAGATATGGTAACAAAAAACAAAGCTAAAAGCAACTTCGTTTTGCAGGCGCGGAGGGAATCGAACCCCCACTAGAGGTTTTGGAGACCCCTGTACTACCACTATACTACGCGCCCAATTAAATAACCCTCGGATTTCGTTTCACTTCACCCAACAGGCTATAGAATAGCATATCAAGCAAAATAATTCAAAATCCGAGGATTATATAGGAGATCTATTATTTCGTCTCTTTGTGCAACGTATGCTTCTTGCACACGTTACAAAATTTATTGAGTTCAAGACGATCTTTCAAAGTCTTCTTATTTTTGTGTGAAAAGTGAGTAACATGTTTGCACTCAGTACATTGGAGTTTGATCATGTTGTCTCGTTCAAGTGATTTTCCCATAGTATTGTGATAAATTTTTATTTTGTAAGTGGGGCAAGTATATCCAAAAGACGCTATATTGTCAATATCCCTGGTGTGTATGAGCCAATTCTGGATAATTGAGCCAAACTATGCTAAAATCTAGAAGATATGCGCCCTATGGTGGAAAAACAGCAAAAAAAAGTATGCCCGGATTGCGGTGGTGTACCTACCAACCATTTTTTTGCTTATCTTGAGGGGGTCATGGACATTATAGTAACCCCAACGCTTCATATATCAGAACGTATACGATATGATTTTAAACAGCTTTTTCTGCCTGTTTTGGCAAAAATACGCAAAACAAATTTTGTTTCCCGCCTCGTTTCAATGCTTTCCATAATCAAACTAGGATACATTCTGGACATGCCGGATGAAAAAAACAATTGGCGATCCAAAGTTTTTTGGGAAGAGGCAAACCGCCGCGGCATTGAAATGAAAGAATTCAGGTTATTTGGGAAACAGCTTGAATGGTTTATTGCAAAATATAATGGAAAAACCGTGACATTTGAAGGGCTTCCCCGCCCAGAAGGATCATATAACAAATCCTTGATTTGGATGGATAATAAGGGAACTATCAAAAAAAAATTTCTTCCACACGATATACCCATGGCACAAGGTTCAATATGTGCTCGTCTTGGTAAAGCAAAAAAGATATTGTCAAACATACATGGTCCTGTGATTGTAAAACCACATCTCGGTTCGCGAAGTCGTCATACATTTACTCATATTATCAACGAGGTTGATCTTGGAAAAGCATTCAAAAGCGCCAAACGTATTTCGCCGCTTGTGATTGTAGAGGAGGAACTAAAGGGTTTTGTATTTCGTGCGTTACTTATCAACAAAAAGTTGGTCGGTATTATACGACGTGAACCTCCCTATATTGTAGGCAATGATATTTCTACGATTAAAAAACTTATTGGAGATGAAAACAAAAATCAAAAACGCCAAGGTCCTATATTCCACACCATCCCACTGAACGAAGAAACTCAGGCAGAATTAGAAAGGCAACATGTCACGTACGAAAGCATTCCTATACAGGGGCAACTCGTTCTACTTGGTCAAAAAGTGGGACGAAGTGGTGGTGGTTCAACTACAGACATGACTGGCATTGCACATCAAAGTAACATAGAACTATTCGAAAAAATAGGAAATATATTGAATGATCCGTTGGTCGGCATTGACTTTATTATCGATGACATAACAAAGCCTTGGTATGAACAAAAAGCTTGCGGTGTTATTGAGTGCAATAGTCTACCTTTCATAGACCTCCATCATTACCCGTTATATGGCGAACCACGAAATGTTGCAGGTATGCTATGGGATCTCATATTCCCTGAATCAAATCCACATACAACTCATTGACACATTGTAATAAATAATATACAATTATCACGTCTTTTTAGCACGCCTAGCTCAGTTGGTTAGAGCATCTCGTTTACACCGAGAGGGCCAGGGGTTCGAATCCCTTGGCGTGCACACGAAAAATTCATGCCGTTGTAGCTCAGATGGTAGAGCACCTCCATGGTAAGGAGGTGGTCACCGGTTCAATTCCGGTCAACGGCTCCACAACAAAAAACACCCTGAATGTACTGAAGGGTGTTTTTTTGTGGGCAGGGAAGGATTCGAACCTTCGAAGGCAGTGCCAACAGATTTACAGTCTGTCCCCTTTGACCGCTCGGGAACCTGCCCAATTAAGTTGTGCTGAGCCGAGAACAGGATTTGAACCCGCGACCCGCTGTTTACAAAACAGCTGCTCTACCAGCTGAGCTATCTCGGCATGTTTTAAACTATTTCATTTCGTCAATTCTCTGTCGAAATGAAGGGAGTTTTTGATTCTCAGGGTTAATCATCCTCAACTGTTGGTAACCCTCTTCTGCCATTTTTTTGTCAGGCAGTAGTATACTCGCTTCTATAAATTTGTCAAGATATTTTGGATTCTGCGGTTCTAGTTCCACCGCCTGGCGAATAGATTCAAACGCAGCTCCATAATGACCAAGTCCAAACAATAAATCATAAATTTTAACAAACCGCAGAGGATTATTTGGATTGAGAATTACTGCTTGCTGATAATATTCCACCGCCTTTTCTTTGTTTCCTTCTGATTCAGAAATTTCGCCAAGCCTCAAGAGAGTTTCTTCATCGTCTGGATTCAACTGCAAAACAAAGGTAAAGGTTTCTTTTGCTTCTTGTGTATGATTTTGTTTCATATACACTTCACCCAAACCTTTATATGCCAAAATATTTTTTGGATCCTGAGCGATTGCTGAAATAAATTTTTTTTCTGCAGCTTCCAGATCTCCGTGCGAGAGTACGTCCATGGCTTCGCGTGATAGTTCCTTTGCTTCTTTCTTCTTCTGAATACGTTCTTCCTTACTCAAAGGTTTTTTATCCTGCAATTCTTGGTTTACTTTTCGCTCAAGTATTCCCACATATTTTCTAAAGGAGAATTGCATACCCTTCCACAGACGAATCAATGGCTGAAACATTTCAGACAATCTCCCATACAAATTTTCTGCGTTCTTCTCTGCCCTCTTTCTAATTATTTCGTCTTTCTTTTTGTTCTCTTTTACTGCCGGGATACTATCCACGTTCAAAAGAACCAATTGTGAAAATTTTCTCACAACGATGCCAACAACTATACTGAGTCCAATAAAGATAAGGATAAGTGGAATAATCATATCACGTTATACCGTAAGAGCATTATCAATAAGTGAAACAAAGGATTCTAACTTGGTAGATGCGTTACCAACCAAGACACCATCAATGCTTGCATGGGAAAGATACGAAGCTACATTCTCTACACCTACACTGCCCCCATAAATTATGGGGATGTCTGCATTGGTAATTTGTCTTAGTTCTTTTTCAATAAGTACATGCATGTCTGCTGCGTCTGTAGGTGTGCACGGCTGACCCACGCCTCCTTTGGAAATAGCCCATACAGGTTCATAGGCAATAATGAGTTCCTTATCATTCAATTCCAACCCTTCTAGAGCTTTCAGCAACTGTTTTCTGAGCCTGTAGGTCGTTTTATCAGCATCTCTATCCTCTTTGGTTTCGCCAATACACAGAACTGCAGTCATACCTGCGTCAAAACAAGCTTCAAGTTTTTTTCTTATCGTCTCGTTGTCCTCACCAAACACGTGGCGGCGTTCTGAATGTCCAATCAATACATATTCAGCCCCTTCATCTTTGAACATATCAGCTGATGTCTCACCAGTATAGGCACCTCGTGGAAACCACGTAGTATTTTGAGCGCCACAAGCCACAGGACTATTTACCAATACGTCTGCTACATCGCCAAACGCAAGCGTGTTTGGAAATACTGCATAGGTAAAATTCGCGTTCAACACGATTTTCTGTTTCAATTCTTTTGCCAACGCAATACTTTCTTCTACATTCAAGTACATTTTCCAATTGCCAAATATATATTTCATAATTTTTAATTTAAAATTTTACATCCTCTTTAGATACATTCCCAATAATCGCTACTCTCATCTTCTCCCATTTAAACAATTCTTTCGCAACTTTTTTTATATCTTCATGTGTCACCGCCTCAATTTCTTGCAACCGTTCCTCTGGCGTTTTGATTTTGTCAAAAAACATAAATTCACGCGCGTACCAGCTCGCCTGAGCGCTGGAATCTTCCAATGATAATGCAAGACTTCCGCGCACATGTGTTTTCGCATCTTTCAATTCTCGGTCAGTCACGCCCTTGTCAATAATTTTTTCAATTTCCTGCTTGGTCACTTCAATCGCTTTATTTATATTTTTTGCTTCCAAACCTGCACGCACAAATGCGTACCCAGTGTCACGATAACTTTCTCCCCCACTTCGCACCATATATGCCAATCCGCGCCGTTCACGAATCTGAATAAACAAACGAGAACTCATAGAACCACCAAGAATAGTATTCATAACGGCTGCTGATGGATTGCGTTCATCGCCATAAGCAAATCCAGGAAAACCCATCATGAGCTGAGCCTGATCTGTCTCTTTCTTTTGCACAGAAAATCTGTCTGCTTTGAGATATGAACCAAATAATGCTGGGGCAAATTTCTTATCAGCTTTTTTCTTGGTATCATCTTGACCAAAATATTTTTCAATTAATTCTTTTGTTTTCTCATCAATAGCCCCAGACACCGCAATGGTCATGTTTGATTGATGGTAGTACATGTCTCGATATGCCAACACGTCATCGCGCAAGTAACTACGAACATGTTTTTCTGATCCAGCAATATCTCTTCCCAATGGAGATCCGTCAAACATGAGTTCTTCAAACACATTGTCTATATTCATGAGCGGATTATCTTTGTACATGCGAATTTCTTCTACAATAACACCTTTTTCTTTCTCCATTTCTTTTGCTTCAAATTTGGAGTTAAATAGCATGTCAGCCAATATATCCAAAGACGTAGCGGCAAATGCTTTGTCAGTCTTAATGTAATATCCTGTATATTCTTT